>ERZ833822.1-NODE-1-length-308663-cov-25.053307_pt1 | contig 308663 bp, 304 predicted proteins | sample MGYA00519913_ERZ833822 | MGnify/ENA primary metagenome ERZ833822 (study PRJEB31850, sample SAMEA3708746) | human gut metagenome | biome: human gut; feature: human-associated habitat; material: faeces | place: China | collected 2014 ... | reverse complement strand
AATGTCCGGCATGGCCCGGGGTGCCGTGTCCCTTCACGGCAAGCACCCCTTCCAGTGTGGTCGCCGCAATGCCCAGCCGCCCGGCAACCGCAATATCATTTTTTACATCCTCGTCCACAGCGCTGCCGCAGACAATCAGGGTGTGGGAGCGCCGCAGCATATCCCGGCGCATATCAATCCCAGCCTTGTGTTCCTCGGGAACGCTGTCATTCAAAAACAGCGGCAGATACAAGAGCGGGCAGATCGGGGAAAAGCCCGCCTCATAAGCAAGACGGCAGTAGTGGGCCGCCAGCTCCATATCAACATCCGGCTCGCCGCTCCATGCGGCGGTCAGGTATGCTAAAGGTCGTTTCATTGGTTGAGCCTCCATTTCTGTTTTGGTTTAGGGAAAAGCAAGAGTTCGCCCAACCCCTCCGCCCCTTCCCCCGGGAAGGGGAACGGCTCTGGAGAATTTATATCCCCGTCGCTTGACCGGGAAAAAGCATAACCGGGAGAAATCCGTCAAGGGTGCCTCTGGCACCGCCTGCGGCGGCGCTGCCCTTGACTGATTTTCCCGGCTATGCTACGGAATAACTGGCGACGGGGAATAATTTATATCTCCAGAGCTTCGGGGCGCGGGGCAGAGCCCCGCAATCCTCGGGCCATGCTGACCCGAAGTTTGGGCTTACTTTTCCTGTTCGGTTTTCTTCTCCGGCTTTTCATGTTCCTTCTGCTGACCCTTCCAGTCGTCCAGCAGCTTGATGATCTGGTCCTTCATTTCCCTCGGCGTAGTTTCCTTGCCGAAATACTTGCTCAGTTCCGCACCTGTCAAAATCACTTTGTCTACCTCCTTTTTGTCCTCCATCATAATGCCGTCGATCACATCCCCGTTGAGCAGCTTCTTTTCGTCCAGCTCACGCATACGCTTTGCCTGCGCCTGTGAAGGCGAGGACTGCTGGCTGTCAATGGCGACGGCGATATAGTTCTGGTTCTTCTTGCCGATATAGGAAAGCTCCACCGCCGTAGTAAAGCCCAGCTTTTTTTCATCCATCAGCTTCATCAGGTCGGGAACCAGCTCATTGAGCCGGATATACCGCTGCACCTGCTTGACCGCCATCTTATTGCGCTCGGCTACAATTTCGTTGGAGCGTTTTCCTGCGTCCTTCGGGTCAATCTGGCCCGAAGTGCGGGAGCCCTGGTGCTTGATAGCCTCAAGCTGCATTTTCAAGGCTTTGGCCCGCTCACTGGGTAGGATTTCTTCACGCTGGTTGAGATTGTCCTCGACCATCTGTGTGATGGCTTCATCATCCGTCAGGTTTCGGACGATACAGGGCATATCCGCATATCCGGCAAGCTCGCTGGCTTTCTGGCGGCGGTGGCCGGACACGATCTCATAGCCGCCATCCTCACGGGGACGGACGATAGCGGGCTGGGTCACGCCCTTGTCCTTGACGCTGGACACCATAGCCCGCATTTCTTCATCATCCCGAACCTCAAAGGGATGGTTCTTGAAGGCGTGGAGCTCGTTCAGCTTGATATAGACGATCTGCTCCTTGCCCCGGCGTGGTGCATCCTTCGGCTTTTCGGGTTTCTTCGGAGCGGGAGCGGTCTGCACCGTTGGAGCCGTTTTTTTCTCCGGTTCCTTTTTGACCGCATTTTCCGGTTTCTGTGCGGGAGCTTCGGGCTTCGGGGTTGCGGCCTTGTCCTTATCTGCTTTCGGGGGACGGCCCCGGCGCTTCGGCTGTTCCGGCTCTTTGGGTTTTTCCTCCGCTTTCTTCGGAGCCTCCGGCTGCTTTTCCGGTTTTTCCGTTTTTGCCGGGGCAGGCTTTTCCCCGCTGGGAGCTGCCGCCCGTTCCTCGACCTTCTTTTCCTTCATAATTTCAGCGAAGTTATAGACGGAAACCTGCGGGTTCTTTACCTCCGGTTCCGTCTTTTTTTCCGGCTCCGGAGAAACGGAAACCTTCTCCGGCTCTTTTGGGGGAGCGGGAGGCGTTTCCTTGCCCGGCCCGCTATCCGTTACCGGCTGTTCCGGCGTTTTTGTGGTTTTATCATCTGCCATAAGCATTTACCTCCTGTTTTTTGGCATGAAAAAAGGGGCTCAACTTTTCAGTCAAGCCCCCGTGGGAAGTTCCTCCTTTCTCCGCCATGATACAAAAATACCGCCCGTAGTCTCGTTTGGGCGGTACTTTGTGTAAGATTGGCAGTCCATTATTAAGTTTTTTATTATGTTCCCTTTGTACACCGTTGCAAAAAACGCTTTATAAAAATATTTTACCAATATAAGAATGAGAGTTTTATTGATCAAGATAAACTTGAATTTGTATTAAATACTTTTTCTCCTTTTAGATGTAAGATATACGTATATAAAAAGAAATTATTAAAAAAGCAACTTAAATAATAAAGCTATAACCAAAAATGCAACCAAAATCCTCTTTGGTTGCATTTTCATTTGTATTATTAATTCAAGCTATAAAATATTTTAATTTCCTTTCCTACTTAACCTTCCCACAACCAAGCTGCTGAGGAATGCCGCAAGCAAAATCCATGGGAGAATTCTTGAATCAAAGCAGAGGAGGAGAAGTACGGTTACGGCGAGGGGTTTGCGCATTGTTACTCCAAGGAGTGCGGCGGTGATTACGGCGGCGCAAAATGCGGTGTCAAGTCCCATAAGCAATGCAACGCCAAAGCCGATGCTTACTCCGCAGAAGATGACGGGGAAGAAGTGACCGCCTTTCCAGCCTGACTTTATGCAAACATTTGTAAGAACAAGTTTTAAAAGTCCCGAAAAAATCAGTACCCAAGGCGCACATTCGCCGATGTTCTTGCTTACCTCGCTTATGCTCTCTTCACCTGAGAACATTACAAGCGGCAGATATGTGCCGCAAATACCGAGAACCAATCCGCCGAGTGTGGTGCTCACAATAATTCCAAAGCTGCTCTGAATTTTACCGAAAAATTTTGTGAGCAGTTTTTCTGATATTACAAACAAAAGTCCTGCCAATGTGCCGAGCAGGGCGAGTGGAATACCCCATAATCGCTCGGTATTTGTAATGTTGTATTCGCCTATTCTCGGCAATCCCATGCTGCCGCCAAAGGTTTGATTGAGCAGAAATATTGTGCCCGTTGCAAACAACACCGCTACTACATTTGAAATCAGTTTGTTTGTGCGAATATCGGTTGCTGTGTCCTCGTGTCAAGCTGTTCCTCGTTTGTGGCGGCAAGACCGAAAAGCGGAGCGTAGAAAATCGCCGTCAGAGTTGCGCTGACGCCCGTTTGCATAAGTTCGGGAATTTTGCTCTTTGCGTTTTTCATATGACTGCCTGCCCAATAGCAAAGTCCCACGATTACGCCTGTAAGTCCTGCCTCTGGGCCGATACTTCCGCCGAAAAGCAGGGGGATAAGCGCTGAAACGCAGAGCAATAGCACCTTGTTGTACGGATAAAATTTATCTCGCTTAACCTTTTTCATCACTTCGTCAAGCTCATCGGGTACAGCCTTTGTAATCTTCTGATAAATTCCAAGCAAAACACCACCGATTGTGCACACCAAAATCGGATAGTAGGTGAAATTAAAATAAGACGGTACAGTGTTCCAAATCAAGCCAATGCCAAAGCTCATAAGCCTAAGAAATAGCCAAACTATGCAGGCGATTACCGCACCGCTGAATCCGCAGAAAAGATAGTAGATAAGATTATTTGCAAGCGTATTTTTTTTCATATAATATTTCCCTTTCCGTAATCAGCTCTTTTTTGCAGTGTTGTAAGTGGCTATTGCGTCTATGTTGTCGAGTATAAATTGCTGAGCGTTGCTGTTGTATAGCACCACCTTGTATGTGCCGTACATACCCAACCGCTCTTGAGTTAATATGCCGAGCTGAGTGCCTTTTTCAGTCGGGAACTTATGATTTTTCCCTTTTTCGTCAGTAATGTATTCGAGAAAATCTATCTCAATTAGCCAATTTGTAATGCTTGTGGTTTTTAAGCCTTTCATTTCATCGGCATCTATCAAAGCGTTAATGTTCTTTGTGATTTCCGTAACGGTAATCGGCTCGTTTGTAAAGGGATAGCCTGCTAATTGCTGAGCGGTAATTGAAAACGGCGCTTTACTGCTTTTCTTTTTAGGAGAACCGGTATTGCCCTCAATAACATTTCTCAAAACATCGGAGATGTAAAACAAGCATCTTGATATGTGTATATTATTTATGGTGTCGCTTTCAGGCACAATTTCATTTGTAACGGGATTGATTCCGTTTGCGAGTTTGTCTAAATATGATTTTGCTTTCAACAGCTTTTGATTATCGTTCAAGTTTATCACCTACAATGATATGTTTAATAAATTATACCATATTCCACAATAATAATGCAATTATTTCAGAAAAATTATGTTAAAAATTTGGGTAATATGTTATAATATAAGTGATTTTGCGGTAGGAGGGATGATTATGGCATTCAGCGAGCTTATTAAGAATTTTTCAAAAATCAGAGAATATATGAGCCAATTCTTTGTTTATGGCTTTAAAAGCAGGAGCGAATACGACCAAAAGAGTGCAAGAAGTTACGATAACGAGAAACGAAGAATTGAAAGCTGGCTCGGAGATTATATGTGCTTTCGCCAAGGCGCTGACGGGAAAAATGTTTTTATTGCACTTGACAGCAGAAACATTCCCGCAAATCCGCTCTATAAGGCATTTAAGGCAAAGAGTTTTACCGCAAACGATATAAATCTGCATTTTTTAATTCTTGATATTTTAACCGAAAATTCTGAACTTTCCGCAAGTGAAATTACCGACAGGCTCTCAGCAGATTACTTCACCCACTTTGAAAACGCCAAAGAACCCGATGTGTCTACCGTACGAAAAAAGCTGAGGGAGTACGAAAAGCTCGGTATTCTTACGGCTAAAAAGCAGGGCAATCAATTACTTTACAGCAAAAGCAATAGCGACATTGAGCTTGAGAGCTTCAAAGACGCCATTCAGTTTTACTCTGAAATTTCACCTATGGGCGTTGTCGGCTCATATTTGCTTGACAGATTTGAGAGTACAGACACGATATTTTATTTTAAGCACCACTATATTTTGCATATTCTCGAAAGCGAGGTATTGTATCTGATTTTGCAGGCAATAGGAGAGCAAAGGCAGATTACCGTTGAGAATTTTTCAACAAGAACCCAAAACAAAACCGAGCATACGGTAGTACCTTTTAAAATTCGTGTTAGCGTTACGAGTGGGCGGAGATATCTGGTGTGCTATCATATCCGTTTCAAAAAGATGATGACTTTTCGACTTGATTCTATAAAAAGCGTTAAGTCAGGCGAGGTGTTCGATGATTATAATTACTTTAAAGAAAAATCGGTGCAGTTTTCCAATCATTTGTGGGGTGTATCCTCAAACGATAACCGAAGTACCGAGCATATTGAAATGGTAATATATGTTGCAAATAACGAAAAATACATAATTGACAGACTGTACAGAGAAAAACGCAGCGGTACTGTTGCAAGGCTTGACAGCAACCATTACAAATTTACCGCAGATGTTTACGATGTAATGGAGATGACGCCTTGGATACGCAGCTTTTACGGCAGAATTGTCAGTCTTGAAAGCTCAAACAAAGAATTAAAAAACAAAATTATTGATGATGTAAACGATATGGTAAGGCTATACGGAGGTGACGAAAATGCTCTTTAGCGAGATTTACGGCAGTTATTACAATGCAGTTTCAAAGCTGATAGCCTGCGCAGTTGACGGTGATTTAACCAAAGAGAAGATGTATGAAATTGTAGACAAATACGCTTTTGCCGAAAGCGGTGTAAGTATTCCGACTGCCATTAAGAGCGGCGAGTGGAATTTGATTACCGAGGATATGAAAACGCCAATCAAAAATAAACCGAGTATGCCTATTACCCTGCTTGAAAAAAGGTGGCTTAAATCCTTGCTTGATGATCCGAGAGTTAAGCTGTTTGATATAAACGCAGATGCACTTAAAGGTATTGAGCCGCTGTATAGCAGTGATATGTTCGATTATTACGATAGATTTGCTGACGGTGACGATTACAAAAATCCTGAGTATATCAAGATTTTCAGGCTTATTTTGACGGCAATTCGCAAAAATCATAAACTGCTTATCCGATTTACTTCTCATAAAGACTTTCAGTATTCGATTAAAGTAATTCCTCATAGACTGGAATATTCCGAAAAGGACGATAAATTCAGATTGATTTGTGTAAATTCGCACCACACCTACACTGTCAACCTGTCGAGGATAACATTCTGCAAGCTGCTTGAAAAATATAAGCCATTTGAGGATAAAAAAGAAAGATGCGCTACCGGTACACTTGTACTTGAACTTACAGATGAGAAAAACGCACTCGAAAGGGTAATGCACGAATTTTCTTATCTAAAAAAAGGAACCGAAAGGCTAAGCGATAATAAATACAGAATCAGTCTTGAATACGACAAGGGCGATGGAACGGAAATTCTAATTCGTGTGCTTTCTTTTGGCACAAGGGTAAAGGTGATTTCGCCCCAAAGCCTAATAAATGAGCTGAAAAACAGAATAAACAAGCAAAAAAGTTGCGGACTATTTTAAGTTCGCAACTTTTTTTCCACGATTTTCTAAATTCCGTTTGATATAATAACAGCATAAAAGCTCACACAGCAATTACAGAGAAAATTTATATCACAACATTTAATATGTTATAAAATGAGCTTTGTTAAAGGTACAGTCAGCAATATTTTATAGCTTTGTCAACTTAGTTTTGAATTATCGTACCTTGTATTTTATTTTAAGGAGGGGTTTTCATGTTGAAATACCTAAAAGCTGAAACTAACAAAACATTTACAGAAAACGGAGCAGTTGCCTTTAAGACAACAAATTCCGCCTGTCTTGATTTATTTTCAACAATAGGGGCTATGCGCAACAGCAGAGAAGACTCTGTTTTAAACAGTTTTTACTGCGCATACAGTGAAAACCCCGACTTAGCAATGAAAATACTTTTCTTTGCAAGAGATATTCGTGGAGGACTCGGCGAAAGAAAAGTATTCCGCCTTATTATTAATGACCTTGCAAAAAGGGGAAAAAGCTCGGTTTTAAAAAATCTGAAATATATCGCAGAGTATGGCAGATTTGACGACCTGCTTGTATTGCTTAATACAGATTGCGAGTGCGAGGCGGTTGAACTTATTAAAGCTCAGCTTGAAACCGATATAAAAAATATGAATAGCGGTAATCAGATTTCTCTGCTTGCAAAGTGGATGCCGTCGATTAATGCGAGCAGTAAATCTGCTGTTGCCAATGCCAAAAAATTGGCAAATGCTTTAGGCTATACAAAGGAGAAATACAGAAAAACGCTCAGTGCGTTGCGTGCACATCTAAAAATAGCAGAGAATAATCTGAGAACAGAGGACTTTACTTTTGATTATGAAAAATTGCCCTCAAAGGCGCTTTTTAAATACAGATTTGTATTTATGAGAAAAGACCGAGAAAGATACGAGGATTTTATAAATCGTGCAGAAAGCGGAGAGGGAAAGCTGAACGCAAGCACACTTATGCCGTATGAATTATTAGAGCCTTATATCGGCACTTTGTATAATTCATTGGGAAGAAACGACTTGCCGTTGAGTATTTCCGAAACTGAGCAGGCGGCACTCAATGCTACATGGAAATCATTGCCTGATTTTTGCAATGGCGAGAACGCACTTGCAGTAGTGGATACATCAGGCTCAATGTATTGTTATAATAATCCGAGTCCTGCCTCGGTAGCGTTGTCCCTTGGAATTTATTTTGCCGAACATAGCAAGGGAGTATTTAAAAATCATTTCATAGAATTTTCGAAAAATCCACAGCTTATTGAAATAAAAGGAAATACCTTTATAGAAAAGCTGCGATATATACTAAGGTTTTACACAGTTGCAAACACAGACATAGAAAAGGTGTTTGAACTGATACTTAATACAGCTGTAAAATACAATGTTCCACAAAGCGAGCTGCCGTCAAAGCTGTATATAATATCGGATATGGAATTTGATTACTGCGTAAATAACAGAGAAAAAACTAATTTTGAAAATGCAAAGCAAATGTTTGAAGAAAAAGGATATGCTTTGCCAAAGGTGGTTTTTTGGAATGTGGCGAGCAGAAACCTGCATCAGCCTGTTACCATGAACGAGCAGGGCGTTGCTTTGGTATCGGGGTGCAGTCCAAGACTCTTTTCAATGGTGACAAGCGATGACATTAATCCGTATAAGTATATGCTCGAAGTAATAGAGAGCGAGAGATATAAAAACATAGCAGCATAATTAGGTGATAATATGAAAGAAATAACGGGCAAATACAGCACAGCAAAAATATTTACAGATAACGCCGAACAGGTGGCGCTCGACCAAATACAGCAACTTTGCGACCAGCCTTTTGTAAAGGGATGTAAAATACGCATAATGCCCGATGTGCACACAGGAGCAGGCTGCGTAATCGGCTTTACGGCTGATTTAGGCGAAATGGTAATACCGAATATTGCCGGTGTTGACATAGGCTGCGGTATGCTTACCGTTGTGTTGGGAAAGGTTGACATTGACTTTGAAAAGCTCGATAATACAATAAGAGAATATGTGCCTAACGGCAAAAAAACGCACGAGGGCAGAATAGCAAAATTTGCAAAGCTGCAGGATTTGAATTGTTACAGAAGTCTTAAAGATACAAAGCGAATTGAGCGCAGCATAGGCACTCTTGGCGGCGGCAACCATTTTATAGAAATAGATGTTGACGATGAAAACAACAAGTACCTTGTAATTCATACGGGCAGCCGCAACCTCGGCAAGCAGGTGGCAGAGATTTATCAGAAAATGGCATATGATATTCAGCGTGGTATGGATAAGCTGTTTGAGGCGCAAAAGGAATTGATTGAGAGGTACAAGGCAGAGGGCAGAAAAAAGGAAATTCAAAGCGAAATTAAAAAGCTGAAAAAAGAATTTGAGCTTAAAGAAACCGATATTCCGTATGACCTTTGCTATCTGACGGACGAGTACAGGGAGCAGTACCTTTTCGATATGAAAATCTGTCAGGAATTTGCTTGGCTCAACAGAGAGATGATAGCCGATATTATTCTTAAAAGAATGTTTGACAAGGAGCTTTCGGACTTCGAGCATTTTCAGACAGTTCACAATTATATTGACCACGAAAGCAATATAGTTCGCAAAGGCTCGGTGTCGGCTCAAAAGGGTGAAAAGCTGATTATTCCTATAAATATGCGTGACGGTAGCTTGATTTGCATAGGCAAGGGCAATGAGGATTGGAACTGTTCCGCACCGCATGGCGCAGGCAGAGTATTGAGCCGCTCAGCCGCAAATGAAATCCTTTCACTTGATGAATTTAAAAGGGAAATGCAGGGCATTTACTCAACAAGTGTATCAGAACGCACCCTCGACGAATCGCCCATGGCGTACAAAACAAAGGATGAAATCGTAAAAAATATTTCACCCACCGCCGAGATTATTAATCAGATAAAACCGATATACAATTTTAAATCTTCGACATAATAAAACGGTTGCCGTTAATTTGGCAACCGTTTTTCTGTTATTTTTTCTTGATGCAATTCTTAAAGCATTTTTTATCAAACGCAGGGTTGAATGCGTAGAAATTCTTTTCATCGAGCTTGTCGGTCATAAGCCGCAGGTTTTCGCCAAATCTTTGGTAATGCACAATCTCTCGCTCACGCAAAAATCTGATTGGGTCTTTTACATCGTAGTCATCACAAAATCGCAAAATATTATCATAAGTCGTCCTCGCTTTTTGTTCGGCTGCCATATTTTCATGGAGGTCAGTTATTGTGTCGCCCTTAACCTGCATAGATGCGGCTGTGTAAGGCACACCTGCCGCCGCCTGCGGATATACTCCCGTTGTGTGGTCAACAAAATAATCCTCAAACCCCTGCTTTTTTATCTCATCTTCCGTCAGGTCTTTTGTAAGCTGATAAACAATAGCGCCAATCATTTCAAGGTGGTTCAGCTCTTCTGTGCCAATGTCAGTAAGCGTTGCTTTTAGCTCCGGCAGCGGCATAGTAAACCGCTGGCTCAAATACCTCAAAGACGCCCCCAACTCCCCATCGGGTCCACCATACTGGCTTATTATAATTTTTGCGAGCTTTGCGTTTGTTTGTTTTATATTTACGGGATATTGCAGCTTTTTTTCGTATACAAACATTACAAATCCTCCTCGTTATCCCAAGGCCATGGATTCTTTACCCACTGCCATTTATTTGCAGAGTTTGACTCCTTGCGCAAAGGGCCGTATTTTTCTTCGTATTCCTCAACAAGCGGCAGCAGCTTTTCTTTACATTCCTTAATTTGCGATAGCACCTGCTGGTCATATGGGTGGGTGTCAAGAAAAATCTGTAAATCCAAAATTGCAAATTGATATGTCGATATTTTCTTTAAAAGAATTTCCCTCTCAGTCATTTTTACCACCGCCGCATTTCTTGCCATAGAATGGCTTGTTTAATTCAGGAAAGATAGTGCCCGAATCAAGCGCCTGAACAGGCGAGTAGGTCTTTGGATTGCTCTCCTGAAACGGCACGAATGCCATAGCAGGCGGTGTCTTTTCGGGAAACTTAGGTGTGGTGTATCTTGAAATCATTGTATTGATAATATCCATAATATTCTCCTTTCCGAGCTTGTTTACTCAGTAACATATTATGCAGTCATACAAAATCAGTACCAAATTTCCCTGTCGCCTTGAATTATTGCCGAATTTTTGATAAAGTATATATGGATAGATAAAGAAAGGAAGATTTTATGGGTTGCGTTTATTTTGTCAGGCATGGCGAAACCGTATGGAATGTTGAGAATAAAATTTGCGGTGCTACGGATATTGATTTAACGGATAAAGGTCACGAGCAGGCTGTGGAAACGGGCAAAAGAATATTGGCGGAAAATATTAAGGCAGATAAAATTCTTTACTCGCCGCTTGTGAGAGCCAAAAAGACGGCACTGCATATATCTGAAATTACAGGTATTACTGCTTTTGAAGAACCAAGGCTTAAGGAACAGAATTTCGGCAGATTTGAGGGCACACCACGAGATGGCGAAGAATTCAGAGTTGCCAAAGGCGAGTTCATTTGCCGATACAGCGGCGGCGAATCTATGCTGCACCTTGCGCAGAGAATTTACAATTTGCTTGACGATGTTAAGGCAAGCGGAGAAACTTGCATTTTAGTGGCGCACAACGGAATTGCAAGGGTGGTTAATTCTTATTTTAATGAAATGACCAATGACGAATACGCAAACTTCGGAGTGAAAAATTGCGCCGTTTTAAAATATGAGTTTGACTGATTACCGGGGGCAGCTTTATTTTGGAGAGGGTTAGGAAAAAGGAAATTGATTTTGGCAGGGATAAAATTCTCGGCATATTGCTAAGGCTTGCACCTCCTGTTATGCTCGCTCAGCTTATTCAGGCGCTTTATAATATAATCGACAGCTTTTTCATTGGCAATTACTCCGAATCGGGTTTGACGGCATTGTCAATTATTTATCCGATTCAGCTGTTGATGATTGCGCTTGCGGTTGGTACTGGTGTCGGTATAAACACGCTTATGGCGCATTTTCTCGGTGTTGACAATAAGCACAAAAGCGATGAAACCGCAGGTGTAGGCAACTTTCTTGCCTTTGCAATGTGGTTTATATTTGCACTCGTGTGTTGGTATATAATGTCGTTCTATGCGAGCATTTCAACCAATTCGCAGGAGATTATAGACGAAGTAATTGTGTATGGCAGAATAGTCTGCGTGTTCAGCTTTGGATTGTTTTTTGAGAGCATATGGACAAAGGTAATGCAGGCAACGGGCAATATGAAAATACCGATGATTGCTCAGATTGTGGGCGCTGTGGTGAATATTGCACTCGATCCTCTGCTTATATTCGGTATGGGATTTTTCCCTGAAATGGGCATTGCAGGCGCTGCCACTGCAACGGTGGTAGCGCAAATTGCGGCGGCATTAATCGTAATGAAAAACGGCTGTAAGCGTTCGCCAAAATTTTCAGCATATAAGGAATACATAAGACGAATTTATCATTTAGGCTTTCCGAATATTCTTATGCAGTCGGCATACACATTGTATATATTCGGCTTAAACCTTATATTAAAGGGATTTTCAGACCAAGCGGTTACGGCACTCGGACTTTACTACAAGTGGCAGACGATATTTTTTATACCGCTCGGAGCAATGCAGACCTGCATTGTGCCTGTTATCAGCTTTAATTACAGTGCAGGAAATAGAGAAAGGTGCAGCAAAACTCTGAAAGATGCCGTCTTGCTCGGAATGGCGCTAATGCTAATCGGTGTGTTGTGCTTTGAAATAATGCCTGCCTCTCTTATGGGCACATTTTCAAAGGACAGCGAAGTAATACGAATCGGCGCATATGCACTCAGAGTGATTGCCTTTTCATTTGTGCCTATGGTGACCTCGCTGATTTTTCCTGTGTTCTTTCAGGCTATCGGCTCGGCGTTTAAAAGTTCGGCTCTTACTGTGCTGAGGACTGTTGTGCTGTTTGTGCCGCTCGGTTGGGTGCTTGCACATTTCGGACTTGATGCCTTTTGGTTCACTTTTCCTATAACCGAGGTTATCACTACAACCGTTGGATTTATTATGTATAAAAAGAGCGGATTTGGCAAAAGACTCGTGCGGCGAGAGCAGTAAATTTCTTACAAATTACACAAATTGTAATTTTGTTGTTATTGACAAATTTCACATTATGTGGTATCATTAAAACAAATATAATCTTACAAGGAGTATGATTTTCTATGAAAAGAATTAAGACTATTGAAACTCGTGACCTTAAGAAAAGCGTAAAGACAGGCGGTTGCGGCGAATGTCAGACATCTTGTCAGTCAGCTTGCAAAACATCTTGCGGCGTTGCTAATCAGCAGTGCGAGAAGTGCCTCAGCGAGAAATAATTTAGCTGTGCAGTTTTGCATTAAAAAGGATTTTCAGCCGTTTCGCCTTTTGGAGAACGGCTTTCCTTTTGTCTATATATCAGTTTTGGAGAAAATATATGATACACCAGTATAAGTTAAACGGATATAACATAGTGCTTGATGTTTTCAGCGGCAGCGTTCATTGTGTTGATGACCTTGCGTATGATGTTATTGAAATGTACGAAAATTCCGATAAAGAAAATATAATCAAGGCAATGCTTGAAAAGTACAAGGATAACCCTGAGATTACAGCGGATGAAATTTCTGATTGCTATGATGATGTAACAGAATTAAAGGACAGCGGAAAGCTATTTACAACCGATAAATACGCAGACCTTGCCTTTGATTTTAAAAAGAGAAATACGGTTATAAAGGCGTTGTGCCTGCACATTGCCCATACCTGTAACCTCAACTGCGAATATTGCTTTGCAAGTCAGGGCAAATACCATGGTGACAGAGCCTTAATGAGCTTTGAAGTGGGTAAGAGAGCCATTGATTTTCTTATTGAAAATTCAGGCAGCAGAGTGAACCTTGAGGTTGACTTTTTCGGCGGCGAACCGCTTATGAATTTTGATGTAGTAAAGCAGATTGTCGCTTACGCAAGAAGTATTGAAAAGGAAAAGAACAAGAATTTCCGTTTTACTCTCACAACAAACGGTATGCTTGTTGATGATGATGTAATTGAATTTGCAAATAAAGAATGTCATAATGTTGTACTTAGCCTTGACGGCAGAAAAGAAGTACATGACCACCTTAGAAAAACCGTAAGCGGCAAGGGCAGTTACGATATTATTGTACCTAAGTTCCAGGAATTTGTTAAAAAGCGTGGCAATAAGGGCTATTATGTGCGTGGCACTTATACCCACAACAATACAGACTTTACAAACGATATTTTCCATATGGCAGACCTCGGCTTTACCGAGCTTTCTATGGAGCCTGTTGTTTGCTCGCCAGATGATCCGTATGCACTTACATATGATGATTTACCTGTTCTTTTTGAGCAGTACGAAATTCTTGCAAAGGAAATGCTCAAGAGGGAAAAAGAGGGCAGACCGCTCACTTTCTATCACTATATGATTGACCTTACAGGCGGCCCGTGCATTTATAAGAGAATTTCAGGCTGTGGCTCGGGTACTGAGTATATGGCTGTTACTCCATGGGGTGAGTTATATCCTTGTCATCAGTTTGTAGGTGACCCTAAGTACAGTCTTGGCAATATTTACGAGGGTGTTACAAACACCGAGGTGCAGGACGAGTTTAAACTCTGCAACGCTTACGCAAGACCGAATTGTAAGGATTGCTGGGCAAAGCTGTATTGCAGTGGCGGTTGTGCCGCAAATGCTTACCATGCGACAGGCTCAATTATAGGCATATATGAGTATGGCTGTGAGCTTTTCAAAAAGCGTATGGAATGTGCAATTATGATGAAAGTTGCCGAGGCAGAGCTTTAATAGAATTTTAGCGGTATGGGATTTCTCATACCGCTTTTTATGGTGATTTTATAAATGAACAGGATAATTGATTTTTTAAAGAAAGAAATTGTACTCAGCGTTTCGTTCGTGCTTGCGCTGATTTCAATGTTCTTTGTGCCGCCGAGTGAAAAATATTTTGATTACATAGATTTTCGCACACTCGGACTTTTGTTTTCGCTTATGACAATAATGGCAGGTCTAAACAAAATGGGAATTTTCCGACTGCTTGCGAAAAATTTGCTGAATAAGGCAAAAACAATGCGTGGTGTTACACTTTTGCTTGTTTTATTGTGCTTTTTCAGCTCAATGTTAATTACGAATGATGTCGCATTGATAACATTTGTGCCTTTTTCGGTTGTGCTTTTAAAACTTGCGAATAAGCAAAACAGAATGATATTTGTGGTAACGCTTGAAACGATAGCGGCAAACCTCGGCAGTATGCTCACACCGATTGGCAATCCGCAAAATCTATATTTGTTTTCGGCATACAATATGAGTATTTCAGATTTCTTTTATACGATTGCTCCGTACGCAATGCTTTCATTAGGCTTGCTTGTAATTTTTTCGCTGTTTTCTGATAAATCGGAACTTGCAAATTTAGGCGACAGGGAAGAAGTTATCTTTGACAAAAGGCTTTTGACAATGTATGCCGTTCTTTTTGCAATAGCACTGCTAAGCGTATTCAGAGTGCTGAACTACATTGTATTGCTTGCGGTTGTAATAGTATTTGTGCTTATATTTGACAGAAAGGTGCTTTTAAAGGTGGATTACAGCCTCCTGTTTACCTTTGTGTTCCTTTTTATATTCATAGGAAATCTCGGAAATATAGCGCAGATAAACAGCTGGCTTTCTGAGATAGTAGGCGGGAACGAGGTAGTAGTAGGGGTGCTTGCAAGTCAGGTGTTCTCAAATGTTCCTGCCGCAATTTTGCTTTCAGGCTTTACATGCAATGCCGCCGCTTTAATGATAGGCGTAAATATAGGCGGACTTGGCACATTGATTGCATCTATGGCGAGTTTAATTTCATTTAAATTTATTCAAAAGGAAAGCGTAAGCATTGCAAAATACCTTGGTGTGTTTACATTGCTTAATGTGGTATTTTTAGCAGCAAATCTCGCTTTGTGGATTGTTGTTAAATAATGCAAGCACCGACAAAACATAAAATTTAGGTCAACCCTTTTTAAAGGGTTGCGGGTTTGGGCAGAGCCCATAAAATGATAAAAACGAACTTATTTTAAATAAAAAGATTAAATTATATCATAGAATAACTAAGCTTTAGATTTTTCAAAACTTTAGGAGTAAATAAAAGTTAAGACTAATGAGTGGCAGAGAGCAAGAAAGTTACACTTGAGTTTCAGTAGAGAAAATATGCTTTAAAGGACGCAATAGTTTTCAGTTGTGGCTAATTTGCCCTTTAAAAGTGGCAAATTAGTAGTTTTAGTAGCATAGCTTTTCTCCTTAGTTGCTTTCGCTTTTAAAGGCTTTCGCTATTATTTTTCAGCCACCAAACGGCAAGCCGTTTGGCTATCGTTAGATTGCGTAAAGAGAAAGCATTTGTTGGCGTTGCCCACACACACAACCTTTGAAAAGGTTGACCAAACTTTTAACTTCGGGCGGAAAGTTTGAAATTTAACTTACTTTGTTTCCCGACCGATAATCCGTTAAACCATAATTTACCCCAACTTTTTATAAAGAACCAATTTTTCCTTAGTTAGTTGGCTGACTTTTAATTTAATATTCCTGCCTTATCGCAGCAAAAACCCCCACTCCGATTACTCAGAGTGGGGGTTTTATTAAGCATTAGCTGCTTTTGCTTGTTTTTCTTTTTCAGCCTGAGCTTTTTTAAGCTTAGTTCTCTTAATAACCTTAAGACGGCTGAATTCTTCTCTTTCTTTTTCATCAAGTGCGTCAGAAATAAACTTTACGGTTTCCTCAAACTTTGGAATCATAATGTTTTTAAGAGCGTTGGCTCTTTTCTGAGTTTTCTTGATTGATACTGCAAGTCGGTAAACACTGTTTTCTATCTCGGCAAGCTCGGCGGTAAGATACTTAACCTCTGTAAACTTTTCGTAGGTCTTATCTATACCGGAGTTTGTAAGTCGCAGTCCGTAGTGCAGGTAGGTCTGAGGTTTTTTCTCATCTATGGTGAGAATAGGAATTTCTACACCCATTACACTTCTTGAATCAAGTTTTAATGAGTCTTCCTCAGGAATCGTGTTTGAAAGGTCATCGCAAAAGCCGTTTGTTACATTGGCAGTCTGAAGTGCTATGTAAGCCTCTTCATATGCGTTGTCAATCTTTTCCTGAATTGCATTGGCGTGGTCAATAAGCGTCATCATCTCTCTTATGAGAATGTTACGCTTACGGTCAAGCAGTTCATAGCCGTTTTTGGCAAGAGCAAGCGACTTTTTGGTGTTCATCAGATTACCTTTTGTAGGTACAGCCTGTACAGCCATAAATGCTCAGCACTCCTTTCTGACGGTTATTTCTCAACATAATATTTGTCAAGAATCTGATCGTCAACACGGTCAAGTTCAGATCTTGGCAGAGTAGAAAGCAACTCCCAACCAAGGTCAAGGCTCTGTTCAATACTTCTGTTTTCATTAAATCCCTGATTAACAAACTTTGATTCAAACAGTCTGCCGAATTCAATGTACTTTTTGTCGATAGGGGAAAGCTCCTCCTCACCGATAACAGATGCAAGTGAACGAGCGTCAATTACCTTTGCATATGACGCAAAGAGCTGGTTTGCAAGTGCCTGATGATCTGCTCTTGTGTAACCCTCACCGATACCGTCCTTCATAAGACGGGAAAGTGAAGGAAGAACGCTTACAGGCGGATAAAGACCTTGTCCCTGTAATGAACGGTCAAGTACGATCTGACCCTCTGTGATGTAACCGGTAAGGTCAGGAATCGGGTGAGTAATATCATCGTTAGGCATTGTAAGAATAGGAATCTGTGTAACAGAACCGTTCTTGCCCTTAATCATACCTGCACGCTCATAAAGTGATGCAAGGTCTGAATAAAGATAGCCCGGGTAACCTTTTCTTGCAGGAATTTCACCCTTTGATGATGAGAACTCACGAAGAGCCTCGGCATATGAGGTCATATCTGTCATAATAACAAGAACATGCATCTCAAGCTCAAATGCAAGGTACTCGGCAATAGTAAGAGCACATCTTGGTGTAAGTGTTCTCTCAATGATTGGGTCGTTAGAAAGGTTTAAGAGCATTACAACTCTTGAAAGTACGCCGCTTTCCTCAAAACTCTTTCTGAAGTATTCGGCAACATCTTTCTGAACACCCATTGCGGCGAATACAACGCAGAAGTTGTTTGCGTTTGCACCGCTGATTTTTGCCTGACGAACAATCTGTACAGCAAGGTCGTTGTGCTTCATACCTGTACCTGAAAAGATAGGAAGTTTCTGACCTCTGATAAGTGTCATAAGTGTATCAATGGTAGAAATACCTGTGTTGATGTAGTTCTTAGGATAAATTCTTGAAACAGGGTTGATAGGTGTGCCGTTAATGTTGGCACGCTTTACAGGGAAAATATCTCCGAGTCCGTCAATAGGTCTGCCTGCACCGTCAAGTACACGACCGATGATTTCAGGAGAAAGAGGCATTTCCATTGGGTGACCTGTAAGTCTTGTCCTTGTATTTGTAAGGCTGATTCTTCTTGTACCCTCAAATACCTGAACAACAATCTTTTCGCCCTCAATCTGTACGACACGGCCCTGTCTTACTGTGCCGTTTTCAAGGCGGATATCAACAATTTCCTCGTTGGAAACGCCTTTTACTCCGTCAAGAACTATGAGTGAGCCGTTAATTTCTTTAACGCCGACATAATCTATAATCATTGTGCGTTTCCTCCTTACATAATTGAGTCAAGCTTTTCATCAATTTCCTTGATATATTCATCAAAGAGCTCAGGCTTACTGTTAGGAATATCGTATTTCATCTTTGTGAGCTTATCAAACAAACCAAGCTCAATTACCTTTGAAATAGGGATTTCCTTTGCAACAACCTTCTTAGCCTTGTCATAAAGGTGAAGAATTGTTTTCATCATAAGTTTCTGCTTTTCAAGCGGAACATATGTATCGTCAGCGTGGAAAGCGTTCTGCTGTAAGAAACCTACACGAACAACTCTTGCTGCCTCAATTACGAGCTTTTGGTCATCAGGAAGTACATCCGAACCAATGAGCTTTACGATTTCCATAAGCGAGCTTTCTTCCTGAAGAAGTGCACTGATTCTGTTACGATACTCAATAAAGTCTTTACCGAGGTTTTCCTCAAACCAAGGGTCAAGGTCATTGAAATATTCGCTGTAACTGTTCATCCAGTTAATAGCAGGATAATGTCTTGAATAAGCAAGCGACTTATCAAGTGCCCAGAAACAACGGGTAAATCTTTTTGTGTTCTGTGTAACAGGTTCGGAGAAGTCTGAACCCTGCGGAGAAACCGCACCGATAAGTGTTACAGAACCCTCTCCGCCTGAGAGAACTTCTGCACGACCGCCACGCTCATAGAACTCGGCAAGTCTTGACGGCAAGTAAGCAGGGAAGCCTTCCTCGGCAGGCATTTCCTCAAGTCGGCCTGAAATCTCACGAAGAGCCTCGGCCCAACGAGAAGTTGAGTCAGCCATCATAGCTACATGGTAGCCCATATCTCTGTAATACTCGCCAAGTGTAATGCCTGTGTAAATAGACGCCTCACGAGCGGCAACAGGCATATTTGATGTGTTGGCAATAAGTACGGTTCTGTCTGTCATAGGACGCTGTGACTTAGGGTCAATAAGCTCAGAAAATTCTTCAAGAACCTGGCTCATTTCGTTACCACGCTCACCGCAGCCTACATAAATAATAATATCGGCATCGCACCATTTTGCAAGCTGGTGCTGTGTCATAGTTTTACCTGTACCAAAACCGCCAGGAATTGCGGCTGTACCGCCCTTAGCAATAGGGAAGAGAGAGTCGATAACTCGCTGACCTGTAATAAGCGGAATAGATGACGCAAGTCTGTCCTTTACAGGACGGGCAGTTCTGATAGGCCATTTCTGGCAAAGTGTAAGGTTGTGCTCAACACCGTTATCATCTTTAATAACAACAATTGTGTCAAAAAGCTTGTACTGACCGTCAGGCATAACCTTAGTTACAACGCCTGAAAGCTCAGGGTGAACCATAAGTCTGTGTTCAATGATTGGTGTTTCGGGGAGTGTAGCATAAATCTGACCGCCCTCAAGTCTGTCGCCGACTTTAACTTTGATTGTAACATTCCAGAGCTTTTTGTCATCAAGAGAAGATACCGATGCACCTCTGTCGATGAAAGCGCCTGCCTGTTCCTCAATAGCCTTAAGAGGACGCTCAATTCCGTCAAAAATATTATCAATAATTCCCGGTCCGAGAAGTACATTCATAGGTGCGCCTGTACCTGTAACAACATCTCCCGGTTTAAGACCGGTTGTTTCTTCATATACCTGAATTGTGGTAAAATCAGAAGTTATACCGATTACCTCGCCAACAAGGTTTTGGTCACCTACATGTACCATTTCCATCATTTCAAAGCAATCAGCATCTTTTACGGTAACAACAGGTCCGTTAATTCCATAAATAACATTATTTTCCATTTGTATTACCATCTTCTTTCGGATAAAATCAAGAAGGTCAATTAGTTAAGAACGCTCAGACCTGAGTTCTCAATAAACCATTCTCTCTGTGCAGAGAGCTTTGTGTCGAGTGTTTCATCGGCAACAATTCTCATTGACTTACAGTAGCCTTTAAGTCCGCCTATTTTAATGGAATTGTCTGTAACAAGCTCAGCCATTCCATGAAATACAGATAGGATTTCTGTTGAATATTTCATATCCTTTTCGTTGATATACACAACGCAACGGTTATCTTCAAAAAGCTCTGCAATCTGTCTTGCACTATCAACAAGTTTTAATTTATATTCTTTTGTTTCAGTGTATTTATTTAGCTTTTGTGCAGCCATTTCAAATACTTCGTCAGTCATTTTTGCTCTTTCTCTAAAGAGTTTTTTCTGACTTTCCTGAACAAGTCTTGCAAGTTTGCTTGTTTCTACATACTTTTTAGCCTCAAGCTGCTGCTGTATGTATTTTTCACTGTCACGCTTGCCGTTTTCTTCGGCTTTCTTGAGCTTTTCTTCCTTTAAAAGCTCAACTTCAGTATTGGCAATAGACTTTTGTTCTTCGGTATATCTTTGTATAGCTTGCAAAAAGTTATCAGTTTTTGTGGTATTTTCCATATTAATAACCTCTCAGCTCATTCAGAGTTTTACGCCGATAGCGTCCTGAACATATTTTGTGATACTGTCTTTGGTGCGTCCGTTGCCATGACGGTCAGGGATTTCTACAATCAAAGGCTTTTTGCGGTTGAGCTTTAGGTCATAGATAAGGTCAGGGCAGAGAGAAACAAGAGTTTCTGTCATAAGAATAACAGCCACATCTTCTCTCTCCATAGCCTTAGTAAGCTCTCGTGTAACTTCTTCCTCTGTATGAACCACAACGCCGTCAATACCTGCAAAACGCATACCCATTTTTGTATCAACATTATCGCTTATAAGAAAAAATTTCATTTTTCGTCATATCCTTTATTTCTTCAATTAGCTGAAGAGAATCAAGATTGAGATAAGCATACCGTAAAGGGCAACACCTTCACCAAGAGCAACGAAGATAATTGCTTTACCAAATGCCTTAGGATCTTCGCTTGTTGCGCCGATAGCTGCAGGAGCTGCGTTACCTACGGCAATACCACCACCGATACATGAAAGACCAACTGCGATAGCTGCGCCGATATATGCAAAGCTCTTAGATGACTGCTGAGCAACCTGTACTGCCTCTGAAACTGTATTTGCATCTGCTGCGCCTGCTACGATTGGGCAGAGAAGGCAAATTGCAAATACTGCTGCGAATGAAGCAATCTGCATTAAAACTGTTTTCTTTCTGTTGTGACCTTTTTCATAAGCCTTTACAGCTACGATTACTGATGCTACAAGAAATACAACAGGGAGTGCCAACATAACTAAATTTAAGATGCTCATAATGATTTACCTCCAAAAAATAAATAAACAATAAAATATATAATTAAATTTTATCTGAAATAAAATTTAACCGTTTTGTGTAAGTTTTAGCTTGACAGGCTCGTATGGTCTGCCTTCGCCGGAATAGAAACGGCTGAAAAGCTCGTAATATTCAAGTCTTAATACCTGAATTGCAACAAGGAGAGCCTCAAGTACCATTACTATAACATTACCTACTACAACGATTGGCCAGTAGGCAATAGGGCCTGCGGTTTCTGCAAGAACAAATACAACCATCATCATACCTGCGTGCACAAGAACAAATGCGCCTACACGCAAGAAACTCATTGTGTTTGTTACATAGCTTAAAAGGACTTCTATTGATTCAAAAATATTTTCAACAATGTAGTCCTTCCAGCTTTCGGGTTTCCAGTCAGGTTCTCTGTTTACCAATCCGCCAAGCGGTTCGGCAAAGAAAATTAAGATAAACGGAATTACAATCAGGCAAATAATGTAAGGAGCGCTGAATACAGGGAGTCCAAACAAAAGCTGACCTGCAATGCCGAATACTATTGCACTGTAAAAAATTATACCTGCTACACCGCTCGTGCTGAACAATGCTCTGCCGTAGTCCTTTTGACGAATTGATGTGTAAACATTAAGACACATTGCAATAATCAAGAGGAACACACCGATTCCGATAGCCACAAGAATAATCTTGGTTGCCATTTCGGAGCTCATAACCTCAATCGGCTTTTCTTCAAGACCGAAGAGAGCCTTATACATTGGGTCGAGCAAATGCTCAAATCCGAACACACTGCCGAACACAAGTCCGAAGAATGCAGATGAAATACCGCATGGTGCAAGTATTTTACCGATTGCCATCTTTTTGATTTTATACATTAATATACCTACAATGGTAAGGCAGATACCCTGACCTACATCGGCAAACATAATACCGAATATAATAATGTAAGTAATCGCTACAAAAAGTGACGGGTCAATTTCGTTGTATTTTGGCACGCCGTACATTGAGGTGTAGAACTCAAACGGTCGTGCAAGGAAACAGTTTTTAAGTTTTACAGGCGGAGATTTTTTAATCTCGTTCTTTGCGTCTGAAAATTCAACTGTAACACTTCTATGCTTGCAAAGTCGCTTTTTAAGCGGTTTTGCAAATTCGGTCGGCACCCAGCCTACAATGATAAAGCTCTTGTTGTACTGCAAAGCCTTTGTTCTGATGGTTGAGTACATTGAAAGCTCCTCAAGCTTTGACAAATATTTTAAAATTCTTTCTCTGTTCATTGAAAGATAATCGTCAATACGCTTTTCGGTATCCTTGTAAACATCCTCAAGGTGGGGAATAAGTGCCGTAAGTTTTTTCATATGCAGAGTTGGCGTTGAATTAACACCGATTATGTCACATCTCTCAAAGAAAAGACTTGAAAAAACTCTGTCAATTTCTTCTGTCTTATCAGCCGGAGCAAGATAAACGCCCCAATAATAAGCCTTATCTTCCGTACATACCGAAAAATCAATATAAGGGTCATCCTTATAACTTTCCAGTTTTACATAGCTGTCTTTAGGAAGTCTGCCGAATCTTGCATTTACATATTTAAGCTCAAGCAGCTTTTCTATTTCAATGTCAAGTCCGACAAAGTGCTTGGTTTCGTCAAGGTTTTGCTTAGCCTCAAGCAACTGCTCGGCGGCAAAATCTCTGTCTTCGACAAGCTCGTTTAGTTCATCGCAAATCTTATTGCAAAACAATTTAATATCCTGATAGGTAGGGTTGAAATTGCTTACATCGACAAGCGGAAACTGCCTTTTTGTAAGTCCTAACGACGCCTTGAGGTTAGTGAGATGTTCGGCATAGATATTTTTTGTCTGAAGATGCGAAAAGCCTTGGGTGTTGTTGTAAAAAACAGACACTTCATCGGGGTGAAATACACCCGACTCACCCAATACGGTAATTACATCGTCAATCTCATCCATAAAGCCGATTATGTTAACAGCTTGCATGGTTGATACAGCCAAATAAAATCACCTCTTTGTTAGTGGTACTGCTTACTTATACAATAAGCAGGGACTGTATTTTTTTAGAATCAAGTTTGTATCGTGTACCTTCAATCAAGGTTATGATATTCATAAGCTCGGTTTCGGCAACGAACATATATGAAATCATTACAACAGAAGGGTTGTTTGAGAAATACATATTCTTTCTTGCAAGCTTGTATTTAACTCTCGGGCTGATGTCACTTGCGTAAACATAACCGATTTGCTCAATCATCTTGCCTGTGTGGGTTTCCTGCATTACTGAGAAAACTTCTCCGGAGGATTCCGCACTGCACATTCTGTCAATGATTTTTTCGCTGATACCTGAGAAAGGGTAGAGCAGATTACTTTTTATTTGCTCAGGTGAAAGGTTATAGTATTTTTTAAGTCTTAACACACGAGAGAAGTTGTTGTAATCATTAATTACTGTAAAAAGCTCCATAAGCTCTCTTCTTTCAGTGCCTTTGGTCTTGCTTTTTATAACCTTTTTAAGATTTGAGAAAACAAAAGTATAAAGGTCGTTTTCAATATCCGAAATCGGCAAAAGATTATTTTCATCAGGCTGATACTTGGTGAAAATCTGCGCATACTTTGTGTTGCTTAAAACAGAGAGAAACTCATCATAGTTTCTTGCAAGCGCTAGTTTTTGCAGGTCAATCTCTGTGTGCTTTGAAAAAAATGTCGGATACTGATAAATGAATTTTTCAGTTGATGAAGTATTCAGCAAAGTGAGAAAGCGCATTATCTGCTCAATCTCGGTTCTGCTTATAACATATGCTGAAAAGCCGGTGCTCATTTGTGAATCGTATCTGCAAAGCGAGTCAAACTCATAGAAAAGATGCTGCCTTAAAAGCACCTCGAGTCTGCCACGGTGAACATCACGCTCATTTACATCACGCAATGCCTCCGCATAGTGAGTATAAGACTTCAGGTAAGACATAACCTCTGCCACACTGTTTGAGTTAAGCAGGTTGTTGTAGTCCTTTTCGGTGAGCCTTTTGCCAAACTTTGCTCTTGCCTTTGTAAGCACCGCAAACGAAGTGGAAGACACAGCTTTCGCACCTCCTTTAAAATAATATGCTTAATAAATGGATAGTTATCCGATTGTACGCTTAGCAATTTCATCTGACCATTTGTCAGCATTTGCCTCGAAATCAGACTTAAGTTTAATTAAAACAGATTTATGTTTCTGACGGGTATCCTGCCACTGATGACGGATATCTTTGTCAATGTAAGCACTCTGTCGCTCAATGGTTTCTTCAGCCTTTGACATATAGGAATCATAGATTACCTTTGCCTGAGCGTCGATTTCCTTAGCAAGAGCTTCTTTGTTTTTCTGATTTTCTTCATCGAAGGCTTTTGCCTCGGCGTCTGCCTCAACAATCTGTTTAATCATATCCTTCAAAAAATCACCCCCTGAGTTTAGTTCTTGAGAGCCTGAAGCGGTGCAGGAATTCTTCCTCCTCTGTTGATAAATTCGGCAGGCGAGCCTTTTCTGAGCGGCATTACAGGGCCATAGCCGAGAAGTCCGCCAAAGTTAAGTGTTTCGCCTGCTTTTTTACCAATAGCGGGAATAAGTCTTACAGCGGTTGTCTTAGTGTTTACCATACCGATAGCGGCTTCGTCTGCAATAATTGCAGAGATAACCTCGGCACTTGTGTCACCCGGTACAATAATCATATCAAGGCCAACTGAGCAAACGGCTGTCATAGCCTCAAGCTTAGTTATGTCAAGATATCCGTTTTCAGCCGCATAAATCATACCTGCGTCCTCAGACACCGGAATAAAAGCACCGCTGAGTCCGCCAACATGTGACGAGGCCATTACGCCGCCTTTTTTAACAGCATCGTTGAGGAGAGCAAGAGCAGCAGTTGTACCGTGACATCCGCATACTTCAAGTCCCATTTCTTCAAGAATATGTGCAACACTATCGCCGACAGCCGGTGTAGGTGCAAGTGAAAGGTCAACAATACCAAAAGGTACGCAAAGTCTTTTGCTTGCTTCTTTTGCTACAAGCTGACCCATTCTTGTGATTTTAAATGCGGTTTTCTTAACCATATCGGCGATTTCGGCAATATTTTTGCCTTCGCCGCCCTTTGCAAGAGCAGCTCTTACTACGCCGGGGCCTGAAACACCGACATTAATAACTGTGTCAGCCTCGCCGACACCATGGAAAGCTCCTGCCATAAACGGGTTATCCTCAGGAGCGTTGCAGAATACTACAAGCTTTGCAGCACCGATACAATCACGGTCTGCGGTAGCCTGTGCAGCCTCTACAACTGTTTTACCCATCATTTTAACTGCGTCCATATTGATACCGGCTTTTGTTGAACCGATATTAACCGAAGAGCATACAAAATCGGTTGTGGCAAGTGCCTCCGGAATACTCTCGATAAGCGCATAGTCACCGCTTGCAAAACCTTTTTGAACAAGTGCGGAGTAACCGCCGATGAAGTTTACGCCGAGTTCCTTAGCAGCCTTGTCGAGTGCGTGAGCAAATTTTACAACCTTTTTGCTCTGACACGGTGCAGCCACCATTGCGATAGGTGTAACAGAAATTCTTTTATTTATAATAGGAATACCGTACTCCCTCTGGATATCCTCGCCAGTTTTAACGAGGTCCTTAGCAGAACGGCAGATTTTGTCGTATACCTTAGTGCAGGCTTTATCAATATCATCATCAATACAGTCTAAAAGTGAAATGCCCATTGTAATTGTTCTTACATCGAGATTTTCGTTATCAATCATATTGATAGTTTCAAGTATATCTTTTGTTTCGAGCATAGGTGTTTATCCTTTCAATCCATATTTAAGGGCAAATTAAATTCTGTGCATACTGTTGAATATATCTTCGTGCATTACATGAATCTTAGTAGCAGTAGCCTCTCCGACTGCGTCAAGGTCAGTTCTGAGCTTTTCAAAATCAATCTTTTCCTCGTTGAATTCAATAAGCATAACCATTGCAAACATATCCTGAAGAACGCTCTGTGTTACCTCAACGATATTTGCGCCGTCGGCAGCGCAGGTAGCTGATACCTTTGCAAGTATTCCGACTGTGTCCTTACCGATTACTGTAATAATAGCTTTCATAAGTTACCTCCGTGTTTTGCAAGAAACGAATTTTATTCTTGCAAAAGTATTGTATGATTGTTTTATATCACTACCCTATTATATAACTAAAACCCGATAAAGTAAAGCCTTATATTGCATAAATTTGGCGAATATGGTATTATTTATTACGGAGGGCTGATAGCTATGATTTTATGTGATGTTCACACCCATTCAAACAATTCATTTGACGCAGAAAGCTCGGTTGAAGAAATGTGTAATTCTGCCGTAAATAAGGGATTTTACGCAATAGCAATAACCGACCATTGCGAAGCACCTTTTATGAAGTTCGGCTATAATGAAGAATTTGGAGATTTTAACGAGAAAATCCCGATGTCTTATTTGCAGACAAAAAAGGCTCAGGCAAAATACAGACAAAAACTCAAGGTTTTATGCGGAATAGAGCTCGGTGAGCCTATGCACGATCCGGAATGTACCGAAAAAGCACTTTCTTTTGGCGATTTTGACTTTGTTTTAGCGTCTTTGCATAATTTAAAAGATAGGGAAGATTTTTATTTTATCGACTTTAATAATTGTAATATTTCCGAAATTTTGAAATTATATTTTAATGAACTTGCAGAAACAGCAGCCTTTTCTGACTTTGACAGCCTTGCTCACATTACATACCCGTTAAGATATATTTTTGAAACAACAGGCGAATATCCCGACCTGACGCCGTATCAGGATGTAATTGATGATATTTACAAAACGCTGATTTCAAATAAAAAAGCGCTTGAGATAAATACCTCGGGTTTATTTAAACCAATCGGAAGAACCTTGCCCGATGAATTTCAGCTCAGGCGTTATTATGAACTTGGCGGCAGGATGATTACTCTCGGAAGTGACGCACACACAAGCAGTGCAGTCGGCAACGGAATAGAGGAGGGCATAAGACTTGCACATAAGTGCGGATTTAAGTCGTATACTATCTTTGAAAAGCGCCGCCCGATTACTATACCGATAGAATTTTAATTAAACTATATCGTATATCTTAATAGATATTGTGTTGTTTATCATATTATAACGCAAGTTGAAAATATTTCAAGCACTAATTTTAACTATGGTGTGTATTAATAGACACAAAGTAAATAAAATTCTAATAAATGCCGTAAAAGCAAACAAAAAACAGACATTTCTCAAAAGTTGGAAATGTCTGTTATATTTTAGCTTAAAAGATTAAATTTTAATTATAAAGTTTTAGCAAGCTCTTTTATGTATTCTCTGAGCTGGTCTTTTGTTTCGGGGTGTTCAAGACCTACTTCGATTTGTGCCTGAAGAATACCGAACTTGTTGCCCATATCGTATCTTCTGCCCTCGAACTCAACGGCAGTCATACCCTCGGTAATTGCAATTTCACGCATTGCGTCTGTAAGCTGAATTTCACCGCCTGCACCCGGCTTTGTTCTCTCAAGAATTTCAAAAATCTCGGCAGGTAGTACGCATCTGTCTATGATAGAGTAGAGCGAAAGCACCTCCTCGGGTGTCTGTGGCTTTTCTTTCATATCTGTGCATTTGAATACATTATCATAAATATGCTCTACCTTGAGTGAGCCGTACTTGTGAATGTCCTTAGCGTCAACCTTTTTAACGCCGACAACACCTTTGCCAAACTCGCCGTAGTGCTCAATCAGCTGACCGATAGCCGGCTTTTCACCAATAATTGCGCCGTCACCGAAAAGTACCGCAAACGGCTCGTTGCCTACAAATGACTTTGCCTTTAATATTGCGTGTCCCAAGCCTTTCATTTCCTTTTGGCGAATGAAAGTGATGTTGGCAAGATTGGAAATCTCTCTTACTGTCTTGAGAAATTCGAGTTTGCCGCTTTTTTCAAGGTTTGCCTCAAGTTCTGGAGATGCGTCAAAGTGGTCTTCAATAATGCCCTTTCCTCTGTTTGTAACAATGAGAATATCAGTGATACCTGCCGCAACAGCCTCTTCAACTATATACTGAATTGTTGGCTTGTCAACGATAGGCAGCATTTCTTTAGGCATTGATTTTGTTGCAGGAAGAACTCGTGTGCCAAGTCCTGCCGCCGGAATAACTGCTTTTGTGATTTTCATATTATCCTCCGAAAATTTGTATTAAATGAACAGTGGCATATAGATGATTGCCAGAAATACAATTGTTGCCACAACTGCCATGGCAAGGTTTACACCACCCTTGTTTTCTATCTGCTCATTGATTGTAGATTTTGTTTTGAGTGATTCCTCTTCTGATTCTTTGTCAAAACTTGCTGCGTATTTTTTGATTGAAGAAATCTTCTTTATGCAGTGCTTGTAGTACATTCTGTTGGTTCTGAATCCGCAGATAAGCATAACGGCTAATCTGATTGCCCCGAGAATGTAGGGGATAGAAAAGTAAAAAATATTTGTAGATGACATACCGCTGAACAAATCACTGAAATTTGCACCGCTGTATGTTCCCTGCAGTAATGCGCTGTAATTATCAATATAAATGTTGTAAGCCTCTGTATATTCAGGTGTTGACTGAATAATTAAAGTGCCGGCAAGCAGAGCGATTACAATTACCGATACAAAAATGCCGATTGCATACATTTTTCTGTAAAGCATATAAGCGCCCGGCAAAATAGCCGATACAAAGCTGAAACGGGATTTATTGGTTCTCATAATCGAGCCGAAAACACGCATAAAATAGTTTGTGTTTTTTCCAACAAATTTTGAAACCTCGCCTGCGGTAACATCATCGGCGATTTTTTCATCGGCCTTAAAGCCTGCCATCGGGTCAAAAGCTATAAAAGGTATGCCGCCGTTTTGCTGAGGCTGACCAAAAGGAAAACCGTTTGCCTCAGGCGGTACATTTGTGTTGTTTGCGGAATTATTGCTTTGATTGTTATCCTTTAGTAAAGGAGCGCCGCAGTGCTCGCAGTAAAACAGGGTGCTGTCATTTGGATGACCGCATACCTGACAAATCACTTCAGACTCGCAGTCGGCATTTTCTTCGCCGCTGTTATCTGAATTATTGCTTTCCTGAAAATTTTCAAAAGAAAAATCGTCTGAGTGTTTATCGTTATAGCAGCACTTTCCTTCTTTTTCCCAACATTCTCTATGGTGCGGTGCGCCGCAATCGGGACAAACTACTATATCATCGCTCTCTTTGAACTGCTTGTTGCAAACAGGGCATTTATATTTATAAAAATCCATAATTGCCTCCGGGTATTTTTATACAATCTAATTATAACAAATAATCTTATTAAATGCAACTAAAATTTGCTTTAATTATTTTATTTTGATGTGCGATTTGTGAATATTATTATTTGTTTGCAAAAGGAATATATTTATATATAAAACATTGTATTAAATTGTTGATTATGATATAATAAAAATGATTAGTGACTTTAAGCAAGGAGGATTGCTTGTGAATGACAAAATAACATTTCAAGTGGAAACCTTTGGTGCAATGAATCTTGCAATGCAGCAAAACTATGTTCCGCTTGTACGAAATATATTGATAAAAAATAACAGTGACGAGGAAATTAAAAATGTGATTTTAAAAATTTCCTTTGAGCCTGTATTTGCAAAGGAATATACCCATACGGTAGATGTTCTGCCTGCGCATACCGAGGTGGAGGTAAGTCCCGTAAAAATTGTGCTGTCAACTGAATTTTTATTTTCTCTTACCGAAAGAATGGTAGCTCAGCTGAGTGTTGAGCTTTGGTGCGATGACGAGCTTATCAGCAGTGACTCCACAAATATAGATCTGCTTGCGTTCGACCAGTGGACAGGCTGTTTCCTTATGCCTGAGCTGATAGCGGCATTTGTTACGCCAAACCACCCGACAGTATCTAATATGCTGTCAAAAGCAAGCGAGTATATGGCAAAGTGGGGCAAACGCCCTAAGATTACAGGCTATCTTACAAGAAGTGCAGATGAGGTAAAGGTACAGATGGCGGCTATTTATGCGGCTTTGCAGTCACAAAATATTGTATACAACAATGTTCCGCCGAGCTACGAAAGATTAGGTCAGCGTGTACGGCTTCCGTATTCCGTAATTGAGAACAGGCAGGGCACTTGCCTTGACCTTGCGGTTACATATGCCTCTTGTCTTGAGGCGGCAGGACTTTTCCCTTTAATAATGATAAAAAAGGGTCACGCATACTGCGGCTGTCGCCTTGAAGAGGAAACCTTTGCCGATTGCGTGATTGATGATTATTCGGCTATCGATAAGCGCACAGTCAGCGGAAACGAAGATATTTTGCTTGTTGAGTGTACTGATTTTACGGCAAGCAAGAATATTGATTTTGACAAAGCCGTAAAGCATGGCAAAGACAATCTCCTTGATTCGGGCAGCTTTATTTGCGCTGTTGATGTACGGCGCTCAAGGGCGGGCGGTCTTAGACCTATTCCGCAGAAAATAGCCAACAATCAATTTCAGGGCAGTGCAGGCTCGGATACTCCTATGCCCGATTATCAGGCAACAGCACCTCAGGCACTCAACAGGTCACAAATAGGAGTAATAGATTACGAGGAAGGCTCACTTTCAAGAGTTCAAATATGGGAGCGGAAGCTGCTTGATTTCAGCTTAAGAAATTCGCTTTTGAATTTCAAGATTACCAAGAACGCTTTGCCGCTTTTAACTTATGACCTCGCCTTGCTTGAGGACAGCCTTTCGGACGGAATTTCATTTGCAATCAGAGAGCTGCCTAGCGAATGGACAAGGTCGCTTAGAGATGCAAGACTGTACGAGATTGAAAACGAAAACGACCTTGCAACCAATATTGCAAGGGAAGAATTTAAAAGCAAGCGAATTTGCGCCGTAATGCACGCAGAAGAGCTTGAAAAATCACTTAAAAATATTTACAGAACCACAAAAACAAGTCTTGAGGAAAACGGCTCAAATACCCTTTTCCTTGCACTCGGATTTTTGAAGTGGTATGAAAGCGACATTTCTGAAAAGCCACGCTATGCGCCGCTTATTATGATTCCTGTCGAGCTTGTGAAAAGCTCACACAACAAAGGCTATGTTTTAAGGAGCAGACAGGAAGAAACACAGATTAATGTTACATTAATAGAGTATTTGAGGCAGATATTCGAACTTAAGGTGCCGAGCCTTGACCCACTTCCCGAGGACGAGCATGGCACAGACATTCCGCTCGTTTTCAATACAATACGCAACTGTATTCTTGACAAAAAGCGTTGGAATGTTGTAGATACAGCCTGCCTCGGTCAGTTTTCGTTCGGTCAGTTTGTAATGTGGAATGACCTGAGAAATCGTGCTGACGAGCTGAAACAAAACAAGGTTGTGTCGGGACTTATAGACAAGAAAATTATTGTTGAGCACGAAGAAAATCCGCTCAAGGTAACAGACCTTGACGAACGCATTGCGCCAGATGATTTGGCTATTCCGCTTAGCGCCGACTCATCACAGATGCTCGCCATTGCAGAGGCGGCAAAGGGCAAGAGTTTTGTACTTCACGGCCCTCCGGGAACAGGTAAGTCGCAGACCATTACAAACCTTATTGCAAATGCGCTTTATCATGGCAAGTCTGTACTTTTTGTTGCGGAAAAAATGGCGGCTCTCAATGTAGTTCAGCACAGACTTGAAAATATAGGACTTGCGCCGTTCTGCCTTGAACTTCACTCCAACAAGGCAAGCAAGAGCAGTGTTCTTTCTCAGCTTGAAAAAACTCTTGAGGTGGGCAGAATCAAGCACCCCGAAAAATACAAGGCATCGGCAGACAGACTAAAAGCTATGCGTGCAGGTATGAACGGTGTAATTGACGGACTTCACAAAAAGCACGACAGCAATATTTCAGTTTATGATGCAATAGAGCAGTATGAAAGCTATGCGGATTTTAAAAATAAAGTAATTATTCCGCAGGAGCTTGTGAGCAGTATAACCGAAGATAAAATAGATTTGCTTTCATCGTATATCACAGGCTATGCAAATTCGGTTGACGCAGTGGGTGATATCGTAAATAATCCGCTTAAAGATATTTCTCTTACGGAATATTCTATACCGCTCAGAGAGCAGATTTACTCTCAATCGCTTAGCTTGCTTAATCTTTACAGCAACGCAAAAGCAAGCATTGATAAAATCTCTGACGGCCTAAATCTTAATTATAATTACAGCGAAAAGAATATTGCAGACCTTTTAAATCTTTGCAAGACCTTGCTTATAAATTCTGCCTTTTCTCCCACACTTATTCTTGACAGCAACTACAACTCTTTGGTTCAAAAGCTCAATGCACACTACAATAATACTTGTGCCGAGAATAACGAAAGCCAAGAGCTTGAAAAGGCATTTACAAGCGGCATATATCAATTTAATCCGGTTCAAGCGCTCAACGATTGGAATGCCGCACAGTCGAGTTGGATTTTCGGCAGAATTTCAAAGCAGAAAAAACTGTTGAAAGATATTTCGCAGTATTGCATTATTCCTAATGCCGTTACCAAGGAAAATATTACCGAGTGGTATCAGCGACTTATCAGCTTTAATAAATTGCATAGCGATAATGTAAAAAGCGCTAACGAGCTTTGCTTTATTCTAAACGAATTGGGCGCTGATTTTAAAAATGCTATTGATAAAACCAATGCTGTTTACAATGCGCTTATGCCTTATAATGATTACGAAAAGAGGGCAATACTGTCATCTGTTTCAAGAGTTAATCTTTCACAGCTTAGTTTTGACGCAGGTTGTGTTGAAAATTATTTGCTGAAGTGGAAAGTTTTTGCCGATACGGTAAAGGTTAATTTACACGATGCACAGAACGCAGACCTTTTCAAAGAGTCGAATAACATACTTGAAAATCTAAGCCAAAATATTGACAAACTCTATGCTGTTACCGAGTATAACGCAAACAGGGAAAAGCTCAGAAACGAAAACCTTGAGTGCATTTGCAACGCTGTTGAGAGCGGTGTTCTTGATAAATCGGACGCAGTAAGCGCATTTAAGTGTAATATTTACTATGCCCTTGCGCTTAAATATATTTCGTCTGACGAAAGCCTAAGCACATTCAGAAGTAACAGCTTTGAGCAGACAATACAGGAATATCATTCATTAATAGACGAGTATTCTCAGCTTACTGTTCAGGAGCTTGTGGCAACCTTGTCGGCGCAAGTGCCTGTATCGGGTTCGGCAGGCGCATCATCTTCCGAACTCGGTTTACTTAAAAGAGCCATTAAGAGCAACGGCAGGGCAATATCTATAAGAAAGCTATTTAATGAAATTCCGGCATTGCTGCGCAGACTTTGCCCGTGTATGCTTATGAGCCCGATTTCGGTTGCTCAGTATATTGACCCGTCATTCCCTAAGTTTGACCTTGTAGTATTTGACGAGGCGTCACAGCTGCCTACAAGCGAGGCGGTAGGTACTATTGCAAGGGGCGAAAATGTGGTAGTAGTCGGAGATCCAAACCAGCTGCCGCCTACAAGTTTCTTTAAGTCAAACCGCATTGATGAAGAAAATATTGAAAACGAGGATCTCGAAAGTCTGCTTGATGATTGTCTTTCTATTTCTATGCCGCAAATGTACCTCAAATGGCATTATCGTTCTCGCCACGAAAGCCTTATTGCATACAGCAATATGAAGTATTATGACAATAAACTTTATACTTTCCCGTCACCAAACGACAGGGTATCGGCAGTTAAGCTTATACACATTGACGGCTATTACGATAAGGGCGGCACTAAGCAGAACAAGGCAGAGGCAGAGGCTGTTGTCAACGAGATTATTCGCAGACTTTCAGACGAAGAGCTGCGCACAAAGAGCATAGGTGTTGTTACATTCAATGTTATTCAGCAGAATTTAATTGAAGATATGCTCGCAGATGAATTTTCAAAGCACCCCGAACTTGAAAAATTCGACAGCGAGTCGGCAGAGCCTGTATTTGTTAAAAACCTTGAAAATGTGCAGGGTGATGAGCGAGATATAATTCTTTTCTCTGTCGGATACGGCCCTGATAAAAACGGCAAGGTTTCTATGAATTTCGGTCCTCTGAATCGTGACGGCGGCTGGCGCAGACTTAATGTAGCAATTTCAAGAGCAAGGTACGAAATGATAGTTTATTCAACCCTTACTCCTGAGCAGATTGATTTGTCACGCACAAGGGCGCTCGGTGTTGAGGGACTTAAAGGCTTTTTGAAATTCGCAGGTCAAAACAGAAATATAGCCGTTTCAGACGGTACGGTTTCATCAACTGCCAACAACAGTGTAATTACTGAAATCGCAGCGGCAATCGAAAAGCTCGGCTATAAAGTAAACTGCAATATCGGCTGTTCGGAATATAAGATAGACATTGGCATTGTAGATCCCGAAAATTCCGGCAACTATTTGCTCGGCATACTTGCCGACGGCGAAAACTGCAAAAACTCCGCAACTTCAAAGGACAGATTTGTTTTACAGCCCGATGTGCTTGCAGGTCTTGGCTGGAAAATTATGCGTGTTTGGACTCTCGACTGGCTTGATAATTCCGCTCGTGTTATCGACAAAATAAAGTCGGAAATCGAAAATGCCGTTGCCGATAAAAATACTAAGCACGAAGTCGGCGAGCAGAACAAAGCCAAAACCTTTGAGTTTGAAAAACTCGACACCTCTTCATTTGAAAACTGCAGAATGAGAAAGTACGAAGATGTGAATATACCGATTCTCGGCAATTCAGACAGCTTTTATGCGGCATCGTCAGAGGTGGATATTCAAAAGCTGATGTTCAAAATCATTTCCGCACAAGCACCTATAAGCAAAAAATCCTTGTATAAAAGCGTGCTTTCAGCCTACGGAATTTCTCGCTCGGGCAACAGGGCAGAGGCAATCCTCGACAGAGTTCTCGGCAGAATAATGCACTTTGAAACCTCAGACAACGGCGTGCTTTTTGTATGGCAGCCTGAACAGAAACCCGAGGAATACGATATTTACAGGGTATCTGAGCAACCCGAAAACAAGCGCAGCATAGATGATATTTCTTCAAACGAAATATTAAATGCCTCAAAAGATGTGCTTTGCGAGCAGGGTTGTATGAATAAAACCGACCTTATAAAGGAAACCTCTAAGAAGTTTGGCTTTAACCGTACAGGCAATTTGATTGACATAACAATCGGATATGCTGTTGACAGCGCAATTACCAAGGGCGAATTGAGCGCTATGCCGGACGGAAAAATTACGGATAAAACATAATTATATTGCGATAGGGGAATTATAATGCCTGATAATACAGAAAATATTTTTCAGCAAAATCTTAATGAAAAAGCGCCGCAACCGGGCACAGTATTTTTTATTCATTTATTGTTTGAAGAAAAATGCGAAATGCCGCAGCAAACGGAAATTAATAAAATAATGGAAAGGCATCTTGGAAAAACCGAATGTTTTTCTTATGATAAAGCATCGGCAAGCTTTATTCCCAAAAATTATATAGCTCATTTTAAAGACGCAGATGTTAATCCGCAGCTTATAATTACCGAATGTACGGAAATTGAAAAACCGCTTTTAAATGATTTTGAAATAGCACAGTTAAACGATTGTCCAAACGCAAGTGAAATTCTGAAAGAGTGTAAGTATCAAGTATTGGGAATGGATATGTTGGCAGCCGGCCTTGACTATAAAGAAAGAGCAAATATGTCTGTTGAATTTATCGAGGCTCTCGCTGAGATTTTCCCTGACTGCAAGGCTTTTGTTTTCGATAATTCACACAAAATGTTATCAAGAGAAAGTATTGTTGCCTGTAATCTTCCTGTGGAGCAAAGGTTTATTTATTATGCTGTCAATGTAAGATTTTTTAACATTGAGGGAACTGACGATATGATAGTAGATTCTGTGGGAATGAGCACTTTGTGGCTTCCTGATGTTCAGTATCATTTTAATACCTTAAATCCAAACAGTGTTGTATATCACGCATATAGTGTTCTTTGCTATATTTATGATAACGAATGTCCGATAAAAAGCGGTGACTGCGTAGACGGACTTGAAAACGATGAAATGAGTAAAAATGTTCAATGGAATGTTCAGTATGAAGAATCGTTAATTCAGCCTGTCAGAGAAGTTCTTGATGTTAATACGGGAAAATATGCGTCAGGAAACAGAGAATAAATTATTTATGTAATTGTCCCTTATTATAAAAAACAGTTTACATTTATCGGCTGATTTGTTATAATAAAATAGTATGTAAAATAGTAATCTGATTTTTAGAGCTATATATCAAATTAAGACAGGAATGGTATATTTTATGGTACAATTTGAGGAATTATTGTTAAAGGTTCAGGCACTTAAACCTGAAATTGACGATTTGTCAGACGCACTCGGTATGAAAGGTATGCTTTCTGAAATTCAGCAGCTTGAGCTTAAAGCAACCGAACCGGGCTTTTGGGACGATGTAGAAAAATCTCAAAAAGTTTTACAGCGTACAGGCACACTTAAAGGTAAGGTTGAGGCTTACGAGGCTTTGGTGGCTAAGTATGAAGATACCTGCGCATTGATTGAGCTTGCCAACGAGGAAGAGGATCTTTCACTTCTTGAAGAGGCAGAGAGCGAGGCAGAGGGAGTAAAGGCAAGCCTTGAAAAGCAAAGACTTCAAACTCTCCTTACAGGCGAGTACGATAAAAACAACGCTATTTTGACTTTCCACGCAGGTTCGGGCGGTACAGAGGCTCAGGACTGGGCAGAAATGCTTTACAGAATGTACAACCGTTGGGCAGATGCTCACGGATTTAAAGTAAAAGAAGTTGACTACCTTGACGGTGACGAGGCGGGTCTTAAAAGTGCCGTTCTTCTTGTTGAGGGTGAAAACGCTTACGGTTACTTAAAGAGCGAGGCAGGCGTTCATCGCCTTGTAAGAGTATCTCCTTTTGATTCGCAGGGCAGAAGACACACAAGTTTTGCCTCTCTTGAGGTTATGCCTGAAATGGACGATAACATTGAAGTAAATATTGCTCCCGAAGACATCAAAATGGATGTTTACCGTGCGAGCGGCGCAGGCGGACAGAAAGTCAACAAGACTTCATCTGCCGTTCGTCTTACTCATATTCCGACAGGTATTGTTGTAGCAAGTCAGGTTGAGAGAAGCCAGTATCAAAACCGTGATGTGGCTATGAAAATGCTTATTTCAAAACTTATGGAAATTAAAGAGAGAGAACACCTTGATAAAATTGAAGACATTAAAGGTGTTCAAAAAGAAATCACATGGGGCAGTCAGATCCGCAGTTATGTATTTATGCCATATACAATGGTTAAAGACCACCGTACTTCGTACGAAACAGGTAATATTCAGGCTGTAATGGACGGCGATATTGACGGCTTTATTAACGCATATCTCAAATGTGCAAGTCTTGGCACATTACAGAAATAATCATTAAAGAGGTTGATTTAAAGTGAAATATTTGGTAATGCTTTGTGACGGTATGGCTGATGAGCCAAACGAGGCACTTGGTAATTCCACACCTATGGAAAAGGCAAATAAGCCTTGTATGGACAGCCTTGCCGCAAAAGCAGAGGTTGGTATTGTAAAGACTGTTGCCGAGGGTTTAAAGCCCGGCAGCGATGTTGCAAACCTCTCTGTTCTCGGTTATGAGCCTGCTGTATATTACAGCGGTCGTTCTCCGCTTGAGGCTGCAAGTATCGGTATAGATTTAAAGGATACAGATGTTACTCTCAGATGTAACCTTGTTACACTTTCAGACGAAGAGGATTACGAGAAAAAGACAATTCTCGACTATTGCGCTGACGATATTTCTTCAGAAGAGGCAAAAATTCTCATTGAGTATATTCAGGAAAAACTCGGCAATGATAAGTTCCGTTTTTATCCCGGTGTATCGTATCGTCATTGCCTTGTTTGGAGCAACGGCAATCCGCATCCGGGTGTGCTCACACCTCCGCATGACATTACAGGCAAGGTAATTACCGATTACATTCCAAAGGGCGAGGCTGTTGATGAGCTTTATGACCTTATGAAAAAGAGCTATGACCTTTTAAAGGATCACCCTGTTAATAAGGCGAGAATTGCAAGAGGCAAGCGCCCTGCCAACTCAATTTGGCTTTGGGGCGAGGGCACAAAGCCTTTGCTTGATAATTTCAGCGAGAAATTCGGCAAAAAGGGCAGTATGATTTCTGCCGTTGACCTCTTAAAGGGAATTGCAATCTGCGCAGGAATGAACAGCGTTGATGTTGAGGGCGCAACAGGTTATCTCGACACAAACTTTGACGGCAAGTGCAAGGCGGCTATCGAGGAGTTTAAAAAGGGTGCAGACCTCGTATATATTCATGTTGAAGCTCCTGACGAATGTGGCCATCGTGGTGAAATTGAAAACAAGGTAAAAGCTATTGAAATGATTGACGAGCATATCCTCGCTCCTGTTGTAGAATTTTTGAGAGGCTACGATGATTTTGCGGTTTTGGTATGCCCTGATCACCCAACACCGCTTTCTATCCGCACACATACCTCCACTCCTGTACCGTACCTCATTTATGACAGCAAAAATGAGATTGACAGCGGTGTAAAGGTTTTCTGCGAGAAAGAGGCAAGAGAAACAGGCAACTACATTGAAAAAGGCTTTACAATGATGAATTATTTTCTTACAAAATAATTTTTCGTCTACATAATTCATTAAAAAATTTACATCCTCACATTTATAATTGAGTTAATCAATAAAATGTGAGGATGTTTTTATGCGTGAATTTATTTTAATTGTTACTGCCGTTATTATAATTGCACTTGTAGCCGTAGTGTTTGCAATAATGTATATTAACCATAATAAAAAGAGCGGAAAGGCACATAAGCCGACCGTTATTTATTACAAGGCAAAGGACAGCGAGAGGGAAGATAAGACCTCCGAAACACAAATAAATGATTAGTTCTCGGCAAATACTTTTTCGGATATTTCCAAAAGCTCGGAAAATGTATGAATTATGTATTTTGGATTTTCTGTATTGCCAAATCCGTATTCGGCAAACACAAAAGGTACATTTGCATCTTTAGAGGCTATCTGATCGCCGATAGTGTCGCCAACATAGAAAGCAGAATCAATGCCGTTTCTTTTGATTACAAGGCTGATATTTTCGCCCTTGGTGAGCTGAGTTCTGCCCGACATTTCAAAGTCAGAAAAATATTTTTCGAGCTTGTGGGCCTTTAAAAATGATTCGATATAACCGCACTGACAGTTACTGATTATACCGATAAAATATTTTTCGGAAAGTTTGCTAAGCACATCTTCGAGGTTATCGTACAAATGACCGCCTGATTTCTCAAGATACGGAACTTCAACGGCGCAACATTCTTTTATAATGTTTATGCCGTTTTCTTCACTAAGCTCAGGGAGCATAATGCTTGCAATCTGCTCAATGGTTTTGCCCATATAGCTGTTCATTTCGTCAAGTGTAATCTGCTTTGTGGTTTCGGGGTGATTTTTAAGTACCTCGTTCCAAATCGGAAGAATAACATCACTTGTGTGCCATAATGTGCCGTCTAAATCAAATAAAATTGCTTTTTTCATAAAAATTACTCCTGATTAATTGTGTTGATATATTTTTAAAATTATTACAAAAGTCATAGTTTGATGATTTTTGTATCAAAATGTTTTGGTAAGCTATTCGATTTAAAATCATATTTGCTTACAGTTTTGTAGTGTTTAATAGTAAATTAAAAACAGTTGATTAAAAGGATATAGTTACAAATAAAAGCGTATTTATCAGCTTATCAAAACGAAATTTATATTATCACTTGTTTTTACCTTTTTTGGAAAAAATAAGACTACCTAATATACCAAAAGATATACCAAAGCATATTCCAACTCCAATTCCTGCCATACTGTTTAATACATTAACAAAAACAATGCTCCAAAGTATTGCCATTACTACCCCAATTATTATTCCTATAAGCAAACTTTTACCTTTCATAAGTTTTATCCTCCAAATCTCGATTTATAGAATTTTTTATAGTGTACAATGTGCAGATATATTGAAAGTGGCTGAGTTTAGATATAAGCAAAATACCTTCCTCGTTTGTTGCGGCTTGTTCATAGTAAAAAATCATCAACGCTCTCGCTAAGAGTTCTTTTAAATCAAAGTTTTCCTTGTAAAGCGCCGTAAACGGCGACACCTCATCCGTCATTTTCTTGCAAAAATCCGTCATCGCTTGCCGGTAAAATAAAAAACAGATTAACAAAAGTTAATCTGTTTTTTATGGTGCGAGTGACGGGACTTGAACCCGTACGTCGTGAAACACACGCCCCTCAAACGTGCCTGTCTGCCTATTCCAGCACACTCGCAAATATTGTCTGTCGACAACGATATATATTTTATCACCATACACCGAATTTGTCAAGCGTTTTTTGAAAATATTTTAATGTTTGTAATAAACTCTAAATTGCAAAATCAGATTACTCAGCCTGATTTCGTTTATGGGTAGAAAAAGTAATTTTTGTCTTATGTAAATTAAAATGGTTGTAGCAAAGGAGTGGAATTTGCTACAACCATTTTTTAATATCCGAAAACCAATTTTAAGTAATCTTTATTTTATTAATATTATAGCTGCAATTTAAATTCTTTATAGTCATCCAATCGCAAGAGAATAGGCTCATTGCCGTAAGCAGCTCCGCAATCAATATCAATCCAAGTGCTTGTTTTTATAATTTTGCCTTTATATTCTTCACCGTAGCTAAATGTCGGAGTGTGACCGAAAACTGTTGTAATATCGTCATAATATTTATCATCAAGTTCAGGCCGCGCCCATAATAAGTCATCTGATGAGTAATCTCTGATTTTTTTGTTTTTATTGAAATTATTAAAACCTGAATGAACAAGAATAAAATCTTTTTCGCTTGCGGTAACCGCTTCGTAAAGCGGACAGTCACGAAGATAATCAAGTATGTCTTGTTGTGTATTTTTCGGCAAATTACGAAGAGCTTTCAGAGTTGCATTTCCACCGTTTAACATATAGTTATTAAGCAATTCGATTTTTTCACTGCTTATAGCATTAATGCTGTCCTCAGTTATTTCGTCAAAAACAAAATCACATGACAGCAACATTGCTTCGTGGTTGCCAAGTATTAATTGAACATTAACCTGTTCAAGCAGCCAAAGCAAAATTCCCACTCCGCCGTCGCCGTTTCTGTCAATAATATCACCAAGTATGTAAAGAAAATCATCACTGCTAAAAGTTGCTTTTTTAAGCAAATTTTTCAGCTTTTCAAGCGGATAGCCATGTAGGTCTGATATTACATAAGTCATAGTTTTTCCTCTTTTATGTTGATCTCAGGATTAGTTTCTTTTATTTTGTCAAAGATTTCTTTTATAATTTTTAAATCATTAGCAAAATGATCGTAAAGAAAAAATGAATTAAATTCTTTTGAATAAAATAAGCAATTATTATAGAAAGTTATACAATCATTATCTTCTTTATATCTCATATGACATTTGCTATTGAATTTTTTGCATTTAATAAATCCGTTTGTTAAATGTAAATCTTCAGTTTTATTTTCATCAATTTTATAATAACTATTCAAGTTAAGATATTCTTTATAATTATATTTGCTGTTTTGTAATATATCAAATAATTCATCGGGCGAAATTATTTGAATATTATTAGCTTTATTTTTATTTGCTTTTTTGTTTAACTCCTTAACTTGCTCGTTATTCCATATTCCTGAAAAGATATATATTTTTTCAAAATCATTTTCGTTATAATACTCTTCTATTTTAATTTCTTCTTGATTTTTAACTTGGCAAGTAATTGCCTTTCTGTTAGGCGATTTGAAAAAGAACTCGTATTTTTGTTCGTTAATTTTACAGCTTGACGGCATAAGTAAATAATTCTGCTCTTTGTTTTTTTCAACAATATAAAGCGACACTAAATCTTCAAGTTGTTTGTAATGAAGACTTCTTGCAAAATTGTTTTATTCGTACATTTCAGCATATTTAAATATCTTGTCTATATTATACATATTTTGCCTGTACTATACAATAGATTATGCACTATTAAGTACATAAATCCTCAAATAGTCAAAAAATTATTAGCCTCCTGCTTTGTTTGGGCGTAGTCCTGCCACCGTTTGCCGGTAAAATAAAAAACAGATTAACAAAAAAGTTAATCTGTTTTTTTATGGTGCGGGTGACAGGACTTGAACCTGCACACCGGTAAGCACAAGAACCTAAATCTTGCGTGTCTGCCAATTCCACCACACCCGCATATATGCTCTTATTTTTACACGGCAGAGCAACCGAGGTGGAGCACTTAGCTTAATCCACAATAAAATTATTATAGCAGGTATATGATAAAAAATCAAGCAAAAAATAATTTTTATGCGAATAAAATTAATACTTCTTTTACGGAAGAATGAAGAAAATATTGGCAACTCTATATTTTAGTATTGACAATATACCTTATGGGTATATAATAAATATACCCTTAGGGGGTATGAATGTATAAAGGACTGATATTATGGCTTGTGAAAATTGTCATAAAAATAAAACAAAGCAGAGAAGTGAGGCAGAGTACAAGGCTCTTATCAATCGTTTAAACCGCATTGAGGGGCAGATAAGGGGCATTAAAGGTATGCTTGAAAAAGATGCCTACTGCACCGATATTCTTGTTCAGGTTTCGGCTGTTAATGCGGCGCTTAATTCTTTCAACAAGGAATTGCTCGCAAATCATATTAAAACCTGCGTTGCTGAGGATATTCGCAACGGCAAGGACGAAACGATTGACGACCTTGTTGCTACCTTACAAAAGCTAATGAGGTAGGTGCTTTTGATGAAGAAATTTAATGTTACGGGAATGAGTTGTGCCGCTTGCAGTTCTCGTGTTGAAAAAGCGGTTTCAAAGGTAAACGGAGTAAAATCCGTTTCCGTCAGCTTGCTGACTAATTCTATGGGTGTAGAGGGCAGTGCAAGTGACGAAAGCATAATTGCGGCGGTTGAAAAAGCAGGCTACGGTGCAAGTGTTGCAGGCGGTGAAAAAAAGCAGTCGGCTGAAAATGAGCAATTAAAAGATAAGGACACCCCTGTTCTTATGCACAGACTTATTGCATCTGTCGGTTTTCTTGCAGTGCTGATGTATATATCTATGGGACATATGATGTTGGGTTGGCCTTTGCCAAACTTTTTTACAGACAACCACATCGCTATGGGACTTGTTCAGCTGTTGCTATGCGTTATAATAATGGTGATTAACCAAAAATTCTTTATAAACGGCTTTAAAGGATTAATTCATCGTTCGCCGAATATGGATACGCTTGTTGCGCTTGGTTCGGGTGCATCGTTTGTATATAGCGTATATGCACTTTTTGCTATGACAGACGCTCAGGTAAAAGGCAATGCAGATCTTGTTATGAGCTATATGCACGAGTTCTATTTTGAGTCGGCGGCAATGATTTTAACGCTTATTACAGTAGGAAAAATGCTTGAGGCTCACTCTAAGGGCAAAACAACAAATGCGCTCAAGGCGCTTTTAAATCTTGCACCTAAGAAAGCTACATTGCTTATTGACGGCAAAGAAACCGAGGTTACCGTTGACAAGGTAAAAAAAGGCGATGTTTTTGTAGTTCGTCCGGGCGAGAGTATTCCTGTTGACGCAGAGATTACAGACGGCAGTACAGCTGTTGACGAGTCGGCGCTTACAGGCGAGAGTATTCCCGTTGATAAAACAGTAGGTGACAGCGTGTCGGCAGGTACGATTAATAAATCGGGATTTATCAAGTGCAGTGCTACGGCTGTCGGCGAAGATACGGCTTTATCGCAAATCATAAAAATGGTTAGCGATGCTGCGGCTACAAAAGCGCCTGTCGCTAAGATTGCCGATAAGGTATCGGGTGTGTTCGTACCTGTTGTAATTGTTATTGCTGTTGTTACTATTGCCGTATGGCTTTTGTGCGGTCAAACTGTCGGCTATGCGCTTGCAAGGGGTATATCTGTTCTTGTAATCAGCTGTCCTTGCGCATTGGGACTTGCCACACCTGTTGCAATTATGGTAGGCAACGGTATGGGCGCAAGAAAAGGCATTTTGTTTAAAACAGCGTCATCACTTGAAGCGGCAGGAAAAATTCAGATTGCGGTTCTTGACAAAACAGGAACTATTACAAAAGGCGAGCCAAAGGTTACAGATGTTATTCCGTTTGGAATTTCTGAAAATGAACTTTTGCAGTATGCTTATTCCATTGAAACAAAGAGTGAACATCCGCTTGCCAAGGCAGTAATCGCCAAGGCACAGGAAATCGGCTTAGTGCCATACGAAATTACAGATTTCAAAGCAGAGTCGGGCAACGGTCTTTCAGGCGAATACAACGGTGAAAAGATAATCGGCGGCAGTAAAAAGTATATTTCTTCACTTATAAATATTTCAAAAGATATTTCAAGCAGAGCAGACAGTCTTTCTGAGGAAGGAAAAACACCTATGTTCTTTATGAAAGGCGATAAGCTGTTAGGTATAATTGCCGTTGCCGATGTTATCAAAGACGAAAGTCCGCAGGCAGTTAAAGAATTGCAGAATATGGGCATTAAGGTTGTAATGCTCACAGGCGACAACGAGAGAACAGCAAAGGCAGTCGGCAAACTTGCAGGTGTTGACGAGGTTATAGCAGGCGTACTGCCTGACGGCAAAGAAAAGGTAGTTGCCGATCTTAAAAAGCAGGGCAAGGTTCTTATGGTTGGTGACGGAATAAATGACGCACCCGCACTCACAAGAGCGGATATAGGTATGGCTATCGGCTCGGGCACAGACATTGCAATAGACGCAGCCGATGTTGTTCTTATGAAAAGCAAGCTGACAGATGTGCCTGTCGCTGTAAGACTTAGCAGAAAAACTCTGAGAAATATCCACGAAAACCTTTTCTGGGCATTTATTTACAATGTAATAGGTATTCCGCTTGCGGCAGGAGTATGGATTCCGCTGCTCGGCTGGCAGCTTAACCCAATGTTTGGTGCGGCGGCAATGAGCCTTTCGAGTTTCTGCGTAGTAACCAATGCTTTAAGACTGAATTTCTTTGATATAACAAATCCAAAGAAAGACAGAAAAATAAAACAAAAATCTAAAAAGGATGATAATGCTATGACAAAGACAATGAAAATTGACGGTATGATGTGTTCACATTGCGAGGGCAGAGTTAAGCAGTGCCTTGAGGGACTTTCTCAGGTTAGTGCGGCAGATGTAAGCCACGAAAAGGGAACAGCTGTTGTTACTCTTTCTGCTGATGTATCAAACGATGTTCTTACAAAGACTGTTGAAGATCAGGGCTACAAGGTTATTTCAATTTCATAATTTATTTGCAGATGTCATTTTGCTTGGCATCTGCAATTTTTTTGCAAAATTTTCTGAAAAAAGTATTGACTTAAAGTCAGCTTTAACCGTTATAATAGGTTTATCAAATTTACAGGAGATGTTATTATGTATATCGAAAAAATTAATTCACCTCAAGATGTAAAAGCACTCAATACGGAAGAAATGAAACAGCTTGCACAGGAAATGCGTACAGTCCTCATTAAAAAGCTAAGTATCCACGGCGGACACTTCGGCCCTAACCTCGGTATGGCAGAGGCGATCATTGCATTGCACTATGTATTTAATTCACCTGTTGACAAGTTCGTTTTTGATGTATCTCATCAGAGCTATTGCCATAAAATTCTTACAGGCAGAAAAGACGCTTTCCTTTTTGAAGATAAATACGACGATGTTTCGGGCTATACAAATCCCGAGGAAAGCGAGCACGATTTATTTAATATCGGTCACACCTCAACTTCTGTCAGCCTTGCATCCGGTCTTGCTAAGGCAAGAGATTTAAACGGAGGCAAAGAAAATGTAATCGCAGTTATAGGTGACGGTTCACTCAGCGGCGGCGAGGCTCTTGAGGGCCTTGATTATGCAGGCGAATTTGACGGCAACTTTATTATTGTTGTAAATGATAATGATATGTCTATTGCCGAAAATCATGGCGGACTTTACAAAAACCTTAAGCTTTTAAGAGATACAGACGGTAAGGCAGAGTGTAACCTCTTTAAGGCTATGGGACTTGACTATGTATTTGTAAAGGACGGCAACGATATTGAACAGCTTATTTCTGCTTTTAATGGTGTAAAAGATATTGATCACCCTGTTGTGATTCACATTTGCACACAAAAGGGTAAAGGCTATCCTATCGCTGAACAGAACAAGGAAAATTGGCATTGGTGTATGCCGTTTGATATTGAAACAGGCAGATCTAAATTTGAGTTTGACGGCGAAAGCTATGACGATATTACTGTAAATTATCTTCTTGATAAGATGAAAGCTGACAAGAGCGTAGCTGTAATTACTTCGGGTACTCCTGCCGTTGCAGGCTTTACAAAGGATAAGCGTGTTATTGCCGGTAAGCAGTTTATAGATGTAGGCATTGCCGAGGAACACGCTGTTGCTCTCGCATCAGGTATGGCAAAGAACGGTGCTAAGCCTGTTTACGGTGTTTACAGCTCATTTATTCAGAGAACATACGACCAGATTTCTCAGGATTTATGTATCAATTCAAACCCTGTTACAATCATTGTATTTGCCGCATCGGTATTCGGTATGAACGATGTAACTCACCTCGGCATTTACGATATTGCAATGCTTTCAAATATTCCTAACCTTGTATATCTTGCACCTACCTGCAAAGAGGAATATCTTGCAATGGTAGAGTGGAGTATGTCGCAGAGAAAGCACCCTGTTGCTATCAGAGTACCGGGCAACGGTGTTATTTCAAATCCTGATTACAAGCCTGTTGATTTTGATAAACTCAATAAGTACAGTGTTGCCATAAAGGGAAGCAAGGTTGCTATCCTCGGACTCGGCACATTCTATCAGCTTGGCGAAAGCGTAGCAGATGAAATTAAAAAGCTGTATGGCATTGCCGCAACACTTGTAAATCCTGTTTACATTACAGGTACAGATGATGAGCTGCTTTCTGGGCTTGAAAAAGACCACGATGTGGTAATTACACTTGAGGACGGTATTCTTGAGGGCGGCTTTGGCGAAAAAATCGCAAGATTTTACGGTAAAACCAATGTTAAGGTGCTTAACTACGGCTTAAAGAAAGAATTTATCGACAGATATGATTATAACGAAATTCTTGCAGAAAATCACCTTACTAAAGAGCAGATTTGCGATGATGTAAAGAATTTTATCTGATTTAAGTTGACAACCGCAATCAAATAGTATTAAAATATTAGGGCAGAGTTTTTCTGCCCTGATTTTTATTTTTGGGAGTTTTTATGAACTTAACAGAAGAACAGAGCAAGCGCTATTCAAGACAGCTTGTTATGAAAGAAATAGGAGAAAGCGGACAGAAAAAATTGCTTTCTTCAAGTGTGCTTGTAATAGGTGCAGGCGGACTCGGTTCACCTGCCCTTATGTACCTTGCAAGCGCAGGAGTAGGAACAATAGGCATTGCAGATGCCGACGAAGTTGATGTGTCTAATCTGCAAAGACAGGTTATACATTACTGTGCCGATATAGGCAAAGCAAAAGTTGAATCGGCTAAGGAGAAAATAAAGTCATTAAATCCCGATGTCAATGTAAAAACCTATAAAACATATGTGAACAGTGAAAATATAACTGAGCTTATTTCAGACTATGATTTTGTGCTTGACTGTACCGACAATTTCAGCAGTAAATTTTTGATAAACGATTACTGTGTAAAGGCAGAAAAGCCGTTTTGTCATGCAGGAGTTGTGGGCTATGAGGGACAGCTTATGACATATATTCCGCATAAGTCACCATGCTATCGCTGCGTTTTTGAAGAAGAACCCAAAGCAGGAGATGTACCCTTGCCAAAGGAAATAGGGGTAATAAGTGCGGCTTGCGGCGTTATAGGAAGTTTGCAGGCTATGGAGGCAATTAAGTTTTTGCTGTCAAAGGGCGAGCTTTTGAGCGGTTATATGCTGATTTACAATGCTTTAAATTCGAGCTTTCGCAAAATAAAACTCCCGAAACACAACCCGAATTGTAAGGCTTGCGCAAAGCAAGATTAGTTAGAATATAGGAGAAATTATGAATATAAGAGAATACCTTAAAAAGAGTAAGCTTGTTGCAGACGGCTCTTTTGGCACATATTATTCAACAAAGTATAAGACAGACGATATACCCGAATATTCCAATATTACAAATCCGCAAAGAATTTTTGATATTCATACCGAGTATATAAACAGCGGTGCAAGGCTTATAAGAACTAACACCTTCGCATCAAACACATACTCGCTTGACTGTTCACTTGAAAAGGTGAAAGAAAATATCAGAGCGGCTTTTGAAATTGCGAAAAAAGCGGTTGATAAAAGCGGAAAAGAAGTATTTATCGCAGGCAATATCGGACCTGTACCTGCTGTGTTTCAGCCGGATTTTGAGGCTGTCGAGGAGGAATACTATCAGATAGCCAAAACCTTTGTTGAATTGGGCGTTGAAATTTTATGTTTTGAAACCTTTACCGATAACGAGCATATTTTGCCGGCAATAAAGAGAATCAAAGATGAGTGTAATCCGTTTATAATCGTGCAGTTCTGCGTAAATCAGTTTGGTTACAGCGAGGCAGGCGAGAGCGCCGAAAGACTTGTGAGCAATACCGCATTTTCAAAATGTGTAGATGCCGTTGGCCTTAACTGTGGAGTAGGCCCTGCCCATATGCAGCAAATATTGTCGAGAATAAATCTTAACAATAACTGCTTTATAACCGCAATGCCAAATGCAGGTTATCCGCTGCTCGTACGCAACCGAGTAAAGTATGCCGACAATCCGCTGTATTTTGCCTCTAAAGTGAGCGATATGGCTTTGATTGGTGCTGATATAGTCGGCGGCTGCTGTGGCACTACTCCCGAATATATTAAAGACCTTGCCGAAACCGTTGATTTAACACCTGCCGTAAAATTAAGTGAAACGGTAGCTAAAAAAGAATGTGAAAAGCCGACTATAAAAAAGAGCTTTTTCAGAAATACAGACGGTACAATTAAGGATAAAAAGTTAATAGCCGTAGAGCTTGCTCCACCGTTTGGTGCAGATGATAAGAAATTGCTTGAGGCGGCACATAGTCTTAAAGGGCTTGGTGTAGATGTGCTTACATTTCCTGATTCTCCGTCAGGCAGAACAAGAATTGACTCTGTTCTTATGGCTCAAAAGGTTAAAAATGAAACAGGCTTTGATGTAATGCCGCATATCTGTTGCCGAGATAAAAACGCCATTGCCATGCGTTCCACATTCCTCGGCGCAAGCATAAACGGGATAAATAATTTCCTTATCATAACAGGCGACCCTATCCCCGTTATGGCAAGACAAGTAGTAAAGTCTGTGTTTAATTTCGACTCTGTCGGTCTTATGCGCATTGCAGACGAAATGAACAGCGACTCGCTTGAAAATCAGCCTATCACTTATGGCGGCGCTATAAATCAAGGCAGACTGAGGATTGAAGCCGAAATAAAGCGTGTGCAAAAGAAAATGGACGCAGGCGCTGAGTTTTTCCTTACTCAACCTGTATTTACAGCTGAAGATGCCGAGCGTTTGCGCAGAGTAAAAGAAGAAACAGGTGCAAGAATTTTGTGTGGTATTATGCCGCTGGTAAGCCGTAAAAACGCTTTGTTTATGAAAAACGAGATTTCAGGTGTTAATGTTACCGATGAAGTCATTGAGCGCTATCCCGAAAGCACCTCAAGAGAGGACGGGGAAAATATAGGCGTTGAGCTTGCAAAGGAAATGATTGCTATTACAAAAGACTTTGCAGACGGCTACTACTTTTCTTTTCCGTTCAACAGAACATATTTGCTTAAAAGAATTATAACCGAAATTTAATGTAAAATATCTGTAAAGAGTTACAAATTTCTTGACAAAATATGATATTTGGTTTATTATAAAAATAATGTGAGAGTGAATCTTACATATTTTAGCGTGAAAAAGATTTCTGTTTTCATGCAAATATATGACCACTTGCATATGCAAGTTAAGCCCATACGGACAGGCGGGTCAGCTGCCGAGCGTGGCGCAAGCCACATTATTGATTGAGTTAAAAGCTCAAATTTTATAAGTCGATTACTTATCATCAGTGCAACAGCACATCACTTGTGAAACGGTCAATAAGAGCAGAACGGTATATTTGCTACATTAGCTCTGAAAACGGAATTCTTCTATTAACTGTCAGCCGCAAGCGGCAGGAAATAAATCATATATCCGTTATTTAACAGTATTTAACAGGTGGTGCATTGTGCCACCTGTTTTTTTGTTGCATTATTTTTGATAAGCCGAAAGGGTAATGTAAATGGATATAAACGCACAAAAGAAAGCCCCCGTATATGAGGCTTTGCAAAAATTTCGCAAACAAAGGGTTGTGCCCTTTGATGTACCCGGTCATAAAAGAGGAAGAGGAAACCACGAGCTTGTTGAGCTGCTCGGCGAAAAATGCGTTGGACTTGATGTAAACTCAATGAAACCGCTTGATAACCTCTGTCACCCTGTATCTGTAATTCTTGAGGCAGAACAGCTTGCGGCAGATGCATTCGGCGCAGGTCACGCATTCTTTATGGTAGGAGGTACAACTTCCGCAGTGCAGAGTATGATTTGGTCTGTATGCAAAGCAGGCGATAAAATTATTTTGCCGAGAAATGTGCACAAAAGCGTTATCAATGCGCTTGTGCTCTGCGGAGCGGTGCCTGCCTATGTAAATCCCGATGTAGATAAAAAAATAGGTATTGCGCTCGGTATGGAACTTTGTCAGGTTGAAAACGCAATCAAAGAAAATCCCGATGCAGTGGCTATCCTTGTAAACAATCCGACCTATTACGGAATTGCCTCTGATTTAAAGGCAATAGTAAAGCTCGCTCATGCTCATGGTATGAAAGTGCTTGCAGACGAGGCGCATGGCACACATTTCTATTTTGGCGAGGACTTGCCTGTGTCTGCTATGGAGGCAGGCGCAGATATTGCGGCGGTTTCTATGCACAAATCCGGCGGAAGTCTTACGCAAAGCTCACTGCTGCTTACAAACAAAAATGTTCGTTGGGAGTATGTGGCGCAGATAATTAATCTTACGCAGACCACAAGCGCAAGCTATTTGCTTATGTCGAGTCTTGATATTTCACGAAGAAATCTTGCATTACGAGGTAAGGAGTCATTTGCAAAGGTTATGAAAATGGCTGAGTATGCCCGAAACGAGATAAACGAAATCGGCGGTTACTACGCTTACGGCAGAGAGCTTAACAATGGCAGCAGCGTGTTTGATTACGATGTAACCAAACTTTCAGTTTACACAAGAGATATAGGGCTTGCCGGAATTGAAGTTTACGACTTACTGCGTGACGAATACGATATTCAAATAGAGTTTGGCGACATAGGCAATATTCTTGCCTATATTTCAATCGGCGACAGAATACAGGATATTGAAAGACTTGTAGGTGCGCTTGCCGATATTAAAAGGCTTTATTCAAAGGACAATGCAAAAATGCTTAGTATGGAGTACATTCCGCCTATTGTATCGGCAACACCGAGAGATGCGTTTTATGCAGATAAAGAAATGTTGCCGATTGAACAGACGGCAGGAAGAATTTGCAGTGAATTTGTTATGTGCTATCCGCCCGGAATACCGATTCTTTCACCGGGTGAAATGATTACAGATGAAATTATAGAGTATATTAATTATGCAAAAGCAAAAGGCTGCTCAATGCAGGGTACGGAAGACCCGTATATTGAAAAACTTAATGTATTGAAATAAAGTTTTTCAAGGTTACTAATAATGCGTTTTGTAAAAAACAAACCAAAGGAGTGTTTATATGGAATTTTGGTTTTCTGAAAGACATACCGATAATGTTGAGCTTTCTATAAGAGTTGAAAAACAGCTATTCAGCGGTCAGAGCGATTTTCAGCGAATTGATGTTTTTGATTCTGTGGAGTTTGGCAGATTTCTTACTTCAGACGGTAATGTGATTTTCAGTGAGAAAGACGAGTTTACCTACGATGAGATGATTGTTCATGTGCCTATGGCGGTTCATCCAAATGTAAAAAAGGTGCTTGTAATCGGCGGCGGCGACGGCGGTGTTGCCAGAGAGCTTTCACATTATGAAGAGATTGAAGTTATAGATGTTGTTGAGCCTGACGAGATGTTTGTTGAGGTGTGCAAGGAATATTTTCCCGACAACTCAAAGGGTCTTGAAGATAAAAGAGTAAATATATATTATCAGGACGGTTTAAGGTTTTTAAGAACAAGTCATAACGAATATGATTTAATTATTAATGACGCAACCGACCCGTTCGGACACACCGAGGGACTTTTTACAAAAGAGTTTTACGGCAGTTGCTACAAGGCACTTAAAGATGACGGAATTATGGTATATCAGCACGGCAGTCCTTTCTATGATGAGGACGAGGGTGCGTGCAAGGCTATGCACAAGAGAGTGTATAACTCATTTCCGATAAGCCGTGTGTATCAGGCACATATTCCTACCTGTGCCGCAGGTTATTGGTTGTTTGGCTTTGCATCTAAAAAGTATCATCCGCTCAAAGACCTTGACGCTAAAAGATGGAACAAGCGTGGCATAAAAACTTGGTACTATACGACCAATCTTCATCGAGGTGCATTTATGCTGCCGAAATATGTTGAAGATTTACTTGCAGAAGAAGAAAAATAATTTTATATATTGGAGGAAAACAAAATGAGCAGACTTTTAATTATCGGTTGTGGCGGTGTTGCAGGTGTTGCAATTCACAAGTGTTGTCAGAACAGCGATGTTTTTACAGAAATTTGCATTGCAAGCAGGACGAAATCAAAGTGTGACGCTATAAAAGCAAAACTTGAAAACACAACAAAAACGGTTATTACAACCGCACAGGTAAATGCCGACAGTAAGGACGAGCTTGTGGCTCTTATTAATTCATACAAGCCCGATGCGGTATTAAACCTCGCACTTCCGTATCAGGATTTAACAATTATGGACGCCTGCCTTGAAACCAAAACAGACTACATTGATACGGCAAACTATGAGCCTGAAGATACAACAGACCCCGAGTGGAAAGCTGTTTACGAAAAACGCTGCAAAGACCTTGGCTTTACCGCTTACTTTGATTATTCATGGCAGTGGGCATATAAAGAAAAGTTTGAAAAAGCAGGTATCACAGCACTTCTCGGCACAGGCTTTGACCCTGGCGTAACAAGTGTATTTACAGCTTATGCACTAAAGCATTATTTTGATGAAATCCATTATATTGATATTCTCGACTGCAACGGCGGCGACCACGGCTATCCGTTTGCAACAAACTTTAACCCTGAAATCAATCTTCGTGAGGTGTCGGCAAACGGCTCGTATTGGGAAGACGGCAAGTGGATTGAAACCAAGCCTATGGAGATTAAGAGAGTGTATAACTTTGACGGAGTGGGCGAAAAGGATATGTATCTTCTCCACCACGAGGAAATAGAATCACTTGCTAAGAACATTCCAAATGTAAAGCGAATCCGTTTCTTTATGACATTCGGTCAGAGCTACCTTACCCATATGCAGTGCCTTGAGAATGTAGGTATGCTTTCTACCGAGCCTGTTATGTATGAGGGCAGAGAAATTGTACCGATTCAGTTCTTAAAGGCTCTTTTGCCTGACCCTGCATCTCTCGGTCCACGCACAAAAGGCAAGACAAATATCGGCTGTATCTTTACAGGCATTAAGGACGGTAAGAAAAAGACAATTTATATCTACAATATGTGCGATCATCAGGAGTGCTATAAAGAGGTCGGCTCGCAAGCTGTATCATACACAACAGGTGTGCCGGCTATGATCGGTGCGTCGCTTGTTCTTAGCGGTCAGTGGAAAAAACCGGGTGTTTACAATGTAGAGGAATTTGACCCTGATCCGTATATGGAGGCACTTAATAAATTCGGTCTTCCTTGGGTTGTTGACGAAAATCCCGTAACAGTTGAGTAAGCCTATGAAATTTACAGAATTACCAACACCTTGCTATGTAATTGATGAGCAAAAGCTCATTAAAAATCTTGAAATATTAAAAAGCGTACAAGACAGAACAGGCTGTAAAATATTGCTTGCTCAAAAGGCATTTTCCGCTTTTTGCGTGTATCCGCTTATGAGCAAATATTTGTCGGGCACAACGGCAAGCGGACTTTATGAGGCAAAGCTTGGATATGAATGTTTCGGCAAAGAAACACATATTTTTGCACCTGCTTTTAAAGAAAAGGACTTTGACGAGATTTTAAAAATCTGCGGTCACATTGTATTTAACTCATTTTCTCAACTTGAAAAATACAGGGATAAGTGGCAAAACGCTAATGTAAGTGTAGGCATACGCTTAAATCCTGAATTTTCCACACAAGAGGGACACGAAATCTATGACCCGTGCGCTTACGGTTCAAGACTTGGGGTTACAAAGGCAAATTTCAGAGAAGATTTGCTTGACGGAGTTGAGGGCTTTCATTTTCATACACTGTGCGAGCAAAATTCAGATGATTTGATATCTACTTTTAAGGCAGTTGAAGAAAAGTTCGGCAAGTATTTTTATAACGCAAAATGGCTCAACTTTGGTGGCGGACATCATATTACACGAGATGATTACGATACAGAGGCGCTTGTTGACCTTATAAAGTATGTTCAAAATAAATACGATGTTGAAGTTTATCTTGAACCCGGTGAGGCAGCGGCACTGAATGCAGGCTATCTTATTACAGAGGTTATGGACATTGTTCACAACGGACTTGATATTCTGATTCTTGACGCATCTGCCGCCTGTCATATGCCTGATGTTCTTGAAATGCCGTACAGGCCGCCGCTCAAAAACAGCGGTAAAGCTAATGAAAAAGCGTTTACCTACCGTTTGTCATCTTGCACATGCCTTGCAGGCGATGTAATCGGCGATTACAGCTTTGACAACGAAATAAATATCGGCGACAGACTTGTGTTTGAAGATATGGCAATTTACTCAATGGTAAAGAACAATACCTTTAATGGTATGCCTTTGCCTGCAATTATACTTATGCACGATGAAAATAACTGCGAGATTGTGAAAGAATTTTCGTACAATGATTTTAAGGAGAGACTTTCTTAAATGAGTTTTGAATATATAAAAAACAAATTTCCGACTGACGACGGCTTTTATATGCCTGCTGAATTTTCAAAACATTCCGCCACCGTTATGATTTGGCCCGAAAGACCCGGAAGTTGGTGCTATAAGGCAAAATTTGCCGAAAAGGTTTTTGCGGAAATTATAGGAAAAATTGCGGAGTTTGAAAAGGTATTTGTGCTTGCAAGCGACAAAAAATTTGCTCACGCAAAGACTTGCCTTGAAGGTGTTAAAAATGCGGAAGTTTTGAATATAAATTCTGATGATGCATGGGCAAGGGATACCGCCCCGACTTTTGTTGTAAACAATAACGGCGAAATTCGTGCCATCAACTGGCAATTCAACGCATGGGGCGGCGAATATGACGGTCTGTATGCAAATTGGGAGAATGACGATAAAATTCCATATGAACTTTGCAAAACGCTTGGCATTCCGTTGTATGACGCACATCCGTTTGTGCTTGAGGGCGGCTCAATTCATACTGACGGAGAGGGCACGCTCATTACAACAGAAGAATGTCTGTTAAGCAAAGGCAGAAATCCGCAGCTGACAAAAGCCGAGATTGAAGAAAAGCTAAATAAATACCTTGGTATAAATAAAACAATCTGGCTGCCAAAGGGTATTTATAATGACGAAACCAACGGTCATATAGATAATATATGTGCTTTTGTTGCCACTGCTGAGGTTGTTCTTGCATGGTGCGATGACGAAAACGACCCGCAATATGCAATTTCAAAAGCGTGCCTTGATATTCTTAAAAATTCAACGGACGCTCTTGGCAGAAAAATTAAGGTGCATAAATTACCTGTTCCTAAAGTTCCTGTAACTGTTACCGAAAAGGATTTAGAGGGATATGTATTTGAAGACGGCGAGGATACAAGAGAAATAGGAGAAAGACTTGCAGCTTCATATGTGAATTTCTATTTTTGCAACGGAGCAGTTATTTTGCCACAGTTTGGCGGAGAAAACTCAGAGAGCGACCGACTTGCGGCAGAAATTCTTGAAAAGGTTTGCAAAGACAGAAAAATTATTCCGATTTATGCAAGAGATATTATTCTCGGAGGCGGAAATATACATTGCATTACTCAACAAATTCCGTTTGCAAAGGAGGTCATACTATGAGAAAAGTTAAGGTATCGGCGGTTCAGATGAAATGCACAACCAATGTGCAGGAAAATATAGCAAATGCAGAAAAACTTGTAAGACAGGCTAAGAGCGAGGGCGCAAATATTGTACTTTTGCCCGAACTTTTTGAAAGACAATATTTTTGTCAGGAAAGACGATATGACTACTACAATTTTGCTAAGCCTACCCTTGAAAACGACGCTGTAAAACATTTTGCAAAACTTGCGAAAGAACTTGAAATTGTTATTCCTGTCAGCTTTTACGAGCGTGACGGAAACCGACTTTTTAACAGCGTTGCGGTAATTGATGCTGACGGTGAAATTCTCGGTGTGTACCGCAAAACCCACATTCCCGATGACCATTATTATCAGGAAAAATTTTACTTTATTCCCGGTGATACGGGGTTCAAAACTTTTAAAACTAAGTTCGGTACAATCGGTGTAGGCATTTGCTGGGATCAATGGTTCCCCGAAACCGCAAGAGCCCTCGCATTAAACGGCGCTGAATTGATTTTCTATCCGACTGCTATCGGTTCAGAACCTATACTTGAGTGCGACAGTATGCCGCATTGGAGAAGATGTATGCAGGGACATTCTGCGGCAAATGTAATTCCCGTAATTGCGGCAAACCGCATAGGCAGGGAAGATGTAACTCCGAGTGAAGAAAACGGCAATCAGACATCATCGCTGATTTTTTACGGCTCGTCTTTCATTACAAATGAAACGGGCGAGATTATTAAATCTGCATCAAGAGATGAAGAAACTGTGCTTACAGCAGAGTTTGACCTTGACGAGATTTTTCAAAACAGACTCGGCTGGGGAATATTCCGTGACAGACGCCCAGATTGCTATAAGGTAATAACCGAAAAGTGATTAGGAGAAAAATATGTGCTTGATATGCGACAGAATATTAAAAAGTAAAATGCTGATTTAATTTCTGATACATAACAAAATCATACAAACATAAAAACAGAGCAGACTGTAATTTTAAGTCTGCTCTGTTTGCTTTGATTTTGATTATTTATCCGCCTGAATTTTTACGAACTGTTCCTGCATATAGCTGTAAACATCGTCGGGTACATTTGTAAATACATAGCATTTGTCGAGGTATTCGTCACTCGGGAAGATAAGTTCGTTATTCTTTATATCCTCGTCAAGATACTCGTCATATGCTTTCTGATTAGGTGTGCCGTAATAAAGATATTCAAAGTTTGCGGCTGCAATTTCAGGCTCCTGCATAAAGTTAATAAACTTCTCTGCATTTTCTTTATTTTTACTGCAAGTAGGAATACACATTGCGTCATAGAAAAGGTTTGAACCGCCCTCCGGAATTGCGTAATCCAAATCCTCGTTATTGTCCATCATAGTTACAATATCGCCTGCATAGTAAGGAGCAATAGCCGCCTGACTGTTTTCCATTTCGGTAAATACCTGATCCATAACATACTTTTTAAGCAAAGGCTTTTGCTCGGAAAGTTTTGCAGCCGCCTTGTCAACATCTTCTTTTGTGCATTCGGCAGGATTAATGCCGCAAAGCTGCATTGCAATGGCCATTGCGTCACGGCTGTTGTTAAACATAAGAATGTCGCCGCTTAACGATTTATCCCAAAGTGCTTCCCATGAAGTTGGCTTTGTTGTCACTTTTGTTTTGTCATAAACCATTGAAGTAACGCCCCATGTGTAGCAAACAGTGTATTTACCCTCAGGGTCGCAGGAAAGATTTTTAAAGCGCTCCATAAGGTTATTTTTGTTAGGAATATTGTTGTAGTCAAGCTCAAGCAGCATATTTTCGCTTATGAGCTTGCTTATCATATAATCTGACGGAATAATAACATCGTAACTTACATTGCTGTTTTTAAGCATATTGTAAAGTTCTTCGTTGGTTTCGTAAGTGGTGTAGTTTACCTTGATGTTGTACTCTTTTTCAAATTCGTCAATTACATCAAGCGTACCGTCCTCACCGTTTGCAATATATTCGCCCCAATTATAAACATTGACTTCGCCGTCATAGCTTTTGCCGCAGCCTGCCATTACAGAACAAGCAGCGGTGCCGATAAGTAACGAAAGGGCAATGCAGCCGAATTTTTTCATTTTTCAATCTCCCTTACTTCAGTTTATTATTTCACCTTTTCCTCGTGTCTTTCACGAATATTTATAAGAACCATTATAATCAGAATTGCCAAAAACAACAGAGCGGAAAGCGCATTGATTTTTGGCGATATTCTTCTATGTGTCATTGAGTAAATTTCAATAGAAAGATTTTGGAACTTTGCTCCTCTTGTAAAGTAAGTGATTATAAAATCGTCAAGAGAATAAGTAAAGCTCATTAAAAGTCCCGAAAATATACCGGGCATAAGCTCGTGAATTACCACCTTGTAAAATGCCTGCCATTGATTACAGCCAAGGTCAAGAGCCGCATCATAAATGCTTTGATCCATTTTGCGTATTCGTGGCATTACATTTAGCACTACAAACGGTACACAAAAGCATATATGAGCAATCAAAACAGTAACAAAACCCATTTCAAAATTAAAAAGAACGCCTAAGAATGTAAACAAAAGCATAAGCGATACGCCCATTACAATGTCAGGACTGATGATAGGAATGTTAGACACACTCTGAATCATAAGTCTTTTTTTGCCTTTGAAATTATTAATTCCGATTGCGGCGGCAGTGCCGAGTATTGTTGCAAAAACAGATGCAAGCACTGCAATTATAAGTGAATTGCCGAGTGCGTTTATTATATTGTCATCTCTGAAAAGCTGTTCGTACCACTTGAGTGAAAAACCTTTCCAAACAGTAGTTTTGCCCTCGTTAAACGAAAATATAATCAGTACAAAAATCGGCAGATATAAAAACAGCATTACAAGTGAAATATATATCTTTGAGGCAATATGCTTATTTTTCATTATGCAATCGCCTCCTCATCTCCAAAGAAATTCATAAGTACAAGGAACACAAGAATAAATATCATAAGTATAAGCGAAATAGCCGAACCTGTACTCTGGTCTGTCCAGAACACCTTGTCTATTATGTCACCGATCATAATGTCATTTGTGCCGCCCAGGTATTGAGCTACAAGGAAAGTGCTTGCCGAAGGAACAAACACAAGAGTAATGCCCGAAATTACACCCGGAATACTCAGTGGCAATACTACCTTGCTGAATACATGAAATCCGTTTGAACCGAGGTCTTGAGCCGCCTCAATAAGACCGTTGTCTATTTTGCTCATTACGGTGTAAATCGGCAAAATCATAAACGGCAGATATTCATAAACCATACCAAGTATAACCGCACCGGAATTTCCGAGGTATGTTCCGTGTATGCCGAAGAACGATAAAAATGTATCGAGAGGGCCGTTCGTCTGAAGTATCATAACCCACGCATAAATTCTAAGCAGAAAGTTCATCCACATAGGAATCATTAAAAGCATATTTATAAGAGTTTGAGTGGACGATTTCATTTTTGTGAGCTTATATGCAAGAGGGTAAGCAATTACAAGACATATAGCGGTTGAAATGAGCGCTATCCATAACGACCTGACAAACACTTCGCCATAAAAGAAAGCCTTGTTAAATGCCTCTAAAGAAAAGTTGCCGTTCTTATCTGTAAAAGCAGTTATAGCAACCATAACCATTGGTATCATTGTAAATACCGCCATCCAAATTATATAGGGAATAGAGGGCTTGCGTGATTTCATCTTTAGCCCTCCTTATCGGATAAAACTTCAAATTTCGCTTTATCAAAATCAAACGAGAGCGGTACATAAGTGGCAACCTGTTCATCGGTATCACTGAGCATAAGCCATTTTCTTGTATCCGACTCAAGAATAATCTCGTTATGCTCACCTTTATATATTACAGATTCAATATATAAATCAGTAAGGTCACCGTTGCCGTCGCCTGCAAGTGAAAGCGCATCCGGCGGAAGTGTGATTTTTAATTTTGTGCCTTCTTCAAAATAATGATTTTTAACTTCAATAGTTTCATCCTCAAACTCAAAGCTGAAAGTATTTTCATCTTCGTTAGCAGAGGTAACTGTGATTTCAATTTCATTGTTGTAGAAAGGCAAAAGCTTGTTCATAATCTGAATATTGAAAGGAATTACTCGCATACCTATTTGACTTCCGATTTCTGCGGAAGAAGTGGAATGTATAAGGATTTCACACTTGCCGCACATTACGCTCATTTCGTAATGAACGCCCTTGAAAGTCGATTTAACAACAGTACCTGTAAGCTGACCGTTTTCTGGAGAAGTGATTTCAATATCCTCGGGTCGTATAACAACATCAACAGGTGTGTTTTCACCAAAGCCCTTATCTACGCACTCAAACTGCTTGCCGAGAATTTCAACCCGACAGTCGCCAAGCATTGTTCCGTTAAGAATATTTGCCTCGCCGATAAAATCAGCTACGAATGCGTTTACAGGTTCATTGTAAATATCCTCAGGCGAGCCAACCTGCTCAACAACACCGTTATTCATTACAATAACGGTGTCGCTCATAGTAAGTGCCTCTTCCTGATCGTGTGTAACATATATAAAAGTTTTCTGCGAGTTCTGCTGAATTTCTTTTAATTCAATCTGCATACTTTTTCTGAGCTTTAAGTCGAGTGCACCAAGCGGCTCGTCAAGCAAAATAACCTCAGGGTCACATACCAATGCTCTTGCAATCGCAACTCGCTGCTGCTGACCGCCCGAAAGTTTTGTAACTGCTCTCTTTTCATAGCCTTTAAGGTCTACTACGGCAAGCATTTTAGAAACTCTCTCTTTGATTTCGTTCTTAGGTACTTTTTTTAGCTTTAAACCGAAAGCAACATTATCGAATACATTTAGATGTGGGAAAAGCGAGTATTTCTGAAATACTGTATTAACATTTCTTTTATTAGGCGGCATACCGTTGATTTTTTTGCCGTCAAACAGAACATCTCCGCTTTCAGGCTCAACAAATCCGCCAATAATTCTGAGGGTTGTGGTTTTTCCGCAGCCGCTCGGTCCAAGGATAGTTATAAATTCCTTGTCTTTAAAGTCAAGATTAATGTGGTTTAAAATTACCTCTCCGTCAAATCGGACGAATATATCCCTTAAAGATATAATGGTATTTTTTCCTGACTGCTCCATTCACGCACCCCTGTTCGTTAAAAGTTTATGTGCTTTTTATTGCATAATTAAAGGACGGAGAGTGATAGTTGGTAATAGCCTTAACCAAGCGAACACTGTCCGCCCCCACAATTCACTGTTGCAATATTGTAAAGACAAAAGCATACCAGTAAATTATAGTCTTTTTTGCAGTAAAAGTCAATTATTATATTTTTGCAAATACCGCTTTTATGCGCAGATTTATTGCATAATCCGTTAATTTGCCCGATTCAAATAAAAAAACTAAAATTTATTCACTAAGCTTGTTCCTTGCGTATACAGTAAAGCGTTTCTTTGTTATAATAACTAAAAATGCTGCGGCTAATTTGTTAAAATAAAACATATATTTTTGTGGAGTATTTTGGTATAATTAAAAGGAAATCAAATACTTGGAAAGGACGGATTTCATTTATGAGTAAACTTAAAAAGCTGACAAGCGTTGTGCTTGCGGCAACTATCGTTTCTTCTGCATCTGCAATGGCTCTTACAGCAGCCGCAGCGGAAAACGATAATGCGGTTTCTGCCGCAGACTATAATCTGCAAAACAATGTTCAGGACGGCGTAATTTTACACGCTTTTAACTGGTCATACAAAACAATTAAGGAAAACCTGCCTGCAATTGCAGCGGCCGGTTATTCTACAATTCAGACATCACCTGTTCAGCAGCCGAAAGACTACTCAACATCAAGAGATGTTGCGGGTCAGTGGTGGAAACTTTATCAGCCTGTAAGCCTTTCTGTGGCTAAGAACTCATGGCTCGGCACAAAAGATGACCTCAAAGACCTTTGTGCAGAGGCTGAAAAGTACGGCGTAAAAATTATTTGTGACATTGTTTCTAACCATATGGGCAGTGAAAGCGAAGATACACCTAATGTTGTAAGCTCACAGGTTAAAACATATGCTCCTGATATTTACGACAATGCAAGTGCTTTCTTCCGTAACAACAAAATTACTGTATCAGACAGCAGTGTAGAAAATGTAGTTCAGGGACATCTTAATTCCTGCCCTGACCTCAACACAAACAGCAAAGTTGTTCAGGATAAGGTTATCTCACTCCTTAAGGAATGTATCGACTGCGGTGTTGACGGTTTCCGTTTTGATGCGGCAAAACACATTGAAACTCCCGATGACGGTGAATATGCTTCTGATTATTGGAAGAACATTACAGAGTCTGCAGGCTCATATTACAAAACAAAAACAGGCGACAATCTTTATATTTACGGTGAGATTCTTAACAACTGCGGTTCCGGCAGAAGTTACAGTTCTTACACAAAGTACATTAATGTAACAGATAACAAAACAGGTGACTCTGTACTCGCAAATGTGGTAAAAGGCAAGGCATCAATTGCCGCAAGCTCAAGCTACAAGTCAGGCGTTGCCGCATCCGATGCAGTCCTTTGGGCAGAGTCGCACGATACATACGAGGGCGAGTCGGGTTCAGGCGGTATCAGCAATACCTCTAAAGTATCTGACGAAAACATTACTAAAGCATGGGCTATCATAGCCGCAAGAAAAGACGCAACTTCACTCTACTTTGCCCGTCCTGGCGCTGCTTTAATGGGCGATGCCGCTGATGACATAACATATAAGAGCACAGCAGTTTCTGAAATTAATAAGTTCCATAACCTCTTTGTTGGTCAGAGCGAAAAACTCGGTGCTGTTGACAATGTAGCTTATGTTGCAAGAGGCACAAGCGGTGTAGTTCTTGCTAACTGCGGCGGCAACGAAAAGTCTGTAAGTATTTCAGGCACAGGCCTTGCAAACGGTACTTACACAGATACAGTTTCGGGTGCTAAGTTTACAGTTGCTAACGGTGTACTTACAGGTAACATCGGCTCAACAGGTGTTGCTGTTGTTTATAACGGTACAACAACTCCAAGAAATACCTGCTCAGTAGAGAGCGGCGATTTCAAGGGCGATACACTTACAATCAACCTTGGTCTTGACAACGCAGCATCAGGTACATACTGCATTGACAATTCTAAACCTGTAACTTACACAGGTGATATTGCAATCAGAGTAGGTTCAGACTACGCTTACGGCGAAACTATTAACCTTACTCTTACAGCAACAGACGGCAAAAATACAACAACCACTACTTATAAATACAATAAGCAGGAGGCTGCGTCATCAGGCGTTTATGTATTCTTTGCATCTGAAAAGAGAGAAACAAGCGCAAGATGGAAAGCACCTTACAATGTTTACATCTATGATGAGGAAACATCTAAGGAAGAAACATACAAGGCATCTAACTGGCCGGGCACAAAGATGAACTATGATAAGGCAACAGGTTATTATTATGTAGAAATTCCTACAACCTGTATTGCAACAGATGCAGACGAGAACGAGTATGAGTCAAACTTTGACCTTGCACACTCTGCAAACACAAGAGTTATCTTCAGCGACAGCTCAAATGTAAACTCTGCTCCTCGTCAGTATCCATCGGAAAAGGGCCTTAAATTAAAAGGAACTTCTAAAATTTTCGGTCTTACAAAGACAACTTCATGGGAAGACACAACACTTGTACCTACAGTTGAATCACAGCCTGCAACTGAGGTTGTAAGAGGTGATAAGGCTTATAAGTACGGCGATATTAATACAGACGGTAAGTTTGATGTTCAGGATGTAACAGCACTTCAGCTTATTGTAGCCGAGTCAACTAAACCATCTCAGCTTATCTATGCTTTAGCTGATCTCAATCAGGACGCAATCGTTGATGTAAGAGATGTAACAATTCTTCAGTGTTATGTTGCACGCAAGACAGAGGGTACAGGCGTTACAGGTCAGGTTTATAATGCCCCTGTTAAGCCTACACAGCCTACTACTCAGCCAACAACACAACCTACAACACAGAAACCTACAACTGAGCCGACAACAGCTCCTGCTCCGCAGAAATACACGCTTTACCTTAAAACACAGCTCACATGGATGACATCAATGGGTACTAACCTCTATGCTTTTGATAACGATACAAAGCAGTCATATCAACTTGAGCAGGATACAGATGATTACCCGAATGTATTTAAGGCTGAGGTAGACAGCACAGTTACAAATGTAACATTTTACAGAGCAAACGATATGGTTGACGAAATGTCAAAGCCATCAAGCGCAGGCCCTATATACAATGCTTGGAATGCAACTGTAAGCAGCACAAACAACTGCTACACACTTGAAAGCGTTGATGAATCAACAGACAAAGCAACAGCGACAGTTGGCCCATATGTTAAGGAAGAGGCTCCGGAGTGGACTCTTGATGTGGTTTACTTTGATAACTCAAAAACAAAGTGGAAAGAAGTATATATTTACGGTTGGGGCAACGGCCTTAACAACGAGGCATATAAAATGACTCAGATTGCCGGTACTGATATTTGGAAATACGAACTTCCTGAGCCAATGTATCCTGGCACTGAGTGTATGCTCTTTAAGAACACATTATCTACTTGGGACAAGCAGACAAAGAATGTTAAGGTTGTAGAGGGCAAGAACCTTTATGACGGTAAGACAAAGACTTGGGTAGGTACTTACGAAGAGTAATTATTCGCTTTGCTTTATGGTTTATAATAACCAATAAAAATAATTTAATAATTTTGCAGGCATACTTTTGTGTGCCTGCAATTTTTATGGAAAATTTAATTTTAACCATTGACTTAAACTTAGCTTTAAGTGCTATGATTCAATTAATGAAGAGATAATTATATATCACATTACAAAATTGTATTTTGACTTGGAGGTATAATTATGGTAGTTAAACAGACCGCAGGCAGAGATTCGCTCGGTGAATTTGCTCCTAAATTTGCAGAACTCAATGATGATGTGCTTTTTGGCGAGGTATGGTCAAGAGAAGACAAGCTTTCACTTCGTGACCGCTCTCTCGTAACCGTTACGGCACTTATGTCACAGGGACTTACCGATTCATCATTTAAGTATCATCTTATGTCTGCTAAAAAGAACGGCATTACAAAAACGGAAATTGCCGAAATTCTTACTCATGCAGCATTTTATGCAGGTTGGCCAAAGGCTTGGGCTGCATTCAGAATGGCAACAGAGGTGTGGGCTGACGAAAGTGAAGATGTGAGCGATAAGGAGAAGTATCAGCAATCAATTCTTTTCCCGATTGGCACACCTAATGACGCATTTGCAAAATACTTTATCGGTCAGAGCTATCTTGCACCGTTGTCTACAACTCAGGTTGGCATTTTTAATGTAACATTTGAGCCAAAGTGCCGCAATAATTGGCATATACATAACGCTAAAACAGGTGGCGGACAGATTTTGGTCTGCGTAGGCGGCAGAGGTTATTATCAGGAATGGGGCAAAGAGGCTGTTGAGTTAAAGCCGGGTGATGTAGTGAATATTCCTACCGGCATTAAGCATTGGCATGGCGCAGCTCACGACAGCTGGTTCTCTCATCTTGCAGTTGAAGTTCCGGGTACAGAAACTTCTAATGAATGGCTTGAGGCTGTAAGTGATGAGGAATATTCAAAATTAAAATAATTTTCACTAATCAAATCATCATATAAAGAAAAAACGATAGGCAACATTTTCGCCTATCGTTTTTTTGGTTTTCATCTTAATCGTTTAAAAAAGCTCTTTAACAGCTCAGCACATTCTTCCTGCATAATTCCGCCTTTGTAATTTGGCTTGAAATTATACGGCATTTCAAAAAGATTTGTAATAGTGCCGCAAGAGCCGTTTTTAAAATCATATGCACCAAAATACACAGTCGGAATATGAGCATTTATAATTGCGCCGGCACACATAGGGCAAGGCTCAAGCGTTACATAAATTTCACAATTCCATAGCCGCCAGCCGCCGAGAGCCTTGCAGGCATTGTTAATAGCGTCTGTTTCAGCGTGAAGAAGTGCGTTTTTTTCTTTTTCTCGTCTGTTCCTGCCCGTTGCGACAATTTCATCGTTTCGCACAATAACAGCACCAACGGGAACTTCGTCATCTTCAAAAGCCTCACGAGCAAGCTCAAGCGCTTTTTCCATATATTTTATATCAAAATTACTCATAGTATCACTGCCGTATATATGGTTTCCAAAATAAAAATAGAAACAATGGTAATTACACCCGGATTAAGGAAAAAGCATTTTACTTTTTCTTTAAGTGAAAGTGAAATTAATTGCGAGGTATCGCTGATGCTGAGAAAGTTTTTATCCTTTTTCATTATATATAGAAAAGCAAGGATTCCGAGCACTAACATACCTACAAACAGAGAATAGTATAAAATGTAGAATGAGCGTGTGGTAAGCATACTCTGACTTCGGATTATATCCATCATTACAGAATAAAAATTATTTACAAAATGAATGATGATTGACGGAATAATTGAATTTGCCTTGCAGTCGATATATGCAAAAACAAGACCGAGAATGAATGCAAAAGGAATCTGAATTATGTTGCCGTGCATTCCGCCAAACATAACAGCCGAAGTAATAATAGCAAAAGAGTTGCCGTATTTCTTAAGAGTTCCCATCAGTATGCCGCGAAAAGCAAATTCTTCGGCAAAAGCAGGAGTAAGCGCAACCGCTATTACATATAGAATATTTTCAAACACAGATGAGGACGATGCGTCCATATCAAGATTATAGTCAATTCCGATTGAAGAAAAATTAGAACTTAAAAGGTTAGCCGCAACATTGGATACCATTGCAACTCCCATTCCCATAAGCGTGAGAGCTATAAGCATTGTGGGTTTAACAGGCTTGACTATCAATGACTCGGAAATATGAGTTTTGCTTAATTTCAAATATATAAGTCCCGGTACTACTGCCGAAGATGTTGCGGCGAGTATTTGCGAATAATAGAAAATTGGGCCTGAAGTCAGCTGCTTTGTGACTTCATATATCAATGTTTCGGTGTCAATGTTTGTTACATCCATATTCATCATCAGAGAAAATGAGAGAACAAAGATCATAATGAACTCAATTACAAACATTGTCATAAAATATGCCAAAATATAGAATCCCAATCCGCTTGATTTCTTTTTTAAAGTTTTGATATCAAGATTTTTTTTAGATTGCTGAGGACTTTGCTGATAGCCTTGCGCATATTGCGGATAAGGCGCTGAATTTACATATTGCATTTAAATCACTCCAATGGTATAATATTATCATAGTAGAGTATATATTTCAAGAAATATTTTCCTGAAATGAAAAAATAATCAAAAATCACTTGACTTTTCAGGTGAGTAGTTATATAATGTGTAGGAACAATAAAGCAAAGCAGAAATGCTTTCACCTGTGGGGTGTCGTCTGCACGGGTCAATACCTTAAACCTGATAGTTTATTTGTATTGCAATGCGGACGGAGTATTTCTGTCCGCATTATTTTTTTGAAAGGTACTTTGGAGGTGCTTAACCATCAGCAAGAAAGATATTCAGATTAACGAGGAAATCCGTGATAAGGAGCTTAGAATAATCAGCTCAGACGGACAGCAGCTCGGTATTATGTCGGCAAAGGAAGCTCTTGCACTTGCAGAGCAGAAAAATCTTGACCTTGTTAAGATTGCTCCACAGAGCGTTCCGCCTGTATGTAAAATTATGGACTACGGCAAATACCGTTTTGAGCAGGCTAAAAGGGAAAAGGAAGCAAGAAAAAATCAGCATGTTGTTGATATTAAGGAAGTTAGACTTTCTTTAAATATTGATACTCACGACTTTAATACTAAACTTAATAATGCTGTAAAGTTTATTAAGCATGGTGACAAGGTTAAGGTATCTATCCGTTTTAGAGGAAGAGAAATGGGACATCCTGAAATAGGTCTTGAAACAATGAAACGCTTTGCTGACGCTTGTGCAGAGTTTGCCTCAGTAGAAAAGCCTGCAAAGCTCGAAGGTCGCAATATGCTTATGTTTCTTGCACCAAAGTCCAATAAGTAATCACAGCTAAGGAGGATATTTATTATGCCTAAAATTAAAACTCACAGTGGTGCTAAAAAGCGTTTTAAACTTTCTAAGAACGGTAATGTAATCCGTGCTCACGCAAACAAGAGCCACATTCTTAACAAGAAAACAACTAAGCGTAAAAGAGGTTTACGCCAGACTGCTGTTACAGACAAGACAAATGTAGCTCAGATCAAGCGTTTAATTCCATATAAATAATTTTTCGCTTGTACTGCTTTTTATTTAAATAATAATCGGAGGTAATATATAATGGCACGTGTAAAAGGTGCGATGATGACTCGCAAAAGAAGAAAAAAGGTATTAAAGCTTGCCAAGGGCTACTGGGGTTCTAAATCAAGACATTTCAAAATGGCTAAACAGGCTGTTATGAAGTCCGGCAACTACGCATATATCGGCCGTAAGCAAAGAAAGAGAGATTTCCGTCGTCTTTGGATTACTCGTATTTCTGCAGCTTGCAAGGCAAACGGCACAAACTATTCAACATTTATGAATGGTCTTAAAAAGGCAGGCATTACATTGAACCGTAAGATGCTTTCAGAGATTGCTATTGCTGATCCTAAGGCTTTTACAGCTCTTGTTGAGCAGGCTAAAAACGCTTAATTTTTAAACTGTAATTGCGTTTGGGTAACACCAAACGCAATTATTTTAGGAGAAAAAAGATGTTATTTGTTACAAGTAAAGATAACAGTAATATTAAAAAGGCTGTAAAGCTAAAATCAAGTGCTAAAGAACGCCGTAAAAGCGGTCTTTTTTTGGCTGAGGGACTCAGAATTTGTATGGATGCCGTACGAAGCGGAGCGCAGATTCAAACCCTATTTGTAACCGAAAAGGCTATGCAAAAACACAGCGAAGACTTTAGCTTGCTTGAACAGAATGCACAGTCTACAATATGCGTAAGCGAAAATATTTTTGCCCTTATGAGTGATACACAGTCGCCACAGGGCTTTCTTTCGGTTATAAAAACACTTGACAAAACCAATGAGTTTGATACAATAAAGTGTGATGGCAAATATCTTGCGCTTGATAATGTGCAGGATCCAAGCAATCTTGGCACTGTTTTGCGTTCTGCCGAGGCTTTTAATGTAAGCGGAGTTATACTTTCGGCAGACTGCTGCGATATTTACAATCCAAAGGTTGTAAGAGGCAGTATGGGTGCGGTATTTAGAATACCTTTTATAATTGAAAGCACTGTAAAGGATTTTCTTGAAAAAAATCCGCAGTTAAATTCGTATGCCGCCGTTGTAAACAGCAAAGCCGACAGTCTGACAGATGTAAAGTTTAAAATTCCTTGCGTAGTTGTCGTGGGCAATGAGGGCAACGGAATAAAAGCAGAAACAGAGCAAGCCTGCCAAAATAAAATCACCATACATATGGAGGGCAAGGCTGAATCACTCAATGCGTCTGTTGCTGCTGCAATACTAATGTGGGAAATGATGAAATGATTTCTGAAAATGCTCGTTACTGGATATGGATTTCACAATCACTTGGCTATAATAGTATAAAGGTAAAGAGAATTTCTGAACTTTATTCTGATATTGCCGATTTCTTTTCAGGCGGAGGAAAAGAGTGGAAACACTGCGGTATTTTTACGCCTAATGAGATAAAAAAACTGAACAATACGAAAATTTCAGTTGCAGATGATATTATTAAAAAATGCAGTGAGCTTAATTATTCTGTAATTGCGATTGATGACGAGCATTACCCACAAAGACTGATAAACATTGATACTCCGCCTGCCGTTATTTATGTAAACGGACAGCTGCCTGAGTTTGATGATCGTCTTAGCATTTCTATTGTTGGAACAAGACGAGCTACAAGATACGGTACAGATAATTCCTTTAAATTTGCATATGCGCTTGCAAAGTACAGCGTTATTATTGTAAGCGGCGGTGCACTTGGTGTTGACTGTGCATCTCACAGAGGGGCGCTGTCTGCTAACGGAATTACAGTTTGTGTGCTTGGCTGCGGTATTAATTATAAATATCTTACCGAAAACGAGGGTATGAGAAAAGCTATTGCTCAGAGTGGTGCGGTTATATCCGAATATCCGCCCGATGAGCCGCCTTTGCGTTATAATTTTCCTGCACGAAACAGAATTATTTCGGCGCTTTCGGACGGTCTTGTAGTTATGGAGGCAGGCATTAAGAGCGGATCTCTTATTACGGCAAGAATAGCTATCGACCAGGGCAAAGAGGTGTTTGCTTTGCTCGGCAACAACAGTCCTCAAAATGAGGGATCTAATAAGCTTATAAAAGAAGGACTTGCTCACCCTGTTACTGATTTTATGGATATACTCAGCGAGTTTAACAGCAACAGAGGTTTGTATGTAGAAAACGAAAAACTTGATTTTGACGATATTAGTTTTTCAGATCTTGAGGCAGTACCTGTAAAGGGCAAAAAGCCGACTAATAATAAGAATACAGCTAAAAGTAAAACAACAAAAGCTGTTAAAGCAGATGTATCGGAAAAGAAGAACGAAAAGTCTGCAAGCAATAATAACAGTAAATCTGCACAGCATAAGAAAAATGCACAGTCTGCGAAAAAACCGGAAGACAAACAAGAAAATGTGCAGAAAAATATTTCAGATTTGAAAGCATCTGGTTTGTCTGATACAGCGATAAATGTATATTGCCAAATCAGCAACGAGCCTGTTCATATAGATAAAATAGTAAGTGAACTTAATATACCTGTTTTTAAAGTGCTCACAGCCCTTACTCAGCTTGAAATAAAAGGCTATGTAAAGGCAATACAGGGCAGACGGTATATATTAAAATAAACGGAGGCAGTAAATGTCAGATTTAGTAATTGTTGAGTCACCGGCTAAGGCAAAGACAATCAAAAAATATCTCGGCGGTAATTACGAGGTAATTGCATCAATGGGACATGTTAGGGATTTGCCAAAGGCTCGACTCAGCGTTGATATAAAGAAAAAATTTGCACCAAAATATGAAATTATCAAAGGCAAAGAAAAGCTGGTTGAGGAGCTTAAAGACCTTGCCGAAAAAAGCGACAAAATTTACCTTGCAACTGACCCTGATAGAGAGGGAGAGGCTATTTCGTGGCACCTTGCTTATATTCTCGGTTTGCCGCTTGATGACAATAACAGAGTTGAATTTAACGAGATTACCAAAAACGGCGTAACAAACGGTATGGCTCATCCTCGTTCTATAAATATTGACCTTGTAAACGCTCAGCAGGCAAGGCGTATTCTCGACAGACTTGTCGGTTACAAGCTAAGTCCTTTTATTTCTCAGAAAATCAGACGAGGACTTTCGGCAGGCAGAGTACAGTCTGTTGCGGTAAGAATTATTGTAGACAGGGAAGAAGAAATCAGAAAATTTAAGCCTGAAGAATACTGGACTATTGATGCAAAGTTTATTCCTAAGGGCAGCAGAAAGTCTTTTTCTGCGTCGCTTTATTCAGACGCAAACGGCAAAATTAAGATTGAAAATCAGGAACAGGCAGAAAAGATTGAGCAAGACCTTGCCGATGCTGAGTATATGATTACTAAGGTAAAGCATGGCACAAGAAGAAAAACTCCTGCACCGCCTTTTATTACTTCAACCTTACAGCAGGAGGCATCAAGAAAGCTCGGCTTTCAGTCAAGACGAACAATGAAAGTTGCTCAGGAGCTTTACGAAGGTGTTGACATTGAGGGAATGGGCGCAACAGGTCTTATCACCTATATGAGAACCGACTCTTTGAGAATATCAGATATTGCCAAGGAAGAGGCAGCACAGTATATTTTAAACAGATTTGGTGAAAAGTTCCTGCCGGCAAAGCCACGAGTATTTAAAACCAAGAGCAACGCACAGGACGGTCACGAGGCTATAAGACCGTCAATGCCGAGCCTTGCGCCGGAAGATGTAAAAGCAAGCCTTACTTCTGACCAGTTTAAGCTATATAACCTTATTTGGAACAGATTTATGGCATCTCAGATGTCGGACTGTATTCAAAAAACAACACAGGCTGAAATTTCAGCTAAGGAATATATCTTTAAAGCATCGGGTTACTATGTTGATTTTGAAGGCTTTACTACTCTTTATGTTGAGAGCAAGGATACAGAGGAAGAAAAGTCTACACAGCTCCCACCGCTTGAAAAGGATATGCCTGTAAAATGCAAGGAGCTTAAAAAGAATCAGCACTTTACTCAGCCGCCTGCACGATACACAGAGGCATCACTTATCAAGGCGCTTGAGGAGTACGGAATCGGCAGACCGTCAACCTATGCGGCAACTATTACTACAATTACAAGCCGAGAGTATGTTAAGCGTGAGGCAAAGACTTTGTATCCGACAGAGCTTGGCGAGGTTATGACAAACCTTATGAAAGAGCGTTTCCCTAAGATTGTAAATTACAAGTTTACGGCACAGATGGAAGAAAATCTTGACGAGGTTGAGCATGGCAAAGAGGAATGGGTAGAACTGCTTGATGAGTTCTACTCTGATTTTGATAAAACTCTCAAAAAAGCAAAGGAAGAGATGGAGGGTGTTAAGCTCCAGCTCAAGGAAGACCAAACAGATATTATCTGCGATAAATGCGGCAGACAAATGGTGGTAAAGGTTGGCAGATACGGTAAGTTTATTGCCTGCCCCGGTTATCCTGAATGTAAGAATGTACTCAAGTTTGTTGAGAAAACAGGTGTTAAGTGCCCTAAGTGCAACGGAGATGTCATTGTAAAGCACACAAAGAAAAAGCGTGTGTTCTACGGCTGTTCAAATTATCCCGATTGCGATTTTGTAAGCTGGAACGAACCTGTTAACGAGAGATGTCCGCAGTGCGGCGGTATTCTCTTTAAGAAAAAGGGCAAAAAGCCAAAGCTGTATTGCGCAACCGAGGGTTGTGGATTTGAAAAAGAGTTTGTCGAGAAAGACGGCGAATAATTAGGATACTGTAAAGGAAAGGTGAATTCTTTGGAAAAAGACTATATCAATGTAATAGGTGCAGGTCTTGCAGGTTGTGAGGCGGCAAAGCAGATTTCTGCGCAGGGAATAAAGGTTCACCTTTACGAAATGAAACCAAAGAAAAAAACACCGGCTCACCATTCCGATTTGTTTGGCGAGCTTGTGTGCTCAAATTCCTTAAAGGCAATGCGAACAGAGAGCGCCGCAGGACTTTTAAAAGAGGAAATGCGCCGTCTTAATTCATTTCTTATGAAGTGTGCAGACAAATGCCAAGTACCTGCCGGTGGTGCGCTTGCTGTTGACAGAGATATTTTTTCTAAACTTGTTACAGACGGGATAAGAACCGATGAGAACATAACGGTTTTTGAAGAAGAAATTATCGATATTCCTGATGATGCGATAACTATTATCGCCACAGGGCCGCTTACTTCGGATAATCTTGCTGAAAAAATCAGAGAGAGGTTCGGTACTTCGCTTTCATTTTTTGATGCAGCCGCTCCTATTGTGAGTGCAGAAAGCATTGATATGGATTGTGCCTTTTATGCATCAAGATATGATAAGGGCAGTGGTGATGATTACATAAACTGCCCGATGAATAAAGAGGAGTACGAAACCTTTTATCAGGCACTTGTAACAGCTGAGAGGGCGCCGCTGCACAGCTTTGATGTGAACAATCCAAAAGTTTATGAGGGTTGTATGCCGGTTGAGGTAATGGCTCAGAGAGGTGAAAACACCTTGCGCTTTGGCCCGATGAAACCTGTCGGTCTTGTAAATCCTAAAACAGGGCACAGACCTTGGGCAGTTCTTCAGCTTAGAAAAGAGAATTGCGAGGGTACTATGTATAACCTTGTCGGATTTCAAACAAACCTGAAATTTGGTGAACAGAAAAGAGTGTTTTCGCTTATTCCTGCTCTGCATAAAGCAGAATTTTATCGCTACGGTGTAATGCACAGAAATACATTTATAAATTCGCCGAAATTGCTTAATGCCGATTTCTCATTGCGAGAGAATAATACTTTATTCTTTGCAGGTCAGCTCACAGGTGTAGAGGGCTATATGGAATCTGCGGCATCGGGAATACTTGCAGGCATTAATGCAGTAAGAAGATTAAAAGAGCAAGAGCCGCTTATTTTGCCGACTGACACAATGATAGGCGCATTGGCAGGATATATATCTGACAAATATGTTGAGAAGTTCCAGCCTATGGGTGCAAACTTCGGTGTGTTACCAACTTTGGAAAATCGTCCTCGTGACAAGCAGGAGCGAGGAAAAGCATATTCCGACAGAGCGCTTAAGAGCCTTGAAGAATATCTTGCGCATAAGAATATTGAGGTGTAAAAATGAAGATTATAGTAGATGCCTTTGGAGGAGATAACGCACCGCTTGAAATAATAAAGGGGTGTGCGCAGTCTGTTGCTGAATTTGACGATTTGTCAATTATTCTCACAGGTGACGAGGGCAAAATTATAAAGGTTGCAAGCGATAATAATATATCACTTGACAGAATAGAGATTCACCACTGCACAGAAGTTATTACAATGGACGACCATGCCGACGCTGTTTTGAAAACCAAGAAAGACAGTTCTATGGCAGTCGGATTTAATCTGCTCAAAAGCGGTGAGGGCGATGCGTTTGTTTCTGCAGGAAACAGCGGTGCGCTATGTATGGGCGCTACCCTTGGTGTAAAGAGAATTAAGGGTATTAAAAGACCTGCGTTTTCGCCTGTTATGCCGTCTGCAAATGGTTTCTTTATGCTTGTTGACGGCGGCGCAAATGTAGAGTGTCGCCCCGAAATGCTTGTTCAGTTTGCTATTATGGGTTCAATTTATATGAATAAGGTTATGAAGATTGAAAATCCACGAGTTGGTCTTGCCAATGTAGGAACAGAAGACCACAAGGGAAACGAACTTTATCAAACTACATATAAACTGCTTAAAGAGAGTAATTTGAATTTCATCGGCAATGTTGAGGGCAGAGATATTCCGCAGGGCGTTTGCGATGTAGTAGTGTGTGACGGTTTTACAGGCAACCTTATATTAAAAACCTATGAGGGCGTTGCAATGGTTGTAATGCAGGAAATCAAGAATGTATTTACAGGCAGTTTAAAAGGCAAGCTTTCCGCATCACTTGTGCTTGGCGATATGAAAAAGCTCAAGAAAAAGCTCGACCATAACACATATGGCGGTGCGCCTGTATTAGGTGCGTCAAAGCCTGTATTTAAGGCACATGGAAGTGCTAAGGCGGTTACTGTTAAAAATGCAATCAGACTTTCAAGAGATTATGTTCTTGCTGATGCAATCGGTGAAATTTCAAAGGTTATTAATTCGGAGGATTGATTTAAGTGCAGGAGCTTGAAAATAAAATCGGATATAAATTTAAAAATATCAGCTTGCTTGAGGAGGCACTGACTCATTCCTCATATGCAAACGAACACAAATCAAAGCATATAAAATACAACGAAAGACTTGAGTTTTTGGGTGACGCAGTTTTATCTATCGTTGTGTCGGATTATATATTTAAAAATTGTCCTGAATTGCCGGAGGGTGAGCTTACTAAGCTGAGGGCATCACTTGTATGTGAAAAGAGCCTTTTTGTTTTTGCAAAACAGCTCGGACTTGGTAAGTACCTTATTCTCAGCAAGGGAGAGCGCCACAACGGCGGCGCAGAGCGCCCGTCAATTCTTTCTGATGCATTTGAGGCGCTTATTGCGGCTATTTATATTGACGGCGGAATCGAGCCTGCATCTAAGCATATCTTGAACTTTGTAATCCCTGCGATTAAGGCATCAAAGAAAAGACCTGTAAACGATTACAAAACCACTTTACAGGAGATTATTCAGAAAAACCCCGGCGAAATGCTTGAGTATGTACTTGTTGCTGAATCAGGCCCTGACCACAACAAACATTTTGTAGTTGAAGTTCATCTAAACAGCAATGTAATCGGCAAGGGCGGCGGAAAAAGCAAAAAAGAGGCTGAACAGCAGGCCGCAAGAGAGGCATTGGAGTTGATGGGTTATTAAACATTCTAATGTTGCGCTTTTTATACCACACAACGGTTGTCCGCATAAATGTACTTTTTGTAATCAAAAAAACATTGTAGGGCAGGCTTATCAGCCAAATGCTGATGATGTAAAAAATGCCGTTGAAACAGCTATTAGTTCTTTAAAAGAAAACACCAAAGAGGCTGAAATAGCTTTTTTCGGAGGCAGTTTTACTGCTATTGACAGAGATTATATGCTTGAGCTTTTAAACGCTGCTAAGCCGTATATGGGGCAATTCAAAGGTATTCGCCTTTCTACCCGTCCCGACTGTATTGATGATGAAATTGTCAGCCTTTTAAAAAGCTATAATGTTACTTCTATTGAGCTTGGTGCGCAGTCAATGGACGACGATGTTCTCAGACTTAACGAAAGAGGTCACAATTCGGCAGATGTAAGAAAAGCGTGTGGTATTATTAAAAATTACGGAATATCACTTGGCTTGCAGATGATGACAGGATTGTATGGTTCTGATTTTTATAAAGACATTTATACTGCTGATGAATTTATAAAGCTCAGACCGGACACTGTAAGAATTTACCCGACTGTTATTATGAAAGATACTCAGCTTGCCGATCTTTACAACAGCCAAAGGTTTATTCCTTACACGCTTGAGCAATCGGTAGATTTATGCTCAAAGCTTATTTTAAAATTCAAAAATGAAAATATCCGTATAATAAGGCTCGGACTTCATTATTCTGACAGCCTTGAAAATAACAGTCTTGGCGATAATTATCACCCTGCTTTTAAGGAGCTTTGCGAAAATAAAATATTTTTAGAAAAACTACTTGAGCTTATTAAAAATTATCCCGATAAAAAGGTGAATTTTTTTGAGGCGTATGTAAATCCGCACAGTGTATCAAAGCTTGCAGGGCAGAATAAGTCGAATATTAATATACTCAACAGTATGGGGTATAAAATAAAAATCAAGACCGATCAAAGAATTGACGAATACGAAATCTACATAAAACAGAGGTAATAGATGCGATTAAAATCACTTGAAATTCAAGGCTTTAAAACCTTTCCTGATAAAACTAAATTATCTTTTGAGCAGGGCATTACCGCTGTTGTAGGTCCGAACGGCTCAGGCAAAAGCAACATCAGTGACGCTATCCGTTGGGTGCTCGGCGAGCAATCTCCAAAGAGTTTGCGCTGTTCAAAGATGGAAGATGTTGTTTTTAACGGAACCGACAAAAGAAAAAAACTCGGCTATGCCGAAGTTTCGCTTAACATAGAAAATAAAGACAGAGTGCTGGCATACGACGGCGACGAAATTTCAATTACTCGCCGTTATTATCGAAGCGGTGAGAGCGAATATCTCATTAACAAAGCACAGGTCAGACTAAAAGATATTAACGAGCTTTTTATGGATACAGGTCTTGGTCGTGACGGTTATTCTATGATTGGACAAGGCAAGATTGACAGCATTGTATCTTCAAAAGGCGAGGACAGGCGAGAAATTTTTGAAGAGGCGGCAGGTATCTCACGCTATCGTTACAGAAAAACAGATGCGGAGCGAAAACTGAAAAGCACGGAGGAAAACCTTTTAAGACTGCGTGACATCGTGACAGAACTCGAAGAGCGTGTAGGCCCTCTTAAAAGGCAATCGGAAAAAGCACAGGAATTTTTAAAATACTCCGAAGAAAAGCGTGGTCTTGAAATTGCACTTTGGCTGCTTACTCTTGATAAAAGCCAAGCGGCACTAAAAACTCAGGACGAGAAAATCGCCATTGCTCACGCACAGTATGATGATGCAGAAAAAATGCTCGAGCAGATTCAAAAAGAGTCGGAAGAAATATACCTAAAAAACGGACAGCTTGCCGTAAAATCCGACGAAGTAAGACACCTGATTTCAGAGCTTGACGCACTTATTGCAGATATGCGCTCACAGCTTTCGGTATCTAAGAATGACATTCTCCATAACGAAGAGAATATAAAGCGTGTTGAAAACGAAATTATAAACGCACAGCAAAACTCGGAACTTATTACTACTCAGATTGCCGAGAAGAATGAGAAGATTGCCGAGCTTGATTCTAAGGTAATAGTAAAGCAAAAGGAATACACTGCGCTTTCTGAAAAGCTGAATGTTATAAATCTTGATACAGGAAAAAGCAGTGACAAGTTACAGCAGCTCACTTCTGAACTTACTATGCTCACCACAAAATCGGCTGACGCACGAGTAATTGATATGACTGCCGAAAGCTCTATTTCTGACCTTGAGGAAAGAATAGACAGCCTTACCGCTGCAAATAAAGACGGTATTGCAAGGGTAAATGAGCTTGAAGAAATTTCTGAGCAGTACACAACAAATCTTACAAATCTCAGAGAAGAAATTACCTCGATTACAAATTCAATTCAGGGATTGGAGCTTAAACTTCAGTCAAAGGCACATAAGCGTGACAGCTACAAGGCAGAAAGCGACAGACTTTTGCTTGACAGCAAGGAACATATAAGAAAAATCAACTTCCTTGAAAATCTTGAGCGTAACCTTGAGGGCTTTTCAAAGAGCGTTAAGGTGGTAGTCAATGCCTCTAAAAGCGGCAGGCTAAAGGGTGTGTGCGGCCCTGTTTCACGAGTAATTTCAGTACCGCAAAAGTACGGTGTTGCTATTGAAACCGCACTCGGCGCAGCAATGCAGAATATAGTTGTAGAAACAGAAAATGACGCAAAATCCGCTATTTCCTATCTGAAATCTTCAGACGGCGGTCGAGCAACTTTCTTACCTTTAAATACAATAAAATCAAGAGAGCTCAGAGAAAACGGACTCGAATCTAATTACGGCTTTATCGGTATTGCAAGCGACCTTTGCAGCTGCGACAATAAATTTAAAAATATTTTATCTTCTTTGCTCGGAAAAATTGTTATTGCGGATAATCTTAACTCTGCCACCGAGATAGCTAAAAAATATTCTTATCGCTTTAAAATCGTTACACTTGACGGACAGGTTGTAAATGCGGGCGGTTCGCTCACAGGCGGTTCGCTCAACAGAAATACAGGCTTATTAAGTCGTGCAAGTGAGATTAAAGATTTAAAAGAGCAAACAAAGGCTATTGATGAAAAGTGCGCACAGGCGCAAAAAATGTGCAATGAGGCGGCGCAGGATTATGCGGCTGTTGAGGCGGAACTCCTCGGTACAAGAGCCGACCTTTCTAATAAAAAGCAAAGCCTTGCAAGAATGGAGGCAGAAAGCAAAGCGTGTGAAAACGAGCTTTCAAACTCAAAACTTGCTTTAAAGAATTTTGATAAACAGATTGAAGAATATACAAATAAAATAAATGTTCTTACTGAAGATAGAAAAATTGCAGGTGACCGGCTTGCACAGCTTAACCGCAGAATTTCCGAGGCTGAAGAAAAGGTAAACAGCATTACGGGCAGTCGTGCCAAAATGATTGAGGAGCGAGAAGAGATTGCCGCTCAGCTGCAGAATGTACGACTTGAAATTGTAACAGCGCAAAAGGATATTGACGCACTCAATTCAGAGATTACCTTTGCCGAAAATTCATCAAATAATTTTGATGAAAGGAAAAAGGAGCTTAATGCACAGATTGAGGACTACAAAAATAAAAATGCCGTTATCCAAACCAATATAGATGAGCTTGAGGCTCAGATCAAAGAAAAATCTGCGAGGATTGCAGAATACAACGAAAAAATTGCAGGCATTAATTCTGAAAAAGATTCTTACGAAAAGAGAAGTGTTGAATTAAGAGCGCTTGAGCGTGACAAAACCTCCGAAAGAGAAGTGTCGGGCAGAGAGCTTTCAAGACTTGAGGAAAGAAAAATCAACTTGCAAAATCAGTACGATAATATTATTTCCAAACTTTGGGAAGAATATGAGCTTACAAAGCGAGAGGCAGAGGAACAGGCTATTGAAATTCCCGACTCCAATGCAGCTCAGAAAAGGCTTAACGAATTAAAGCAGAAAATTAAAAATCTCGGAAATGTAAATGTATCTGCTATTGAGGAATATAAGGAAGTATCCGAACGGTACGAATTTATGAGTACTCAGGTGAATGATGTTGAGAAGTCAAAGCGTGAGATCGAGCGACTTATCACAGACCTTACCAAGCAGATGAAAGAGGTTTTTGTAGAGAGCTTTGAAGAAATCAACAAGAACTTTACATTTACTTTTAAAGAATTGTTCGGCGGCGGTACGGCTTCACTTTCATTGTCTGAACCGGAGGATATTTTAAACAGTGGTATCGACATTGTGGTGCACCCACCGGGAAAAATCGTTGTTCATCTTGACGCTTTGTCGGGTGGTGAAAAGGCGCTTGTTGCTATTGCACTTTACTTTGCAATTATGAAAGTAAGACCTGCGCCGTTCTGCGTAATGGACGAGATTGAGGCGGCACTTGATGATGTAAATGTTGACCGCTTTGCAAACTATATGAGAAACTTAACCCACACTACACAGTTTATTTGTATCACTCACAGACGAGGCACAATGGAAGAGGCAGATGTACTGTACGGTGTAACAATGCAGGACGAGGGTGTATCTAAACTCCTTGAACTGCGCTCTACCGAGATTGCCGAAAAACTCGGCATTAAGGCTAACTAATGAAGGGATGATTTTATGGGCTTTTTTAATAAAATTAAAGAAGGTTTAAAAAAGACAAGAGATGCGGTTATCGGTCAGATTGACTCAATGCTCAAATCTTTTACCAAGATTGACGATGAACTTTTTGAAGAACTCGAAGAGTTGCTTGTAATGGGCGATGTAGGCGTACCGACTGCCGAAAAAATATGTGAAGAGCTTAAAAAGAAAGTAAAAAAAGAGGGTATTAAAAACCCTAATGAAATCCACAGACTTCTTGAAGAAACAGTTGCCGATATGTTGAGAGGCGGAGAAGAACTCGACCTTTCAACCACACCGTCTATTATCCTTGTCATAGGTGTAAACGGTGTAGGTAAAACAACCACAATCGGAAAACTTGCAAATCACCTTACAAAACAGGGCAAAAAAGTTATCCTTGCGGCAGGTGATACTTTCAGAGCCGCCGCTATCGAGCAGCTTGAAATTTGGGCTGACAGAAGTCATTGTGAAATTATAAAGCAGAACGAGGGCAGCGATCCTGCCGCCGTAATTTTTGACGCCATTTCAGCCGCTAAGGCAAGACACGCAGATGTTATTATCTGCGACACTGCCGGCAGACTTCATAACAAAAAGCATCTTATGGACGAGCTTGCCAAAATTAACAGAATTATTGACAGAGAATTGCCTGATGCCGCAAAGGAAAAATTACTTGTTCTTGATGCAACCACAGGTCAAAATGCCGTTAATCAGGCAGAGCAGTTCAGCCTTGCAACAGGAATTACAGGCATTGTTCTTACTAAACTTGATGGTACGGCAAAGGGCGGTGTTGTCCTTGCAATCAAAGAGGGACTCGGTATTCCTGTTAAATACATTGGCGTGGGTGAGCAGATAGACGATTTACAGCCTTTTGATGCAGAAGATTTTGCAAAGGCTCTCTTTGCGCAGAATTAAGAGGTGCGGTATGAAGTTTATTATTGCAACCAACAACGCAAAAAAGCTGAAAGAGCTTGAAAGGATTTTAAAACCGCTCGGTATAGATGCGGTTTCCGCAAAAGAGGCATGGGTAAACCTCGGCGAAGTTGAGGAAACAGGCACAACCTTTGCCGAAAATGCTTTTATCAAGGCAAATGCCGCATTTAAAGCAACAGGTATGCCTGCTATTGCGGATGATTCGGGTTTATCTGTTGATGCGCTTGACGGCAGACCTGGGGTGTATTCTGCGAGATATTGCGGAGAAAACGCTACCGATGAGGAAAAATACTTAAAATTGCTTGAAGAAATGCAGAATGTTCCCGATGAAAAAAGAACAGCGCATTTTACCTCGGCAATCTGCTGTATTTTATCTGATGATGAGAAAATAGAGGTTGACGGTGTGTGCAACGGTACAATTTCTCATAAACCTAACGGTAACGGCGGTTTCGGCTATGACCCGATTTTTGACTGCAACGGAAAAAGCTTTGCCGAACTTACAGCCGAAGAAAAAGACAAAATCAGCCACAGAGGAATTGCTTTACGCAAGTTACAGGCTGAACTGAAAAAGAAATTTGAAAATAACTAATTATATATTGGAAAGGAGCAGCTAAATGCTCACAAGTAAACAGCGTGCATACCTTCGTGGTCTTGCAAATCCTATTGAAACTATCCTTATGATTGGTAAGGGTGAAATTACAGACAACATTGTTAAACAGGCTGACGATGCGCTCAAGGCAAGAGAGCTTATAAAAGGCAAGGTGCTTGAGAACAGCGGCTATTCCTCAAGAGAGGCTGCCGAGCTTATTGCAGAAAAATGCTGTGCGGAAGTTGTGCAGGTTATCGGTTCAAAGTTTGTTCTTTATAAGGAAAATGAAGACGAGCCTAAAATTGTTCTCCCTAAGAACAGAAGAAAATGAGCAGAATAGGAATACTTGGCGGAACATTTAATCCGATTCACAACGGTCATATTCAAATGGCGAAGTACAGCCACGATGCCGCAAAACTCGATAAGGTTATTCTTATGCCTACTTTTGTGCCGCCGCATAAAGAAAGCGCAAACCTTGTTTCGTGCGAGCACAGATTTAATATGTGCCGCCTTGCAAGTGCCGAACTTCCGTATGCGGAAGTATCCGATTTTGAAATAAAATTAGAGGGCAAAAGTTACACTTACCGTACATTGCAGCTTTTAAAAAGTCAAAACGAAAACGATGATTTTTATTTTATCGTCGGCGCAGATATGTTTTTATCTATGCAAAATTGGAAAAATCCTGAAATAATTTTCAGGATTGCTACCGTAATCGCCATTCCGAGAGATGATGACAGCGTATCCGAACTTAAAGAACATTACGATAATGTTCTCAAAAAAATGGGTGCAAAGGCGATTATACTTAATCACTCGGTTTTAACGGTTTCGTCAACCTATGTGCGTGACAACATCGACAACGGTGCGGCATTGGAAAATCTGATTGACAGCAGGGTTTACAATTATATTAAGAAAAATAATTTATACAGGGTGTGATTTTATGAATTTGGACGATTACAAGAAAATTATAAAATCAAGAATGAGCGATTACCGCTATACTCATAGCGTAAATGTGTCTAAAGAGGCGGTAAGACTTGCCAAAAAATACGGTGCGGATGTGGACAAAGCCGCTTTGGCAGGCATACTCCATGATATTACTAAAGAAACACCTAAAGAAGAACAGTTGCAAATTATGACAGATGGTGGTATAATTTTAGATAATGTGCAGAAAAATTCTTCAAAGCTATGGCATGGCATAAGCGGCAGTGTGTATATAAGAGATGTACTTAATATTACAGACGAAGATATTTTAAATGCCGTAAGATACCATACCACAGGCAGGGCAGGTATGTCTTTGCTTGAGAAAATTATTTTTATTGCAGATTTTACTTCTGCCGAAAGAGATTATAACGGCGTAAAAACAATGCGCAAAAAGGCAGACAAAGCTCTTGAAAACGCTATGCTTTACGGTTTGCAGTTTACTTTAAAAGACTTGTCTAAGAGGGCAATGATAATTCACCCTGACGCCCTTGCCTGTTACAACGAAATTGTAATAAATTATTCTACGAAAGGAACAGCCAAATGAATTCTTACGAACAATCAATTCTGACAGCTAAGGCTATAAGCAGTAAAAAAGGTCTTAACATTAAGTTAATCGAAATTGGCGATATTTCTTCGCTTGCAGATTATATGGTAATTGCAACAGGTACAAGCTCAACTCATGTAAAAGCTATTGCAGACGAGGTTGAGTATCAGCTTGACGAGGCAGGCATTTCTGTAAGCCACATTGAGGGTTACCGTTCAAATTCATGGATTTTGCTTGACTATGTCGATGTTATCGTTCACATATTCTCAGATGAGGCAAGGGAGTTTTATGACCTTGAAAGACTCTGGCAGGACGGCAAGGAAATTGACATTTCAAACATTGTTGACTAATAAATCTTGAGGAGGACTCAATTTTGAAATATAATCATAAGCCTGTTGAAGGCAAATGGCAAAAAATTTGGGAAGAAAAGGGCGTTTTCCACGCAGAGGACAACTCTGATAAAGAAAAATTCTATGCTCTTATCGAGTTCCCTTATCCATCGGGACAGGGACTTCATGTTGGTCATCCAAGACCATATACAGCGCTTGACACAGTAGCAAGAAAGCGCAGACTTCAGGGCTACAATGTGCTTTATCCAATCGGCTGGGACGCATTTGGTTTACCGACAGAAAACTATGCTATCAAAAACCATATTCACCCTGAAATCGTAACAAAGCAGAACATTGCCCGCTTTAAAAAGCAGATTCAGTCACTTGGTATTTCTTTTGACTGGAGCAGAGAAATTAATACTACCGATCCTGACTACTACAAGTGGACACAGTGGATTTTTATTCAGCTTTTCAAAAAAGGTCTTGCATACAAAAAAGAGATGAATGTAAACTGGTGTACTTCATGTAAGTGCGTCCTTGCAAACGAAGAAGTTGTAAACGGTGTTTGCGAGCGCTGCGGCAGTGAGGTAATTCATAAGGTTAAGTCACAGTGGATGCTTAAGATTACAGCTTATGCCGACAGACTTATTAACGACCTTGACCTTGTAGATTATCCTGAAAGAGTAAAGGCACAGCAGAAAAACTGGATTGGCAGAAGTACGGGTGCAGAGGTTGATTTTAAGACAACCACAGGCGATACACTCACAATTTACACCACAAGAGCAGATACACTCTACGGTGCAACATACATGGTAATTTCTCCTGAGCATCCGCTCATTGAGAAGTGGGCAGACAAGCTCTCTAATATTGACGCAATTCGTGAATATCAGGCTGCGGCTGCAAGAAAGTCTGACTTTGAAAGAACAGAGGTTGCCAAGGATAAAACCGGTGTTCTCGTTGAAGGCGTAAAGGCTATTAACCCTGTTAATAACAAAGAAATTCCTATCTTTATTTCGGACTATGTACTTGTATCATACGGTACAGGCGCTATTATGGCTGTTCCTGCTCACGATACTCGTGACTGGGAATTTGCAAAGAAATTCGACCTTCCTATCATTGAGGTAGTAAAGGGCGGCAATGTGCAGGAGGAGGCTTATACCGACTGCGCAACAGGCATTATGGTTAATTCGGGTATGCTTGACGGTCTTACTGTTGACGAGGCCAAAAAGAAGATTATTTCTTGGCTTGAATCAGAGGGCAAAGGTCACTCAAAGGTAAACTACAAACTTCGTGACTGGGTATTCTCTCGTCAGCGTTATTGGGGCGAGCCAATCCCGATTGTTCACTGCGACAAGTGCGGTTATGTTCCGATTGACGAAAGTGAACTCCCACTCAGACTTCCTATGGTAGAATCATATGAGCCGACAGATAACGGCGAATCACCGCTTGCTAAAATGACAGACTGGCTTGAAACAACTTGCCCTTGCTGCGGCGGCAAGGCAATGCGTGAAACCGATACAATGCCACAGTGGGCAGGTTCATCATGGTATTTCTTAAGATATATGGATCCGCACAACGACAAGGCGCTTGCATCAAAAGAGGCTATCAAGTATTGGTCACCTGTTGATTGGTACAACGGCGGTATGGAGCACACTACACTCCACTTGCTTTACAGCCGTTTCTGGCATAAGTTCCTCTATGACATCGGCGTTGTAAATACTCCTGAGCCATACGCTAAGAGAACATCACACGGTATGATTCTCGGCGAGAACGGCGAGAAGATGAGTAAGTCGAGAGGCAATGTAGTTAATCCTGACGAAATTGTTGACGAGTACGGTGCAGACACACTCCGTCTTTATGAAATGTTCATCGGTGACTTTGAAAAAGCTGCTCCATGGAGTCAGTCAAGCATCAGAGGCTGCCGCAGATTTATTGAGCGTTATTATAATCTTCAGACTATTCTTAATGGTACAGACGGTATTCGTCCTGAGCTTGAGTCAGCTTTCCATAAGGCAATCAAAAAAGTTGGCGATGACATTGAGAACATTAAGTTCAATACTGCAATCGCAACACTTATGGCTCTTATCAATGACATTACAGCAACAGGCGCAATCACTAAGGAAGAACTTAAAATCTTTACAATTCTCCTTAACCCGTTTGCACCGCATGTTACTGAAGAAATATTCGAAATGTGCAAACTCGGCGACGGTATAGTAGCAGAGCAGAAATGGCCAGAGTATGACGAGGCTAAGTGTAAGGATGAAACAATAGAAATTGTTGTTCAGGTAAACGGTAAAATTAAGACAAAGCTTAACATTCCTGTTGAGTCAGAAAAGAACGCAGTTCTTGATATGGCAAAGGCAGACGCTAATGTGGCTAAAGCAATAGAGAATATGAATATTATTAAAGAAATTTATGTTCCCAATAAGCTTGTAAACCTTGTAGTTAAGCCATAATTTTTACTTTATTTATAAATTTACATAATTTTCCCTAAATTTCTACATTTCTATTGACAATATGAATCGTTTATTGTATAATATCAAATGCAACATATGCAAATTACCCATGCCAAATGGCAGATGGGAGGGAAGATAGATGGCAGAAATCAGACTTAAGGATAACGAATCTCTTGAGAGTGCTTTAAGAAGATTCAAAAAGCAGTGTGCAAGAGCTGGCGTTATTGCTGAGGTGCGCAAGAGAGAGGCTTATGAAAAGCCTTCTGTAAAGCGTAAAAAGAAGTCCGAAGCAGCTCGTAAGCGCAAATTCAGGTAATCAAAATAAGCGGACAGTTTTTACTGTCCGCTTTTGTCATTTTATCAGGAAATTTGGTGAATAAAAATGAAAAAAATTCTTGTTATGTTAGGCCCCAACCTTAATATGGTGGGCGTGAGAGAAAAAGGTATTTACGGCGAGGAAACCGCTCAGAGTATTTCAGAGCAGATTAAGTCTTTTGCAGATGAGCAGGGCTTTTCTGTTGAGATTTATCAGTCAAACCACGAGGGTGACTTGATTGACAAAATTCACGCAGCAAGAGGTAATTTTGACGGCGTTGTTATAAATGCTGGCGCTCTTACACATTATAGTTATGCGCTCAGAGATGCAATAGCTTGCGTAAAGATTCCGTTTGTAGAGGTACATATGTCAAATATCCACGCAAGGGAAGAATTCAGACACACTTCTGTAATTGCACCTGTATGTGCAGGACAGATTGCAGGCTTTGGCAAAAACAGCTACTTCCTTGCGATTATGGCTTTAAAGGACTTGATGAAATAATGAACAGCTTGAGAATAGAAAAGCTCAGAGCTTTTATAAAATCAACCGATACCGCTATCTTGATTAAGAATGAAATAAATGTCGGATATTTCAGCGGCTTTCACCATAGTGAGGGTTTGTTTTTGCTGACAAGCGATAAGGCGTATTTGCTTGTGGATTTCAGATACTTTGAGGCGGCGCAGAAATTTGCCGTCGGCTGTGAGGTTGTTTGCTTTAAAAAACTGATTGCCGATATAAGCGATATTCTAAAAATAGAGTGCGTCAATAAGATAGTTGCCGAGGCAGATAATTTTACGGTTGCAGAAAATGATTTGTATAAAGAGCATTTTTCAGAAAAAGGCATTGATTTTTATTGTGACAGTGGACTTGACAGGGCAATATCGGATATTAGAATTATCAAGGATAAAACTGAGTTTGATAAGATTTTAAAGGCCCAGCAGATTGCCGAAAAGGCTTATAATGAAATTTTAAATTACATTAAGCCGGGTGTAAGCGAAAGAAAGATTGCTGTTGAATTTGAATATCTTATGAAACAGTACGGTGCAGAAAGAGTATCGTTTGATTTGATTACAATTACGGGCAGTAAAACTTCACTTCCACATGGTGTGCCGAGTGATGATATAATCAAATCAGGTGATTTTTTCACTATGGATTTTGGTGCGGTTTATGACGGTTACCATTCCGACACAACAAGAACCGTTGCAGTTGAGTTTGCTGCCGATGAGCAAAGAGAGATTTACAATATTGTATTAAAGGCTCAACTTGCCGTGTTAGATGAAGTAAAGGCAGGCAAAACTTGCTCTGAAATTGATAAAATTGCAAGAGATATTATAACAGAGGCAGGCTACGGAGAGTGTTTCGGTCATTCGACGGGGCACGGCGTAGGACTTGAAATTCACGAGTTGCCAAATGTTTCTCCAAGAGGCGATATTGTCCTTGAAGAGGGTATGGTAATTACCGATGAGCCGGGAATTTATATTCCGAATAAATTCGGTGTGAGAATTGAAGATATGCTTTATGTAACAGAAAACGGCTATAATAACTTTGTATCTTTGCCAAAAGAACTAATAATTCTTTAAAATGCTTGCAATTTGTTTATTTTTTATGTATAATAGCATATGACACATAATGGCAAGGATTATTTTGCTGTAATTATGTATATTTTAGGAGGTATTACTTATGATATCAGCAGGTGATTTCAGAAACGGCGTTACATTTGAAATGGATGGTCAGGTTGTATCAATCATCGAATTCCAGCATGTAAAGCCAGGTAAGGGTGCCGCTTTCGTAAGAACAAAGATCAGAAATGTTATTACAGGTGCGGTTGTTGAAAAAACTTTTAACCCTAACGATAAGTATCCTACTGCATTTATTGACAGAAAGGATATGGAGTACAGCTATTCAGACGGTGATCTTTATTACTTTATGGATACAGAAACTTGGGAGCAGATTCCGATCAACAAGAGCGTTCTCGGCGACAACTTCAAGTTTGTTAAGGAAAATATGGTTTGTAAGGTTCTTTCTTACAAGGGCAGCGTATTTGGCGTAGAGCCACCAAACTTTGTAGAACTTCAGGTTACAAAGACAGACCCGGGCTTTAAGGGTGATACAGCTACTAACGCTACAAAGCCTGCTACTCTTGAAACAGGCGCAGAGATCAAAGTTCCTCTCTTTATTGACGAGGGCGAAATGATCCAGATCGACACAAGAACAGGCGAGTATATGGGCAGAGCTTAATCGCTTTGCGGAGGATTATTATGAATTTAACAGAAAAAATTGCTTATATCCGTGGACTTTGCGAGGGCTTGAATCTTGACGAATCAAAGCCTGAAATCAAGGTTATGAATGCAATTATAGATCTTCTCGATGATATGTCATATTCTGTAACAGATATGGAAGACCTCTACGATGAGCTTTCTGCTCAGGTAGATGAGATTGACCAGGATCTTGCAGAGGCTGAAACTGAGCTTTACGGCGAAGATGATGACTTTGAATATGATGACGATGAAGATTACGAAGAAAACGAAGACGATGTTTTCTATGAAGTGACTTGCGATTCATGCGGTCAAAAGCTTAATGTATCCGAGGATGTTCTCCTTGAGGGCGAAATTGAGTGCCCTAACTGCGGTGAACTTCTTGAATTTGACTTCTCGGATATTTTTGACGGCGAAGAGTGCGATCCTGAAAATTGCGAGGGTTGCAGCAGTAATTGTAATTCTTCAGAAGAATAATTTTAACAAAATCAACACCTCTCGTATAGAATATCGAGGGGTGTTTTTTTGCTGTTTTACAAAAGAAAAAAGATTAAATTTAAAAAGCTGAAGTGTATTCTGTTATCATTTGCAGCATTATTCATAGCGACAGTTATATTTTGCGAACAACAGCTTGCGGAATTTAAGTGCGAATATATCAGAATACAGGCTGAGATTATTTCTGTAAATTCGGTTTGCGAGGCGGTCAATAACAGTCTGAAAAAATTTAATTATAAGTACGAAGATATTGCAAATGTAAAATGTTCAAAAGACGGAACAGTGCAGGCTATTACAACCGATTCATTCAAAATAAACGAGTTGAAAGCTGATATTATGCTCAGCGTTCAGCAGGAGATTGCAAAAATATATGATGTTGAAATTGACATACCGCTCGGTGCTTTTACCGATATTACAGTGCTTTCAAATTATGGGCCGCCTATAAATGTGTCGTTTAACTTAACGGGCAGCTTTTCGTCTGAAATAGTAAGTACATTTGAATCGGCAGGAATAAACCAAACAATTCACCATATCAGACTTATTCTTACATCAAAAATAATGACAACTTCGCTTGATTATTCGGGTAATATGACTTTTTCAACCGACTTTGAAATTGCACAGAACATAATTGTCGGCGTAACTCCGCAATACTGCGGTAATTGGTACAAATCTGTATAATACTTGTATAAATATTAAAAACTTAAGAAAAATATTGAAAATTGCCGTAAATTGTGATACAATATTTTAGTTAATAAAATGGATTAGGAGTGCATTGTTTTGCCTGAAAACACAATACTTGGTAATGTTACCTCTGATGTTATTTCAGACCAACAGTTTGAATATATGAGATTAATTTCTCAGATTATGCAGGATAGAAAGCGTGGCGATAAGCCTGTGGCTTATATACGCACATACGGTTGTCAGCAGAATGTTGCCGACAGTGAGAGAATTAAAGGTATGCTTGAAATAGCAGGCTTTGAGTTTACAGAAAATGTAGACGATGCCGACTTTATTCTCTTTAATACCTGCGCAATCAGAGAACACGCCGAGGACAGAGTTTTTGGCAATGTCGGTGCGTTAAAGGCTTTAAAGAGAAAACATCCGCAGATTGTCATTGCACTTTGCGGTTGTATGATGGAGCAGGAGCATATCGCCAATAAAATGTATAAGAGCTTTCCGTTTGTAAGCCTTGTTTTCGGTACTCATTCTTTGCATCGTTTTCCTCAGCTTTTGTATCATACACTTGCTGACGGCAAGCGTGTGTATGAGCGTGACAACGATGATAAAAAGGTTTACGAGGGTATTCCTGTAAAGCGTGACGGTACTTTTAAGGGCTGGCTTTCAATTATGTATGGCTGCAACAATTTCTGCACATACTGCATAGTACCTTATGTAAGAGGCAGAGAACGCAGTCGTGAAAAGTCGCTTATCCTTGATGAAGCAAGGCAGATGATTTCAGCAGGCTACAAAGATATTACTTTGCTTGGTCAGAATGTAAACTCATACGGCAAAACTCTTGCCGATAAGCCTACTTTCGCTCAGCTTTTGCACGAAATCGATTCTATTGACGGCGACTATTGGCTTAGATTTATGACATCGCATCCAAAGGATTGTTCAAAAGAACTTATTGATACAATTGCAAACGGCACACATATCAGCAAGCATCTGCATTTGCCGTTCCAGAGCGGTTCTGACAGAATTTTAAAAGCGATGAACAGGCATTATGACAGAAAGAAATATCTTGATATTGTAAATTATGCCAAAGAAAAAATTGACGGGGTATCGCTTACAAGTGATATTATTGTAGGTTTTCCGGGTGAAACCTATGAGGACTTTAAAGAAACACTTTCGCTTATTCGTGAGGTTGAGTTTACATCTTTGTTTACTTTCATTTATTCACCGAGAGTAGGCACACCTGCCGCTAAGATGGATGACCCGATTTCAGCAGAGGAAAAATCAAAATGGTTCAGAGAACTGCTTGATGTTCAGGAAGAAATCGCAGCAAAAAGATGTGCGTCTATGGTTAATAACACAGAAAAAGTGCTTATTGAATCAGAAACAGGCAAAAACGGTGAATTAAGCGGCAGAACAAGTGGTAATATAATAGTGGAGCTTAAAGGCGATAAGAGCCTTATAGGCACATTTCAGAATGTTAAGATTACACAGGCGAGAAATTGGATACTCAAGGGCGAGCTTGTGTAAGGAAAGGATAAAATTATGGATATTATTGAAAAGGCAAGAGAGCTTGGTAAGCTTATTCAGCAGGAGGAGTCGTATATTGCTCTTCAAAAAGCACAGGCAGACGCTGACGCAGATATGGATCTTCAGAACCTTATCGGCGATTTTAATATGAAGAGAATGTCTATCAACAACGAGGCATCTAAAAAAGATAAGGACAGCGATAAGCTCGCACTTCTCAACAGTCAGATGAGAGAGGACTATTCAAAGATTATGTCAAATAAGAATATGATTGCTTACAACGAGGCAAAGGATGCTTTTGATATGGTTGCAAACAGAGTTCTCGCTATTGTTCAGCAGTCGGCAGAGGGTGCAGACCCTGAAACAGCCGACTACTCAACATCTTCTTGTTCGGGCAGCTGCAGCACTTGCGGCGGTTGCGGCTAATCATATTTTATTTGAAAGGGTGTGAAAACATTGGCAGAGTTATCTCCCATGATGAAACAATATTTTGCAATTAAAGAACAGAATAAAGACAGTATTCTTTTCTTCCGCTTGGGAGATTTCTACGAAATGTTTTACGATGATGCAAAAATAGCATCAAAGGAGCTTGAGCTTACACTCACAGGCAGAGATTGCGGTCAGGCGGAAAGAGCACCGATGTGCGGAGTGCCTTTCCACAGCTGCGAGGGCTATATTGCAAGGCTTGTTGCTAAGGGCTATAAGGTTGCAATTTGCGAACAGACCGAAGACCCTGCCACTGCAAAGGGACTTGTTAAGCGTGATATTATAAGAGTAATTACTCCGGGTACGGTAATGGAGTCGAGTATGCTCGATGAGGGCAGAAACAACTACATTTGCTGTATGTTTTCCGAAAATAAAAAAATCGGACTTTGCTTTTGCGATATTTCAACAGGCGAGCTTTATGCTACCGAAATTTCAGGAAGTGACTCGGTAAATTCCCTTACAAGTCAGCTTGCAAGCTACAATCCGAGAGAAATATTACTTGGCGGAGATATTGTAAAAATTAAATCTCTGCCGTCATTTATAAAATCAAAGCTGTCTGCCGGAGTTGAAATGCTCAGGGACGAGAGCTTTGATAACAAGGTTTGCGCTGAAATTGTAAAAGCACAATTTGGTGAAGAGATGCAGTGCATTTCAGATTCTCAGGTGCTTATAAGTGCGATAGGTGCGCTGATAAATTACCTTAAAGAAACACAGAAAAACGGACTTGAGCGTATAAACAAAATTGAGCTTTACAGCGACAAGCAGTATATGAACCTTGATTACAACACACAGCGTAATCTTGAGCTTACCGCAACAATGCTCAATAAAGAAAAGCGAGGTTCGCTTTTGTGGGTACTTGACAAAACCAAAACCGCAATGGGCAAGCGACTTATCCGTTCGTGGCTTGAACACCCGTTGCTTAATGTGTCGGCAATCAACAACCGTCAGTCTGCGGTTGAGGAACTTGTAAACAATAATATTCTTAGACTTGATATTGTGGACGCTTTAAGCGGTATTTTTGATATTGAGCGACTTATGACAAGAATTGTTTACGGTTCGGCAAACGGCAGAGAGCTCCGTTCAATTGCGGCGGCTCTGCAAAAACTGCCGCAACTTTCAAATTTAATTGCCGACTGCAATGCAAAATATCTTAAAAAAGTTTATAAGGAAATAGACCTGCTTGAAGATATTTTCAATTTGATTGATTCTGCCATTGTAGAAGAACCGCCGTTCTCTGTGCGTGAGGGCGGAATGATAAAAAAAGGCTACAATAGTGAACTTGACCTTTTGCTTACAGATATGAACGATTCAAAGGGCATACTTGCAAGAATTGAAGCTGAGCAGAGGGAAAAAACAGGTATTCCAAAACTGCGTGTAGGTTACAACAAGGTGTTTGGTTATTACATAGAGGTAACAAATTCGTACAAAGACCTTGTACCGGAAACCTACATAAGAAAGCAGACGCTTACAAATTGTGAGCGCTATATTACTCAGGACTTAAAAGACATAGAGGGCAGAATTTTAGGTGCAAAAGACCGTTCTGTTGCTATGGAATATACCTTGTTTGACGAAGTAAGAAAAACGGTTGCAAATAACCTTGAGAGAATACAGAGAACGGCTAAGGCTATTGCAGTGCTTGATGTGCTTGTTTCTCTCGCGAATGTTGCGGCAGACAACAGATATGTTCGCCCCGAGGTGAACCTCTCGACTGTTATAAGACTTAAAGACAGCCGACACCCCGTGGTTGAGGCACTGCTTAATGACACTCCGTTTGTTCCGAATGATGTTTACCTTGACAGCGCAGGCGAGAGAGTGGCAATAATTACAGGCCCGAATATGGCAGGTAAATCTACCTATATGCGACAGGTTGCACTCATTGTTCTTATGGCGCAAATGGGCAGTTTTGTGCCTGCCTCAAGTGCGACCGTCGGTGTGGTAGACAGCATTTTTACAAGAGTGGGCGCATCAGATGACCTTGCCTCGGGACAGTCAACCTTTATGGTAGAGATGAGCGAGGTAGCCAATATAGTTAAATCTGCCACATCAAAAAGTCTTTTGATACTTGATGAAATCGGCAGAGGCACTTCTACCTTTGACGGTATGAGCATTGCAAGGGCAGTGCTTGAATATTGTGCCGATCATAAAAAGCTCGGTGCAAAAACATTGTTTGCTACTCACTACCACGAACTTACCGTTATGCAGGATTTGCTTGACGGAGTAAAAAATTACAGCATTGCCGTAAAAAAGCGTGGAGATGATATTACATTTTTACGCCGAATTATTCCGGGTGGTGCAGATGACAGCTATGGCATTGAGGTAGCTAAACTTGCAGGACTTCCTAACTCTATAATTAGCAGAGCAAAGGAAATCTTAAAAGAACTTGAGTCTGGTTCTAATGCACCGACTGTTATAAAAGAAAAGAACGATGATATGCAGATGTCGCTTATATCAAATGACAATGCCGTTGTTGAGCGACTTTCTGAAGTTGATTTAAACACCTTAACTCCGATAGAAGCTATTAATCTGCTTTATGAGCTTAAAGGTATGATATAAAAGTATGAGCGAAAAAGGCAGGTGAAATTATGGGTGTAATTAATGTACTTGACAAACACATTGCAGAACTTATTGCGGCAGGCGAGGTAGTAGAAAGACCGTCCTCTGTTATAAAAGAACTTGTAGAAAATTCTATTGATGCAGGTGCAAAAAATGTTACTGTTGAGATAAAAAACGGCGGCACAACATTTATGCGTGTTGCCGATGACGGCTGCGGAATTTACAGAGATGACATAAAAAAAGCCTTTCTGCGCCATGCGACAAGCAAGGTTAAAACAGCAAATGACCTTGATTCCATTGCAACTCTCGGCTTCAGAGGAGAGGCGCTTGCATCTATAAGTGCGGTTTCAAGATTACAGGTTATTACTAAAAACGAGAATGAGGAAATCGGCAGCTGCTATGAAATTGAGGGCGGAGAAGAAATCTCGCTTGAGGACGCAGGCTGCCCGACAGGCACAACATTTGTTATCAGAGATTTGTTTTACAATATTCCCGCTCGTTCTAAATTCCTTAAAAAAGATGTAGCCGAGGGAAATGCTGTCTCTGCCCTTATGGATAAAATTGTGCTTTCTCATCCGGAAGTTGCCTTTACATTTATAAGAGATGGCAAGCAGGTTTTGCGCACTTTTGGTGACGGAAAGCTGTTGTCTGCCATTTATTCCGTATTTGGAAAGGATTTTGCCAAAGGACTTATACCTGTTGATTATACCCTTGATTCCGTTTCTGTTAAGGGATATATTTCAAAGCCAATTAACGCAAGACCAAACCGCAATATGCAAAATTTCTTTATAAACGGCAGATTTGTAAAAACAAGAACAGGTATGGCGGCACTCGAAGAGGCATACAAGGGCTCGATAATGGTTGGCAAATTTCCGTCCGCTGTATTACAGCTTACCGTACCGTATGAAATTATAGATGTCAATGTTCATCCTGCAAAAATCGAAGTCCGTTTTATAAACGAAAGACCTGTTTTTGATGCAATTTACCATGCGGTAAAATCTGCTCTGCAGCAAGGCGATGTTAGAAAACAGGTTACTTTTAAAGAAAATACTGCGTTTAACGAAATAAAAAAAGTAAATCCGTTCACTAATGCGCAGGCGGTGTTTTCTAAGGCTGAAAGCAAGCCACCTGTTAATAATGTAAAGCCTGCCGAACAAAAAGCAAAAGCGTATGAGCCCAAGTCGTATAATCCATTTGATGAACTTGACTTAAAGGATGAAAAGCCAAAGCCGATCTCTATTGATGACTTAAAAATGACTGATTCGTCAGATCCGTTTGAAATTTATTCTAAGCAGGCAATAAGAAAGAATACTGAGCTTGAGCAAAAGAAAGCAGAATTTTCAAAGCAAAAATTTGAGAAAGCTGAGCAGCTTATTTTAAAAGCAGCTCAGCAAGAAGATAATTTACCAAAACAGGATAATCCCGTAAATGAGGTTATTGTTGAGGAGAAAAAGCCTTACAAAGAGGTTGTAATGACCAAAGAAGAAAAGCCACAGACGGAGATTTTCAAAGATAAAGAAGATAAAAACGATACAATCACCGAACTTCCAAAAGAGCAGACTAAGCTCAGATTTTTAGGTGAGGCATTCGATACATATATAATCGTTGAGAAAAACGATAGTGAGATTTTAATAATTGACAAACACGCAGCACATGAAAGAATAATTTATGAAAAACTTAAAGCAAATGCCGATAAGCAAAATGTTCAGTATTTGCTTGCACCTGTTACCGTTACCCTTGATAAGACCGATTATGACGCAGCAATAAGCAATCTTGATATGTTTGCAAAATGTTCGTTTGATGTAGAGGACTTTGGCAACGGTACATTACTTGTGCGCTCTGCACCGCAATACCTTGCGGCAACGGAAATTGCCGACTGTATTGCTGAAATGAGTGGTTATATAGCAAGCGGCAAAAAGGATATTTATGCCGAAAAAATGGATTGGTTTTATCATAATGTTTCGTGCCGTTCTGCAATCAAGGCAGGCAATAAGAGCACCGTACAGGAGCTTATGGACATTGCTTGGACTTTAGAGAAAAATCCGCAGATAAAGTATTGCCCACATGGCAGACCTATCTGCATAGTTATGACAAAGTACGAAATTGAAAAACAATTTGGCAGGTTGTGATTTTTTGAGTAAACCTATTAAGCTGATATCGGTAGTCGGCCCGACCGCATCGGGAAAAACAGCACTTGCAGTAGAGCTTGCAAAGCATTATAACGGCGAGATAATTTCAGCCGATTCTATGCAGATTTATAAAGGAATGAGCATTGCTACCGCAAAGCCAACCGATGAGGAAAAGCAGGGAATACCACATCATTTAACGGACTTTTTACCGAGTGACAAAACATATTCTGTTGCTGATTTTGTAAGTGACGCAGCTTCTTGTATAGAAGATATTGTGTCACGGGGGAAAATGCCGATTATAGCAGGCGGAACGGGACTTTATGTTGACTCGCTTTTAAACGGTATTTCTTTTGAAAAGCAGGAAAGGAACGAAGAGATTTCTAACGAGCTTTTAGCTCTTTACGAGCAAAACGGAGTTGATTATCTGCTTGATATGCTTGCTGAATTTGACAGCGAATCAGCAGAAAATCTCAAAGAACAGCGCAACGTAAAACGAATTATAAGAGCGATTGAGTTCTATAAAACCTCCGGCATAACAATCAGCGAGCACAACAGAAATTCAAAACTGAAAGGCTCACCGTACAATCCGATAAAAATCGGACTTAAATTTGAGGACAGGCAAAAACTTTACGACAGAATCAATCTAAGAGTTGACATAATGCTTGAAAAAGGTCTTATCGACGAAGCAAAGCAGGTGCTCTCAAATGATTTAAGCTCCACTTCAAAAATGGCGATAGGATACAAAGAGCTTATTCCGTATTTTTCGGGTGAACGCTCGCTTGATGAATGTGTGGAAATTTTAAAAAGAGAAACAAGACGATATGCCAAAAGGCAGCTTACGTGGTTTAATCGTGATAAGAATATTAATTGGATTTTAGTTGATAAATTCAAATGCTTTGATGATATATTAAATTATGCTGAAACAATAATTGATAAAGGACTGTGATATATGGACAAGCTGTTGTTCAGAAGAATATTGGTTGCAGGTCTTACTGCGCTTGCAATTATCTATGTTGTTTACCTTCTGCTAAGTGCAAATTTCAATGTTGTGCCGACAGAAAATGCCGAACAGGTAACCGTTACCGACAAGATTTATTCTAACGGCTACATTATTCGTAACGAAACATATATTAATAATAATTCAGGCGGAGTAGTTTCTTACAATGTAGATAACGGTGATGAGGTGCAGAAAGGCTGTTCGGTTGCAAGTGTTTATTCTACGGAAGAAGATGCGGTTGCCCGTACAAAGGCGGCATCACTTGAACAAAGTATGAATGATCTTACAAAACTTGAGCAGACGAGGAAATCTAACACCGAGGGTATTGAAACTATAAAGAATGACATTACATCAAATCTTGAAACTTATTTGTATAATATTAATAACGGAAACTTCGGTAAAATTGATTCAAACATAAGTTCAATTATAAATGCTGTCAATCATTACCAGTCTTTCACGGGCAAGACTACAAGCTTTAAGCCTGAGATTGCGTCTTTGCAGGCTCAGATTAACGAGCTAAAAAGTTCTTCGGACAGTATAGCAGAGATTAATGCTCCTAAGGCAGGCTATTTCGTTACTTCTTGTGACGGCTACGAGAACAGCTATGATTATACAAAAATCGGAAATCTTACACTTGACAATCTTAAAAATATCAAGAAATCAAATGTACCGAATAACAATATCGGCAAGGTGATAAGCAGTCTTAATTGGTATATTGCGTGTGAAATCACCAATGACGAGGCAACAGATCTCACACTTTGGGGTGACGATGTTACAATCGACTTTTCAGATGCCTCATCAAACACAGTGCCTGCGTCAATTTATAAAATTGTTCAGTATAATAATTCCGATAAAGCTCTCGCAATTTTCCAGTGCACATATATGGACAGCTCGCTTTCTCAGATTAGACAGGAGCCTGTTGAAATCGGTATGGGCACTTATTCGGGACTTCGTGTCAACAAAAAGGCTATTCATGACGATTATGTAGAAAAGACAACCTACGATGACAAGGGCAACGAACATAAAGAGAGCAAAAAAGTTCAGGGTGTCTATGTACTCTACGGCAGTGAAGTTCAGTTTAAAGAAATATCTATTCTCTATGCAGGTAATGATTTTGTATTATGTGATCCATCACCTGCTGATGGCATATTGTTCAGCGGCGAAACAATTTCGCTGTATGATCAGGTTATAATGGAAGGGGACGATTTGTATGATGGAAAGGTCATTAAGTGATGTAGAATACAACTACAAGCTTATTAACGAAAGAATTGCTGAGGCTGCCGAAAAATCAGGCAGAAAAAGAGAGGACATTACTTTTCTTGCCGCAACAAAAACAGTAGATGCGGATGTAATAAACTACGCAATCTCTCTCGGACTTGACCACATTGGCGAAAATAAGGTGCAGGAGCTGCTTTCTAAATATGAAAAGTATGACCTTGCTCATGCGTCTTTACAGTTTATAGGACATTTGCAGACAAACAAGGTTCGCCAAATTGTAGATAAGGTGGATCTTATTCAGTCAGTTGATTCTTTAAAACTTGCGTCCGAGATTTCCAAGCAGTCATTAAAAATCGGAAAAAAGACCGATGTGCTTGTGGAAGTAAACATTGGCAGAGAAGAAAATAAGTCGGGAGTTATTCCCGAGCAGCTTGAAGAATTATTGTGTCAGATAGTTGATTTGGAGGGAATTTCGGTAAAAGGACTTATGGCTATACCGCCAATTTGTGATAATACACATAAAATTTCAAAATATTTTGATAATATGCGTAATATCTTTATTGACATATCGTCAAAAAAATTAGATAATATAAGTATGACTATACTATCAATGGGTATGTCTGCTGATTATTATGAGGCAATACTTCAAGGTGCGACTATGGTAAGAGTAGGATCGTCACTTTTTGGTGCCAGAGATTACAGTAAATAATTCAAGGAGGAATTAATATAATGGCAGGTTTTGTGGATAAATTCAAGCGTATGTGGGATGCTCCTGATGACGAGTATCAGCAGGAGTATGACGAGTACGGTTATGCTGACGAAAATGAGGAAGAAGAGGTTGAGGAACAGCCTGTAAGAGAGAGAGCAACAGCTCCTACATCTAAGAACAAGGTTGTTAATATCAATGCTAAGGCTAAGATTCAGGTTGGTATTTATAAGCCTGAAAGATTTGGCGAGGAAACACGCACAATTGCAGATGACCTTATTAAGTCACATACAGTAGTTCTTAATCTTGAGGACACTAACAAGGATATGGCAAGAAGAATTCTTGACTTCCTCAGCGGTGTTGCTTATGCAAATGACGGCAAGATTAAAAAGGTTGCCTCTAATACATACATTATCATTCCTAATAATGTAGATCTTACAGGTGACGATTTACTTGACGAATTAGAAAACAGCGGTGTTTACTTCTGATAACGATGAGCTTTTCTGCTCCAGAATTGAGGATATGACCTCGCTTTGCTTTACTCGACAAAAGCCTGTTTTCTCTCAGTTTATGAGCGAAACACATCAGGCACTTGCTGAAAAGGTGCTGCGAAGTATTTACTTTGAAAATTATATTTTCTTTGGCGGCAGTGAGAACAGTGAAAGAAAGATGCTCGGGGTGTTTTATGATGAACCCGAGCAGTCAGCCTTTCCTATATCCGCTATTGAGTTTAAGTACAGAGTATGCGATAAACTCACACACAGAGATTTTCTCGGTACGCTTATGTCGCTTGGCATTGAGCGAGATACAGTTGGAGATATTCTTGTGGATAATGGACGAACTGTTGTGTTTGTAAAAAGCGAGCTTAAAGATTATATAGAATCACAGATTTTTAAAATCGGCGGAGCAGGAGTAAAAATTGTCCAACCGAATTTAAATTCTCTGCCGCAGGGCAGGGGCACAGAGGAAATGAGTCTTACGGTTTCATCTCTTAGATTTGATAATATTGTTGCCGCAGTAAGCGGACTATCGAGGGATAAAACGGCAAAACTGATTTTATCGGGAGAAACAACTCTTAACTTTGTTACAACTCAGAATGTAAGTTGTCAGGTTAAAGAGGGAGATACCTTTACTGTAAGAGGTAAAGGGAAATTTAAGTTAGATAAAATTTTGGGTGAAACCAAAAAAGGTCGCCGAAAAATTTTAGTAATACATTTCAGATAGGAGTGCTTTAAATGATTACTATTGATGAAATTAAGAATGTTAGTTTCAGAAAAGCCGGCCGTCAGGGCTACATGGCTGATGATGTTGACGCATTTATTGATGAAGTCATTGTAGCTTTTGAACAGTTAAAGAAAGAGAAAACTAACCTTGTTCATAAAATTGATGTTCTCGCAACAAGAGTAGAGCAGTACAGAGCAGACGAAGAAACAGTCAGAAATGCCCTTCTTGCATCTCAGAAAGTATCTGACGCTTGCATTAGAGAGGCTAAGGAAAAGGCATCTAAGATTGTTAGAGAGGCTGAAACAAAGGCACAGCAGCTTTTAGTAGATACAAACAGAATGACTGCAACAGAAAAAGAAAATTATCTTCTTCTCCAGTCAGACGCAGTAAAACTAAAGGGCGAGCTTGTTGAGCTTTATAAGAAACATCTTCTGATGATTAATGACCTTCCTACCGCTGCCGAGTTAGAGGCTGCAAGACAGCAGCTTAACGAAAAATATCCGACAGCACCTGTAATGGAGGAAAAGCCGCAGGAAACAGTTAAGCCTGCCGAGCCGGTTGCTGTTGAGGTAAAAAAGCCTGAGGAAATAAAAGAGATAGCAGATATTACTTCTGATTCCGAGGATGACAACACAGAGAAAAAATCACCAAAATTCGGTCACTTGAAATTTGGCGACAACTATGATGTTTCTGCCGATTAATTTTTAATCGTTTAAGAATTTTTAAATCAAAATTATGGAGAGTGTAACCAATGTCTCAGGATTATAATTCTACACTTAATCTTCCGAAAACCGACTTTCCTATGAGAGCAGGTCTTCCAAAAAGCGAACCTGTAACTCTTAAGGCATGGGAAGATAACAAGGTATATGAAAAACTTATGGAGGTAAACGAGGGCAAGCCTTTATTTGTTCTCCACGATGGCCCTCCATATGCAAACGGCGATATCCATCTTGGCCACGCATTAAATAAAATTTTAAAGGACTTTATCGTACGCTATAAAAATATGGCAGGCTTTAAAGCTCCTTATGTTCCGGGTTGGGATACTCACGGTCTTCCAACAGAGCTTAAAGCAAGAAAGAAAGCAGGTATCGGTAACTCTGCCGAAATTTCTATTGTAGAGCTCCGCAAAATGTGCGAGGAATTTGTAACAGGTTATATTAATGACCAGCGCACACAGTTCAAAAGACTTGGTGTAATCGGTGAGTGGGATAATCCTTATATCACACTTAAGCACGAATTTGAGGCTGAGCAGATCAGAGTATTTGCTAAAATGGCTACAAAGGGTTATATTTACAAGGGTTTAAAGCCTGTTTATTGGTGCCCGGAGTGTAAGACTGCCCTTGCTGAGGCTGAAATTGAGTATGCCGAGGATCCATGTCATTCAATTTATGTAAAGTTTACTGTAACTGATGATAAGGGCGTATTTTCAAATCTCGGAATTGACCCATCAAAGGTTAAGTTCGTTATTTGGACAACAACAACTTGGACATTGCCTGCCAATGTTGCTATTTGCGTAGGCCCGAGATATGAGTATTCTATCATCAAAACAGGTGACGAATATCTTGTAATGGCTACCGAGCTTTACAAGTCTGCATTTGAGGCCGCTGAAATTACAGATTATGAGGTTGTTGCTACTGTAAAGGGCAGCGAGCTTGAATATATTAAGACTGCACATCCGTTCCTTGATAGAGAGTCGCTTGTAATTGTAGGTGACCATGTAACTCTTGAAAGCGGTACAGGCTGCGTTCATACAGCTCCCGGTCATGGTGTTGATGACTTTAATGTTTGTCAGAATTACCCTGAAATTCCTACAATCTGTCCTGTTGATTCTAACGGTGTTCTCACTGAGGAGGCAGGTCAGTTTGCCGGTCTTACTACTGATGAGGCTAACAAAAAGATTGCTGTTTACCTTGATGAAAACGGTTATCTCTTTGCATTAAAGAAAATTATCCACCAGTATCCGCATTGCTGGAGATGTAAAACTCCTATCCTCTTTAGAGCTACCGACCAGTGGTTCTGCTCTGTTGATGACTTTAAGGATAAGGCTTGCGAGGCTATTGACAGCGTTAAGTGGATCCCATCATGGGGACACGACAGAATTACAAATATGGTTAAGGAGAGAAAGGATTGGTGTATTTCCCGTCAGAGAAAATGGGGTGTTCCGATTCCGATCTTCTTCTGTAAAGAATGTGGCGAGGCTCACATTGACAATGACGCAATGATGGCTGTTGCAGATTTGTTTGAAAAAGAGGGTTCAAACGCTTGGTATAACCACAGCGCCGCTGAAATTTTACCTGAGGGTACAAAGTGTAAGAAGTGCGGTTGTACTGAGTTTGAAAAAGAAAAAGACATTATGGATGTTTGGTTTGACAGTGGTTCTTCACACGCTGCCGTTGTAAGCAAGCGTGATAACCTCCGGTTCCCTGCTGACCTTTACCTTGAGGGTAACGACCAGTACAGAGGTTGGTTCCAGTCATCACTCCTTACATCTGTTGCAACTGAGGGTGTTGCTCCTTATAAAGCTGTTCTTACTCATGGTATGATTCTTGATGAAGAAAAGAGAAAGATGAGTAAGTCACTCGGCAATGGTATCAGCCCACAGGATGTTACAGAAAAGTACGGCGCAGATGTTCTCAGACTTTGGGTATCATCAACCGACTATCAGTCAGATGTTCATATTTCTAACGAAATTTTAAAGCAGATTTCAGAGTCATACAGAAAAATCAGAAACACTGCCCGTTATATTCTCGGTAATGTTTATGACTTTAACCCTGATACTGACGCTGTTCCTGTAAATGAGCTTATGCCTATGGATAAGTGGGCAATCGTAAAACTCAACGAGCTTATTGCTAAGGTTAAGCAGGCTTATGATAACTATGAGTTCCATCAGGTATATCATTCAATCAGAAACTTCTGCGTAATTGATATGTCTAACTTTTACCTTGATGTACTCAAGGATAGATTATATACAGAGAAAAAGGACAGTAAGTTAAGAAAGGCTGCTCAGACTGCTATTTATCTCATTCTTAACGCAATGACAAGAATGATCAGCCCAATTCTTGCATATACATCTGATGAAATCTGGAAGTATATGCCGCACTCATCAACAGAAAATCCTGAGAATGTAATCTTTAATGAAATGCCTGAGCAGATTGCTGTTGATACAGACGCTGACTTTATGTCATTCTGGGATGAAATTCATCAGTTGCGTGATGATGTTAAGAAGTCACTTGAGGTTCTTATTAAGGATAAAACAATTAAGAGCTCACTTGAGGCTAAGGTTATTCTTAAGGCAAGCGGTGCAAAACTTGACTTCCTCAAGAAAGCTGAACCTGAGCTTGCGGCTGCATTTATTGTTTCTGCCGTTGAAATCGTTGAAAATGACGGAGAGCTCGAAATTGTTGTTGAAAAGGCAACAGGCGAAAAGTGTGAGCGCTGCTGGATTATCAGCGAAACTGTCGGCAAAGACAGCGAGCATCCACACCTTTGCGAGCGTTGCTGCAATATCTTAAAATAATATTTAATTTAATACTAAATCGGTGTAACAGTATTGCTGCACCGATTTAGCTTTATGGGGGAGTTTTATGCCTTATATAGCTGTTGCAATAGGTGTAGCGCTTGCTGCGATAGATCAGGTTATTAAGTTTTTTGTAAACGCAAACCTAAAAGAAGTTGGCAGTGTTTCTGTTATTGATAATCTGCTTTCTTTTACATATGTTGAGAACAACGGTGTGGCTTTCGGCAGTTTTGCAGGTAACAGATGGATATTTGTAGCGCTTACCACCGCTCTTATTGCCGCAATTTTAATTTATATGTTCAAAAAGAAACCGCAGAGTAAATTGTTTTATGCATCGGTTGCACTTATAGTAGGCGGCGGAATAGGCAATTTTATTGACCGAGTTTTATACGGTTATGTGATTGACTATATCAGTCTTTCATTCTTTCCGCCCGTATGCAATTTTGCAGATTATTGCATAACTGTCGGTACGGTATTGCTTATGATCTATGTGCTTTTCTTTACAAGCACAGGCAAAAAGGATTTGAAAAATGACAAAGCTTGAATTTGTTGCTGAAAGCAATAATGTTAGAATTGATAAATATATTGCCGATAATGAGCCGTCGCTTACACGAACCGCAGCCGCTAAGCTGATTGAGCAGGAAAAAGTAATTGTCAATGGCAAAATAGTGGGGAAAAATTATAAATTAAAATCAGGAGATAAAATTTCGCTTGAAATTCCCGACCCTGTTCCGTATGAGGCAAAGCCGGAAAATATACCCTTGGAAATTGAGTACGAGGACAATGATTTACTTGTGGTAAATAAGCCAAAAGGAATGGTTGTTCACCCTGCGGCAGGAAATTATGACGGCACACTTGTAAACGCATTACTCTATCATTGCGGAGAGTCGTTGTCGGGAATAAACGGAGTTATGCGCCCCGGTATAGTTCACAGAATAGACAAGGATACAAGCGGCTTATTGATTGTAGCAAAGAACGATTTTGCCCACTATTCTCTTGCCGAGCAGATAAAGGAGCATTCCTTTACAAGAGAATATGAGGCGATTGTATTCGGAAATCTTAAAGATGATGAGGGTACTGTAAACGCACCAATCGGCAGAAGTCAGTATGACCGAAAGAAAATGTGCGTTACCGAAAAAAACAGCAAGCACGCTGTTACTCATTACAAGGTTATTGCAAGATACAAGGGATACACACATATAAAATGTATTCTTGAAACAGGCAGAACACATCAGATAAGAGTGCATATGGCGTACTTGGGTCATCCTGTATCGGGCGATTTGGTGTACGGCGTTAAGAATGAAAAGGTAGATTTTACAGGTCAGTGCCTGCACGCAAGAAAAATCGGATTCATTCATCCAAGAACTAACGAATACTTGGAATTTACTTCTGAACTGCCCGATTATTTTAAGAAATATCTTGAAAAGCTTGAGAAAATATCAAAATAATTTGCCGCAAACGGAAAAAAGTCTTGCATTTTATATTCTCTTGTGGTAAAATATAAAAGCATTTGAAACCGTCATACCTATGACGAGGTTCGAGTGGCGGTATAACCGTTATTTTGAAGCAGACATTCCTCTGCACTAATTTGGGTACGAATGTCAGAAAAACAGGAGGAATTATAATGGACGCATTAAAAGCTATTGCTGCCGGTTCAGTTAAGGAAACTACACCTAAGTTTAATGTAGGTGACACAGTTAAGGTTTCTGTAAACATCCGTGAGGGCGAAAGAGAAAGAATTCAGATGTTTGAGGGCACAGTTATTGCTAAAAAGGGCAGTGGTGTTGCTGAAACATTTACTGTAAGACGCGTTGCTTACGGCGTTGGTGTTGAGAGAGTGTTCCCGCTCCATTCACCAAATGTAAAAGACGTGCAGGTAATTCGTTATGGTAAAGTTCGCAGAAGCAAGCTCTACTATCTCCGTGATAGAGTTGGTAAGGCTGCTAAGGTTAAAGAGCAGATCCGTAAGTAATTTCAAATGTAAGGAAAGGGACTTTTACAGTCCCTTTTTTACTTTACTTATTTGTTAGCAGGTGGATAAATTGAGCGAAAATAAAACAAACACTAATAATATAGATGAAACTGAAAACAAAGCAGTTGATACCAAGGAAAATGTAAAAGCTGAATCAGAGAATAAATCTGTTGAGGATAGCGATGATTATATAGCATTCAGCGGTCCTAAGCAGGAGAAAAGCAACAAGTTTGTTGCCGCCAAGGCTGACGGTGCGGCATCTAATGTATATGATTGGTTAAAATCGATTCTCTTTGCCCTTGTTATCGTGATTTTCTGCTTGAATTTCTTTTTCAGACTTGTTGATGTTAAGGGTACTTCAATGGTAGAAACCCTACAAAACGGTGATAAGCTGGTGGTAACTAATTTTAATTACACACCAAAGCCAAATGATATTGTGGTTATTTCTCATGGTAAGGAGTACAAAGAACCTATTGTTAAGCGTGTTATTGCTACCGCAGGACAAACTCTTAAGCTCGACTATGAAAATGACAGAATTCTTGTGGACGGTGTTGTAATTGATGAGCCGTATCTTGATGTGTCAACATTCTGCAATGTTGAGGCTGACTATGAAATTCCTGAGGTTATTCCTGACGGTATGATTTTTGTTATGGGTGACAACAGAGGCGTTTCTATGGACAGTCGTGATTCAAGAATAGGACTTATTGATGAAGACAGTGTTATCGGTAAAGCTCAATTTGTGGTTTTCCCATTTTCTGAATTTAAATATCTTTACTAAAAATTTTAAATCAACTATTGATAAAAGCTTATTTCTGTTTTATAATTGAAATAAGCTTTTGTTTTTTTGGGAGGATATATGAAATTTAAAAATAAAACCTCAAAGAGAAAAATTCAGGTAAACACCAATAAATTGCCTGTTTACATATTTGATATTTTTAAAACGGTAATTTTTCTGTTTGCTTTGATAAGTATTGTTTTTACTTTTTTTGTAAAAGATGTTAATATTGACGGTGAGTCAATGAAAGATACCTTGTTTGACGGTGATAAGGTAATACTTACAAACTTTTTATATACGCCGCAGGTTGGTGACATTGTTGCCATTGATGCTGACCAGCAAATAGGAAAAATTATTATAAAGAGGGTAATCGCAACCGAGGGTCAGACAATAAAAATTGACTATGATAACAACAGAGTTATAGTTGACGGTGTTGTGCTTGACGAAGAATATGTTGCATCAACTACTACAAAACCTACCATTGGGTGGGAAATTCCCGAAACAGTACCCGAGGGATATGTGTTTGTTATGGGCGACAATCGTTCTGTTTCACTTGACAGCAGAAGTGGCAGTATTCAGCTTATTCCAAAAACCATGGTAATTGGTAAGGCACAGTTTGTGTTTTATCCGTTTAATCATTTAAAATATTTATACTAAATTTAAGGATTGATAAAATGAGCGAAATGCAAACTATACAGTGGTTTCCCGGTCATATGACCAAAACCAAAAGGCAGATTCAGGCGAGCTTAAAACTTGTTGACGCAGTGGCAGAAATTCTCGATGCAAGAATACCACTCAGCAGTAAAAACCCTGATTTGCAAAAACTTATTCAGAATAAACCAAAGGTTGTACTTCTTAACAAATGCGATATGGCAAATCAGAATGCAACAAGCAGATGGATTGATTACTATGCCTCGCAGGGTGTAACCGCAATCGCCGTTGACTGCAAAAGTGGCAAGGGATTAAATAAATTTGCTCCTGCCGTAAATAATGTTCTTGCCGAGCGCAGAGAAAGACTTAAGGCTAAGGGTATGGTAAATCCTATGCTCAGAATAATGATAGTCGGTATTCCTAATGTAGGCAAATCTTCTTTCATTAATAGGGTAGCAAAGCAAAATCGAGCAAAGGTAGAGGACAGACCCGGCGTTACAAGAGGTAATCAGTGGTATTCCATTGCAAAAAATATTGAAATGCTCGACACACCGGGCGTTTTGTGGCCTAAATTTGACGATAAAATTGTTGGCGAAAGACTTGCTTTTACAGGCGCTGTAAAGGATCAGATTCTTGATACAGAACTTCTTGCTGTAAGATTGCTTGATTTTTTGCGCAGTTTAAAGCCTGCTGATTTTATAGTGAGATTCAAACTTGACGATGTGGATCTTGACGCAGTAGATTCTTATGAATTATTGAATATTATAGGCAAAAAGAGAGGTATGCTGATTTCAGGCGGCGAAATCAATACAGAGAGAGCTGCAATTATGCTGCTTGATGAATTCAGAAGTGGAAAGCTCGGCAGAATAACCCTCGAAATGCCCGAAAGATAAATAGGTGAGATAATGGATTGGCTTGAATTTGAAAAAGAGGCTCTTGCAAAAGGCTACAAGGCAGTTTGCGGAGTAGATGAGGCAGGCAGAGGCCCACTTGCCGGCCCTGTTTGTGCCGCTGCCGTTATATTGCCTGAGGGCGTGGTTATTGACGGTGTTAATGACTCTAAAAAGCTCAGCGAGAAAAAGCGTGAGTCTTTATTTGATGTTATCAGAGAGCAGACACTTGCATATTCCATTGCATATGCCACTGTTGACGAAATAGAAGAAATCAATATACTTAACGCTACAATGCTTGCTATGCGCAGAGCTATTGACGGACTCAATGTTAAGGCTGATTATGCAATGATAGACGGCAACAGATTGCCACAGCTTGATATTGACGGAGAGTGCATTGTTAAGGGTGATGCAAAGTCAATGTCTATTGCGTGTGCATCTATTCTCGCAAAGGTATCGAGGGACAGACTGCTTTACAAGTATGCGGAAGAATATCCGATGTATGGGTTTGACAAGCATAAGGGATACGGAACAGCCGCACACAGGGAGGCAATTTTAAAGTACGGCCCTTGCCCGTATCACCGCAAGAGCTTTCTTAAAAAGCTGTATAAATAATTATGAAGTTGTTTACAACCAAACAAACAGGTGACATTGGAGAGAAATACACAGAGCGTTACCTGAGAAAAAACGGATACAAAATCCTTGAACGCAATTACAGACGAAAATGCGGTGAGATTGATATAATCGCCCAAAAGGGTGAATATATTATATTTACGGAAGTTAAAACGAGAGCAGAGAATTTTTTGGCAAGACCCTATGAGGCAGTTGACCGCAGAAAAATTGCAAGAATAATGAAAACCGCAGCTATGTATATTGCAGAAAAACACCTCGATGCTTACTTTCGCTTTGATGTCAGCGAGGTGTTTACCGATACGCAAAGCGGTAAAGTAGTTGACATTAATTATATTGAAAATGCTTTTGAAGGAGATTCTTATGAAAGTATTTGATTTACATTGCGATACATTGTATAAAGTCGTGACTTTGAGCCACGACTTTTCTTGTTCTGATTTTGATGTGCAGACTGATGTGGATTTTGACAAATATTTGCAGTGTTTTGCAGTATGGGTACCCGATGATTTAAGTGTGAAACAGGGCAGGTCACTTTTTGACAAAGCTAAAAGCACACTAATACAGGAATGTAAAAAATATGATATTAAATTAATTAATTCGCTTAAAGAAATAAAGAAAAGTAATTGCAAAAAACTTGGTATGTTTACCCTTGAAAATTGCAAGATTATTGACAACGATATTTCGTATATAAAATATCTTGCAGAGTCAAATATAAAAATCGCTACCCTTACTTGGAATGACAAAAACTGTATAGGCGACGGCGCTATGGTACAAAATCCGACAGGCATTACCGAGTTTGGAAAGAGAGCGGTTTGTGAAATTGAAAATCAAGGCATTGTCATTGATGTATCACACGCAAGCGATAAACTGTTTTATGATGTATGTGAAATTGCTACAAAGCCGTTTATAGCCACCCACTCAAACTCAAGGTCGGTGACTGCGCACAGGCGAAATCTAACTGACAAGCAGGCTAAGATTATATTTGAAAATGGCGGGATAGTCGGACTTAATTTTCACAATGCCTTTCTCAATAACGAGCCTGAAAAGGCGAGCATTGATGATATTGTAAAGCACGCAGAACATTTTTTGTCACTTGGCGGTGAAAACAGCTTGTGCCTTGGCGGTGACTTTGACGGTGGAAATTTGCCGAGAGATATTGAGAATAATAGAAATCTTTATGATATTTATAATATTTTCCTGCAAAAAAACTACTCAAAAGCCATAATTGATAAAATTTTTTATGAAAATGCAGTTAATTTCTTTGAAAACTTTGACATTTGCTAAATTATGTAGTAAAATGTACCTTGTGTAAAGCAACTCTGAAAGGAAGATTTATATGTTGTATAACAGTACTCAAAATGCTGCCGAGGTAGTATCGGCTGCTCAGGCTATTGCCCAGGGTATTTCTAAGGATGGCGGTCTTTTTGTACCACAGGAGTTTCCTAAGTATTCCGCAGAAACATTCAACGAGCTTTTAAAGCTGGACTATAAGGGCAGAGCAAAAAAAGTTTTCGCTGATTTTCTTTCTGATTTTACAGAAGAAGAAATCAACGATTGTGTTGAAAATGCCTACACAAAAGAGAAGTTCGGCAGTGATAATCCTGCTCCGTTGGCTTACGCAAAGCTCAATGGTAAGGAGCTTAATATTCTTGAACTCTGGCATGGCCCTACTTGCGCATTCAAGGATATGGCACTCCAGATTCTTCCTCATTTTCTTACTAAATCTCTTAAAAAGACATATGACGGCAAAGACGCAGTAATTCTTGTTGCTACTTCAGGCGACACAGGCAAGGCTGCTCTTGAAGGCTTTAAAGATGTTGACCATACAAAAATTATCGTTTTCTATCCTGTTGACGGTGTAAGCCCAATGCAGAAACACCAGATGAACACACAGGAAGGAAACAATGTTACCGTTTGCGCTATCAAGGGCAACTTTGATGATGCACAGACAGGCGTAAAGAAAATCTTTACAACTCCTGAAATTTCAGCAAAACTTGAGGCTAACAATATGCTTTTCAGTTCTGCAAACTCAATTAACTGGGGCAGACTTCTTCCACAGATTGTTTACTATATTTCAGCATATTGCGATCTCGTTAATGCAGGCAAAATTGCTATGGGAGATAAGATTAATGTTGTAGTTCCGACCGGTAACTTCGGTAATATCCTTGCATCATATTACGCAAGTATTATGGGACTCCCAATCAACAAATTTATCTGTGCGTCAAACTCAAACAATGTTCTTTCTGATTTTATCAAGACAGGTGTTTATGACAAAAACAGACATTTCTACACAACAATTTCACCATCAATGGATATTCTCGTATCAAGCAACCTCGAAAGACTTCTTTATAAGCTCGCAGGCAACAATGCTGACACAACAAAGGAGCTTATGACAGCACTCAAAACTGTTGGCAAGTATGAGGTTTCTGATGAAATCAAGGCTGAAATCAAGTCGAAATTCTTCGGCGGTTTCTGCGATGATGAGCAGACAAAGGCTACAATCAAAGCTTTGTTTGATACAGATAACTACCTTTGCGATACTCATACAGCAGTTGCTGTTAATGTATATGAGCAGTATGTTGAGCAGACAGGCGACACAACTCCATCTGTAATCGCATCAACTGCAAGCCCATACAAGTTCTCTAAGGCAGTGCTTGAGGCTGTTTCTGATGGCACAAACCTCCCTGAGAATGAATTTGATATGGTTGAAAAGCTCTTTGAAGTATCAAACGCTCCTGTTCCGGCTCCACTTGCAGCACTTAAGGATAAAAAGGCTCGTTTCTCAGATGTTACAGAGGTTAATTCTATGCCTCAGTATGTTCTTGATGCACTTAACATTAAGGAATGAGTTTGTTTGCGATAGCTGACCTGCATTTGTCGCTTGGTGAAGATAAGCCAATGGATATTTTTGCAGGCTGGGACAACTATGTTGAAAGGCTCACAAAGAATTGGAAAGCTCTTGTTACCGAAAATGACACTGTTGTGATTGCAGGAGATATTTCCTGGGCAATGAAGCTTGAACAAACATATACCGATTTTAAATATATTGATGATCTGCCCGGAAAGAAAATTTTTCTCAAGGGCAATCATGATTATTGGTGGGGAACTAAAAGTAAAATTGATAAATTTCTCGACAATAATAAGCTCAATTCGATAAATATTCTCTTTAATAATACATATGAGTGCGGCGAGTTTGCGCTTTGCGGCACAAGAGGATGGTTTCTCGAAAATGAGTCTGACGCTGATATTAAGGTGCTTAACCGTGAGGTAGGCAGACTTGAAATGTCAATTTCAGAGGCAGAAAAAACAGGACTTGAGCCTGTGGTTTTTCTGCACTATCCGCCTGTTTACGGAAGTACCGAATGTAGCGAAATTATGAATGTTTTATTAAAACACAATATTAAAAAATGTTACTATGGTCACATACACGGCAAGGCAAATATGCGCTATGCTGTTGAAGGTGAATATAAAGGTATAAATTTTAAGCTGATCTCTTGCGACCGACTCGCATTTATGCCTGTTTTAGTACGATAATAAGCATAAATTTGCTTTTGAGTATTGGCAAAATCAAATATGTGTGTTATAATAAACTAATTCTGATTATATTTGTATAATAAATTCAAATTTGGAGGATTTTTAAAAATGGCATTAAAAGAAAGCAAAAAACTTGAGCAGGCTAATTCATACGAATTAGTTGTTACAGTTGACGGAGAAACTTTTGAGAAAGCACTTAACACTGTTTATAAGAAGGAAGTTAAGAAGATTAATGTTCCCGGTTTCAGAAAGGGTAAAGCTCCACGCCATGTTATCGAGAAAATGTATGGCAAAGAAGTATTCTATGATGACGCTATGCAGGATTGCTATCCTGAGGCACTTTACAACGCAGCTGAAGAGGCTGGCGTAAAGATTGTAGCTGTTGAGTCAATCGAAGTTACAGAGGTTGAAAACGGCTTTACATTTAAGGCTAATATCATTGTTGAGCCTGATATGGAAATCAACAACTACCTCGGCATTGAGGTTACAAAGAAGTCAACAGAAGTTACCGACGAGCTTATTGACGAGGAAATCGAGAAAGTTCGTGACCGTAACTCAAGAATGGTTACTGTTGAGGACAGACCTGTTGCTAACGGCGACATCGCAGTAATCGACTTTGAGGGCTTTGTTGACGGCGTTGCATTTGACGGCGGTAAGGCTGAAAACTACAACCTCACTATCGGTTCAGGCAACTTTATCCCGGGCTTTGAGGAGCAGATTATCGGTCACAGCACTGATGAAGAGTTCTCTATCAATGTTAAGTTCCCTGAAGAGTATCAGGCTGAAGAGCTCGCAGGTAAGGACGCAGAGTTCAAGATTAAGCTTCACGAGATTAAGGCTAAGGAACTCCCTGAAGTGGACGATGAGTTTGTAAAGGATGTTTCCGAGAAAGAGACTGTTGCCGAGTACAGAGATGAGCTTAAGGAAACTATCGCTGCTCGTCTTGCAGATGAGGCTGAAAAAGATAAAGATAACCAGATTGCAGAAAAGCTTATTGAGCTTCTTGAGGGCGAAATCCCACAGGCTATGTATGACAATCAGGTAAATGAAATGGTTAGAGATTTTGAGATGAGAATCCGTTCACAGGGCATTGATATGAACACATATCTCCAGTATATGGGTATTGACCTTGACGGCTTAAAGAAGATGTACGCTGACGAGGCTAAGAAGAGAGTTCAGTTAAGACTTGCTCTTGAAACAATCTCTAAGAAAGAAAACATTGAAGTTACAGATGCTGACCTTGAGGATGCATACAACAAGATGGCTGAGACTTACAAGGTTGATGTTGAAACAGTTAAGGGTGCAGTTCCTGCTGAAACACTTTCAATCGATGTTAAGGCTGAAAAGGCTCTTAATATGGTTAAGGACAGCGCAGTTGTTAAATAATTGAATATTTAACTGTTTTTTGTTAATTACTATTTACTATAATGAAAGGTTATGATCAAATGGCATTAGTACCATATGTACTTGAACAGACAAGTAGAGGCGAACGCTCATATGACATCTATTCAAGACTTCTTAATGACAGAATTGTTATGCTCACAGAAGAAGTGAACAGTGCGAGTGCAAGCGTAGTAGTAGCTCAGCTTCTCTATCTTGAAAGCCAGGATCCTACTAAGGATATTTGTCTTTATATCAATAGTCCCGGCGGCAGTGTTACAGATGGATTTGCAATATTTGATACAATGAATTACATCAAGTGTGATGTTTCCACTATCTGTATGGGTATGGCAGCAAGTATGGGCGCATTCCTCCTTGCTGCCGGTGCTAAGGGCAAGCGTCTTGCTCTTCCTAACAGCGACATTATGATTCACCAGCCGTCAGGCGGTGCTCAGGGTCAGGCAACAGATATGGAAATTCATACAAGACATATTCTTGATATGAAACAGCGTCTTAATCAGATTCTTGCTGATAATACAGGACAGCCGATTGATGTAATTGCAAGAGATACTAACAGAGATAACTTTATGACTGCTCAGCAGGCTCTTGAATACGGACTTATCGATAAGGTTATTGAAAAAAGATAAGGTGAGGAAATCTTAATGGCAAACAAAAACAACGAAAAAGAAATATACTGCTCTTTTTGCGGAAAGCCACAGGAATTGGTTGGCCGTCTTATTGCAGGCAACGGCGTGTATATTTGCGACCAGTGCGTTGATTTATGTATGAATATTCTTGAGCAGACAGAAGAACTCGAGAACACAGCGGTTGACGCAGAGCTTGCTAAAAAAGATGATGCCGTTTCTATTCCAAAGCTCCTTAAGCCTAAGGAAATCAAGGAAATTCTTGATGAATATGTAATCGGTCAGGATGCCGCAAAGGTTACGCTCAGTGTTGCAGTTTATAATCACTACAAGAGAGTGTTTTCAAACGAAACTGATGTTGATTTTTCAAAAAGTAATGTTCTTTTGCTCGGCCCGACAGGCGTAGGTAAAACTTTGCTTGCTCAAACTCTTGCAAAAGCACTTGATGTTCCGTTTGCCATTGCAGATGCCACCACACTTACAGAGGCCGGCTATGTTGGCGAAGATGTAGAAAACATCTTGTTAAAACTCATTCAGGCTGCCGATTTTGATATTGAAAAAGCAGAGCGTGGCATTATCTATATTGACGAAATAGATAAAATTGCTCGCAAGTCTGAAAACCCCTCTATTACTCGTGATGTAAGCGGTGAGGGCGTTCAGCAGGCATTGCTCAAGATTATTGAGGGCACTGTTTCTAATGTGCCTCCTCAGGGCGGCAGAAAACACCCACAGCAGGAATTTTTGCAGATTAACACTAAAAATATTCTGTTTATCTGCGGTGGTGCTTTTGACGGTCTTGAAAAGATTGTTACAAAGCGCAAGGGTTCATCTGTAATCGGTTTTGAATCATTTATTCAGGACAAAAAGGAACTTGATGAAACCTATTGGATGAAAGATGTTACTGCGCATGATCTTGTTAAATACGGCATAATTCCTGAGCTTATCGGCAGACTTCCTGTTATAACCGCTCTCAGCGGTCTTGATACCGAGGCTCTTGTTCAGATTCTTACCGTTCCTAAAAACTCAATCGTTCAGCAGTACAAAAAGCTGTTTGAGCTTGATAATGTTGAACTTGTCTTTGAGGAGGATGCTTTAAAGGCTGTTGCCAAAAAAGCGCAGGAGCAGAGAACAGGCGCAAGAGGACTTAGAGGAATTATGGAGGGAATACTCACTAACCTTATGTTTGAGATTCCGTCTGACCCTACTATTGAAAGGGTAACAATCACAGAAAAGGTTGTAACCGAGGGCAGTGAGCCTGAACTTCTCAGAAATGAAGATAAGGCGGCTGTTTCAATAAACTTAAAACAAGATGCAAAGAAGCGTCAAAAACGAAGCACAGCTTCTTAAAGTATTGTAAATAATAAAAGCTGTATTGCCGAAAAAACAATACAGCTTTTTTTGATTAGATTTAATTGTGAAATAAATTATGATGGGAGGATAGAAAATGGACGATAGAAACGATAATTTAATACTTTTGCCCGTTCTGCCACTCAGAGGACTTGTTGTTTTCCCAAAGGCACTCATCCATTTTGATGTTGGAAGAAAAAAGAGCATCAGTGCAATTAATGCGGCTATGAAAAACGATCAGCTTATCTTTCTTGTTACTCAGAAAGATGCCGCTGAAAATGACCCCGATATTACTAAGTGCTATTCAACAGGTGTAGTTGCAAAAATTGTTCAGGTTATAAAACAGCCCGATAATTCCACAAGAGTTGTAATTGAGGGAAAATTCAGAGCAGGAATAGTTACTCCTGTATTTTCTCAGGATTGCCTTATGGCTGAAGTCGAGCCTTATCCTGATAAAAAATTCAAGCATACTTCCGAACAGTTCGGCTTAATGCGAGCTGTAAGACTCGAATTTGAAAACTATGTCAAGGTAGCTCCTCGAGTACCTAATGATATTATATTTAAGGTTGCCTCTTGTAAGTCTTGCGGTGAGCTTGCAGACTACATAGCTGACAACATTGTGCTTGATTATCAGGCAAAGCAAACTATTCTTGAGGAACTCGACCAAACCGAGCGACTTGATATGTTGCTTGACATTCTTATAAATGAAACCTATATTCTTTCTATTGAAAAGGATATTGTTCAGAAAGCAAGGGATAGAATCGAAGATAATCAGCGAGATTATTTTCTTAGAGAACAGAAGAAGATTATTGAGGAAGAACTTGGCGAGGACGATAATCCGTCTGCCGAGGCGGAGGCATATGCTGAAAGAATATATGCTTTAGGTCTTGCCGAGGAATCAGAAAATGCGCTTATCAAAGAGTGCAAAAAGCTGATGCGTATGCCGTACGGAAGCCAGGAGGCATCTGTTATCAGAACTTATCTTGACACAGTGCTTGACCTCCCATGGAATGTGGCTACAAAGGATAAGATTTCTGTTACAAAGCTGAGAAAAGAACTTGATAAATCGCATTTTGGACTTGCAAAAATAAAAGAAAGAATTATCGAACAGCTTGCTGTTGCAAAGTTGAGAGGCTCACAGGATGGACAAATTATTTGTTTTGCAGGCCCTCCCGGTGTTGGTAAAACATCTATTGCTCAGTCAATAGCGAAAGCAATCGGCAGAAAAAGTCAGCGAATAGCTCTCGGCGGTGTGCGTGACGAGGCTGAAATCAGAGGTCACAGAAGAACCTATATCGGTTCAATTCCCGGCAGAATTATGACTGCAATTCAGAATGCCGGTTCAAACAATCCTGTGCTTATTCTCGATGAAATTGACAAGCTGGCAAGTGATTACAAGGGAGATCCTACCTCTGCGTTACTTGAGGTTCTTGATTCCGAGCAAAATAATAAGTTCGTAGATCACTATATTGATATTCCTTTTGATTTGTCAAATGTAATGTTTATTACAACTGCTAACGATGTATCTCAAATTCCTGCACCGTTGCGTGACCGAATGGAAATCATTGAGCTTGACAGCTACACAAGAGAAGAAAAGTTTAATATTGCTAAAAAGCATCTTGTGCCAAAGCAAATTGAAAAGTGCGGATTTACTTCAAAGGAAGTTAAGTTTACTCAGTCTGCACTGTATTTTCTCATTGATTTTTATACCCGAGAGGCAGGCGTTCGTACGCTTGAGAGATTAATCGGAAATATTTTGTGTAAATGCGCTGTAAAAAAGCTCGAGGAAGAACAGGAAACTTTTAAAATTACAGATAAAGAAGTTCTCGAAATGCTTGGACATAAAAAGTTTACAACCGATAAATTATCTGCAAAGGACGAAATCGGTACAGTAAACGGACTTGCTTGGACAAGCGTTGGCGGCGAGCTTTTGCCTATTGAAGTTGCTGTAATGGAGGGTACGGGTAAACTTGAGCTTACCGGTTCACTCGGCGATGTAATGCAGGAATCAGCAAAGGCGGCAGTAACCTGCATAAGAAGTCATGCAAATTCACTTGGCATAAATCCGCAGTTCTATAAAAATAAAGATATTCATATTCACGCTCCCGAGGGTGCTGTACCGAAGGACGGCCCGTCGGCGGGTATTACAATGGCAACAGCTATTTACTCTGCTTTAACGGGAAAGCCTGTAAAGCGTGACGTAGCTATGACAGGTGAAATTACCCTTAGAGGCAATGTAATGCCAATAGGCGGCTTAAAAGAGAAAATTATGGCGGCATATAAATCGGGAATTAAAACCGTTATTATTCCTAAGGAAAACGAGGCTGACCTTGAGGAGATAGATCCTGTTGTAAAGGAAAAGCTCAGTTTTATTCCTGTTACAAGTTTCTCGCAGGTAGTCCCGATTGCAATAGTCGATGTACCTGTAATTTCAGAAAAGCAATGGAACGCAGTTGCCGATAATACGGTAACTACCAAATCGGAAAACATCAGACAGTAGGGGTGAGGTAAATGAATTTTAACGAAGTACAATTTGAATTTGCCGCAGGCACAAAGGAGCAATTACCAAAGTCCGATATGCCTGAAATTGTTTTTTCGGGACATTCAAATGTCGGAAAATCCTCGCTTATCAACAAACTTGTGCAGAGAAAAGCGCTTGCCAGAGTAAGCGCTCAACCGGGTAAAACAGCGACCATAAACTTCTATAAATTAAGAGAATTTCGTATGGTTGACCTGCCGGGTTACGGCTACGCAAAGGTATCCAAAAACGAAAAGAAACGCTGGGCTGAACTTGTAGAGGGATATTTTGCACAGGAAAGAAATATAAAATTGATTATCCAAATTCTCGATATGCGTCATCCTCCGACAGACGATGACCTCGAAATGGTGGATTTTCTTTACAGAAGTAATTACCCGTTTGCCGTAGTGCTTACAAAGCGTGACAAGCTGAACAAAACAAATCAAAAGCTTCAGCTTGAATACTATCAGGACATTTTCAGCACTATTGATGATTTGCCAATGATAGAGTTTTCGGCACAGGACGGATATGGCAAAGAGGAAATAAAGGCTCTTATAGAGTCACATATTTTGCAGACCGAATAAAAGGCTGCGAAAATAAATATCAGGAGGTATGAGAGAATGTTTGTAAATGATTGCTTAAACATTAACGAAAAAGGACATCTTACAATCGGCGGTTGCGACACAGTTGAGCTTGCTAAGGAGTACGGTACTCCACTTTATGTGCTTGACGAAAACACAATCAGAACAACCTGCCGTTCATATGTTGAGTCTTTCAAAAAATTCTATAACGGAAACGGTATGCCGCTTTACGCAAGTAAGGCGCTCAGCTGTAAGGAGCTTTGCAGAATTGCCAATGAAGAGCATCTCGGACTTGATGTAGTATCAGGCGGCGAGATTTATACAGCTCAGCAGGCAGGCTTCCCTATGGAAAAAACACATTTCCACGGCAACAACAAAACAGCCGCTGAAATTGAATTTGCACTTAACGCAGGCGTTGGCACTTTCGTTGTTGATAACCTTTACGAGCTTGAGCTTTTAAACGAAATTGCAGGTAAGCTCGGCAAAAAGGCAAAGATTTCATTCAGAATTAAGCCGGGTGTTGACGCACACACTCATAATTTCATCAGAACAGGTCAGATTGATTCAAAGTTTGGCTTTGCACTTGAAACAGGTGAGGCTTTTGAGGCTGTTAAAAAGGCTCTCAAGTATGAAAATGTAAACCTTGCAGAACTCCACTGCCACATTGGTTCACAGATTTTTGATATTGACCCATTTGTTACAGCCGCTGAAATTATGATGGACTTCATTGGCAAAATTAAGGACGAGCTTGGTGTTACAATCAGCAACTTAAACCTTGGCGGTGGCTTTGGTATTATGTATGTAAACAGTGATGAGCCTGTTCCTTATGAGAATTATATGGAAAAGGTTTCTGTTGCTGTAAAGGCAAAGGCTGCCGAGCACAATGTGCCTGTTCCTTATATTTTCATTGAGCCGGGTCGTTCTATTGTTGGTGAGGCAGGTATCACACTTTACACAGTTGGCGGTATCAAGGAGATTCCTGACATCAGAACCTATGTATCTGTCGATGGCGGTATGACAGACAACATCAGATATGCTCTTTATCAGTCTGATTACACAGTAGTAAACGCAAGCCATGCAGACAAAGAGGCTACACAGACTGTTACAGTAGCCGGCAAATGTTGTGAGAGCGGTGACCTTGTTCAGGAGCACACACAGGTAGCTCCTGTTACAGTAGGCGATACACTCGCCGTTCTTTCAACCGGTGCGTATAACTACTCAATGGCATCTAATTATAACAGAATTCCTCGTCCTGCTATTGTTATGGTAAACAACGGCAAGTCAAGAGTTGTTGTAAAGAGAGAAAGCTATGAGGATATCGTAAGAAACGATATTTAATAAAACCAAAGGTCACTTTTGAGTAATTCGGAAGTGACCTTTTTATTATAAGGAAAAATATGAAATTGAGAAAAATTTTGGAATGAGAATTATAACTTAAATAATAAGTGAATTTGAATATAACTCAAAACCTGAGAATTAAGTGTTCTCAGGCTTTTTTTGTTGCGCTTATTTTGTGTTACTTTTTACTGTACTTTTCAAGTCCTAAGACATAATCGCTCGAAACCTTGTAAATTCTGCATAATGCAATAAGGTGTTTTATTGGCAATTCACGCTTGCCACTTTCGTATTTGCTGTACTGTTCCTGCCTTGTATGCAGGAGAAAGGCAATCTCTGCTTGTGTATATCCGTTTGCGATTCTCAGTTCCTTTAGCTTTTTAGTGTAGTCCATAAAATCACCAATTTTAAAAATATTACTATTTGTATTATATCACACTTTATGTGCAAATGCAACTAAAAGCTGATATTGAAGCTTCAACTGAAAAACTATACTAAGCGGATTATTTAATGCAAAAACTCACTTTTAAGCAACTCCGGCACAAGCAACTTTCATAACTTAGGTAAAATATTTGTATTTTATCCAAAATAATTGCCGAATATTAACAAGTTTATAATCTTTATTTAAAAAACTTGCAAAATGATTGAAAAAGTAGTATTATAAGTATGTCGAAAGCCACAGCACATAAATATTTGTGGTAATGATAAATTGTTTTGAATTAATAAGGAGGAACATACAATGTCGTATGTAAGTGAACAGCTCGAAAAGCTTAAAGCAAAAAATCCAAACGAACCTGAGTTTATTCAGGCAGCTACCGAAGTTTTAACATCACTTGAGCCTGTATTCGAGGCTAATCCTAAGTATCAGGAGAACGCTATTCTCGAAAGAATCACAGAGCCTGAGCGTGTTATTATGTTTAGAGTTCCTTGGGTTGACGATAACGGCAAGGTACAGGTAAACCGTGGTTTCCGTGTACAGTTCAACAGCGCTATCGGACCTTACAAGGGCGGTTTAAGATTACATCCGTCTGTAAACCTTGGCGTAATTAAGTTCCTCGGTTTTGAGCAGATTTTTAAGAACTCATTAACAGGTCTTCCTATCGGCGGCGGTAAGGGTGGCTCTGACTTTGACCCTAAGGGCAAGAGTGACAACGAAGTTATGGCTTTCTGCCAGAGCTTTATGACAGAGCTTTGTAAGCACATCGGTGCTGACACAGATGTTCCTGCAGGCGACATCGGTACAGGCGCTCGTGAGATCGGTTATATGTTCGGTCAGTATAAGAGAATCAGAAATGTATATGAGGGCGTTCTTACAGGTAAGGGCCTCAACTGGGGCGGTTCATTAGCAAGAACAGAGGCTACAGGTTACGGCCTTCTTTACCTCACAGAGGAAATGCTCAAGTGTAACGGCAAAGACATCAAGGGTTCAACAGTTTGTATTTCAGGTGCAGGTAATGTTGCTATTTACGCTACACAGAAGGCTACTGAGCTTGGTGCAAAGGTAGTTACACTTTCTGACTCAACAGGTTGGGTTTACGATGCTGAGGGTATCGACCTTGACGCTGTTAAGGAAATCAAGGAAGTTAAGAGAGGCAGACTTTCAGAGTACAAGAACTACCGTCCAAATGCAGAGTACCACGAGGGTAAATTCGATTGGTCAGTTAAGTGTGATGTTGCTCTTCCATGTGCTACACAGAACGAGCTTAACGCTGACGATGCTAAGAGACTTATCGCTAACGGTTGCTATGCAGTAGCAGAGGGCGCTAATATGCCTACAACTCTTGAGGCTACAAAGTTCATCCAGGAGGCAGGTTTGCTCTTCGCTCCGGGTAAGGCAGCTAACGCAGGCGGTGTTGCTACTTCTGCTCTTGAGATGTCACAGAACTCACAGCGTCTTTCATGGACATTTGAGGAAGTTGACGCTAAGCTTAAGAACATTATGGTTAATATTTTCCACAACATTGACAATGCTGCTAAGAAGTATGGCTATGAGGGCAACTATGTAGTAGGTGCTAACATCGCAGGCTTTGAGAAGGTTGCAGATTCAATGATTGCTCAGGGTGTTTGCTAATTAAATCCTTTAATAAATTCAAAATCCTGTCTGATTTTTCAGGCAGGATTTTTTATATGTTTATTTCGTTTCTATTCTAGGTTCTTTATTTCATATGCTAATAATTCAGTTTTTACTGTGCAAAATACTTTTGAGGTGATTTTTATGGCTAAAAAAGGAATGCACAGAGCAGATAGCATTTACGATAAAAATAAAAACAGAGCAGAGATTGTACCCGAATTGCAGGGCGGAGCTAAACTTAGCAACGAAAAAGCCAATCCGATTATTGCAGGCACACAACCGCCGTCACAAAAGGTGTATCACAGTAAACCGCACAGCGAAAGACCTATTTCAAATTTTTATTCTTATATAGACAACGACTTAGCAAGAGATAATCTTGAAAACGATATTCCAAGCGCAGATTTGCAGGATTTATAATCAGAAACGGCATACCATTTCAATGTTAAATTATAGAAATGGTATGCCGTTAATTTATATTCGTGTTTTTCGTATAAAATATTATTAATACTTAACGGAGGTAAACACGATGAAAGAAAGAGTTTTAACAGATGATAAAATATCATCATTCGCCATATATCTTAAAAACGAAGAAAAAAGTAAAAATACAATAGAAAAATATATTCGTGATGTAAAACTTTTTTTCGCTTATGTGAAAAGTGCTGAAATCACAAAAGAAAAAGTTATTGCCTATAAAAACAAACTGATTTACGATAACTATGCCATACGCAGTGTTAATTCAATGCTTGCATCAATTAACAGCTTATTTGTTTTTCTTGGTTGGTCAGATTTAAAGGCAAAGAATGTTAAACTGCAACGGCAAATATATTATCCGGAAGAAAAGGAACTTACAAAAGCTGAATATATAAGACTTTGCAGAACAGCCGAACGCAAGCACAACGAAAGACTTAATTTGATATTACAAACAATATGCAGTACAGGCATCAGAGTAAGTGAGTTACGATTTATAACTGTTGAGGCGGTAAAAAGTAATGCAACGATTGTATCCCTTAAAGGTAAAACACGCCCGGTTTTTATAGTAAAAGAATTAAAGGAAAAATTGCTTCGCTATGCTAAAAATCAAAACATTAAAAGCGGTATGATTTTTGTTACAAGAACCGGTAAAGCTGTAAGCCGTACAAATATATGGCGAGAGATGAAAGCTTTATGCAAAGATGCCAATGTAAATCCGCAAAAAGTATTTCCACACAATTTGCGACACCTTTTTGCAAGAGTATTTTACGGAATTGAAAAAGATATAGCAAAGCTTGCGGATATTCTCGGACACAGCAACATAGATACTACAAGAATTTATATTATATCCACAGGTACAGAACACCGTAGATGTATGGAAAATATGCAGTTGATAATTTAATTTTCTGCAAAGAAAAAGCCGCCTGAAAAGGCGGTAAAACATAATATAGATTATGTTGTTACTATAAAAGACAAGTAAAGGGATAAAAATAAGTATGTTAAATTTTAATAGTTTCTATTATACGAAACATATAAAAGGAGGGGTAGATATATGCCAACGGTCAAATTCATTGAGAGCGATGCCGAACTTGTTAAAAAAATCAAAGAATACCAAATTGCACATGGTCTGTCATCATTTATCGGTGCTATTCGAAAACTCTGCAAAGATGCACTTGAAATCGAAAAAATCAGACATTAAGGAGAATACATAATGAATAATACAGAAGAAAAATTAACTAACACTGCAGAAGAATCATTAACAAATATTACCCAGAATTCAAGCGTTGATCATGAAGATAATGATATTGCGGCGGGGAATGACGAAGAAAAGCATAAAGAAAAAAAGAAATTTACAGTTAAGAAAAAACTTGCTATAATAGGAGCCGGTATTATTGCATATACTGCAATAACTTCAGCATATATTGCTTTCTTGCTTCCACCTAAAATTGAAAGAGTACAGGATGGAATTATAAGGAATGCTTATGATGATACTTTGAAAAGAACTGATGAAGGATTCCTTTTAAGTCAATACGCAAAGACAGAAGAAGCAAAAGAAAGTTTAGAAAAAAGTTTAGGTGATGTTGATATTGACAGTCTTGATGATGATGTATTATATGATTTAATGAGATTAGCTAATTGTTATTGTCATGAACCTGAAGAGCATCTTTTGCCGGCTATAAAATACGCAAACAAAGAGTTGGGTTTTGATGATTCATTATATGATAAGATAGTATCGACTGAAACTTCAATGAATCCACAATCTGAAAAAAATGATAAATATAGTGTGGAATGGATAAATGATACAGAAGTAGGATTAACTGTATTATATAAACAAATAGATTAAGCAGTTTGAAATTTACTTAAATACCTGTTTAAAGTATATTCACAAATTTTTATTTATCACACGAAATTTTACTTTTTAAAGGAGTATCATTATGAATCAAAATATTATAATTAAGGGAGTTCCTAAAAAAAGCAGATCTGCACTTATTGTTATTATTATTGGCGCAGTAATATTTCTTGCATCATTCTATGTTGCCTTATATATATATATTAGAGGTGAAAGAGGAGCAGATTATTATGATTTCAACACTGGTCATTCTGTAACTTTCTTTTATCGTCAGCATTATACCTTTGGAGAATTCTATGCTGAGAGATTTCCTTTTATTGACTGCTACTACGGATATATGTTAATATTCGGTTCAGTTATAATGATTGTTGGCCTTATTATGAAATTATGCACTGAAAAATGTGAAATGACAGTAACCAACGAAGCTGTTTTCGGGAAGAAAATTTTTAAAAAAGAAGTATATATTCCTTTGAATGAAATTACTTCAGTTAAGCGTTGGCCTTTCAGTGGTGTGCTGATTTCTACTATTATCGGCAATAGTATTTTTCCTTGTTTTAAAAACCGTAATGATATAATTAGGGCTATTACTCCGTTGCTTGGTAATTCAAAGCAAAATTTGCCGCAGATTACAAACACAAAGAACGAAAAGGACAGCGAAGCTCAACAATTAAAGAAACTGAAAGCTCTTTTGGATGATGGAGTTTTAACTCAAGAAGAATTTGAATTAAAGAAAAAACAGATTCTAAATTTGTAAGCAGCACACCGAAAAATAATTGTTTTAGCAGATTAGTTTGCAGAACCCCCTATTTAGCTAAAGTTAAATAGGGGGTTAATTTATAATTTAATATATTAAGAAAAATACAAGAAAATTAATTGTTATTACTTGTTTCTATAATCTTTATGCTACTTTTACAAGTTTCTTCCTTATATTCCTTAATAATCGGGATAAATTCTTTTGCGTATTTTTCCTGCTTTTTAATTCCGACACCGGATATTCTCAAGAAATCATTTTCGTTTGTCGGAAGTTTTGCGCACATATCACGCAAAGATGCATCGCTGAATATAACATACGGAGGAACGCTGGCTTTATCTGCAAGATATTTTCTGCGTTCCTTGAGTTTATCAAACAAACTGCGGTCAATCTCCGCCTGCTGAATTTCTCTATGCAAATCTTCTTTTACGGCAAGCCGCATTGTAAGGTTCTTTTGCCCTTTTAGAATTGGGTATGACTTTTGAGTAACCTCTAAAATCGGATATTTGCCCTCAGTTTGTTGTATGTATTCCTCGTCAATCAGCTTGGTTATCAGCTCGGAAATTGCCGCCTTTTTCGTTTTGCTCATAATGCCGTAGGTTGACTGCTCGTCAAGTCCTGCATTTATAATACTCTCTTTTTTGGAGCCTGCAAGCACATCAATAATGGTTGACGCTCCGTAGCGTTGGCGGGTTTTTATAATGCACGAAAGGATTTTTTGTGAATCAACCGTTACATCTGTCAGTTTGTATTCTTTAAGACAAGCCGAGCAGTTGTTGCAATCGTTAGTATGATATTCGCCAAAATAATTGAGAATATAGTTTCTTAAACAGGTTGTTGAGGTGCAGTAGCCGACCATTTTGTTGAGCTTGTAGTAATCGTTTTTCTTGATTTTTTCACGCTGTTCATCGGTCAGCTCATCATTTTCGTCATTATTCTCAATAAAAAACCGCTGAGTGTGGACATCGGCAGGACTGTATAGCAAAATACAGTCCGAATTTTCGCCATCTCTGCCCGCTCTGCCTGCCTCTTGATAATAGTTTTCGAGATTTTTCGGCATATTGTAATGCACCACAAAGCGTACATCGGGTTTATCAATGCCCATTCCGAAAGCATTAGTGGCAACAATCAGACTGCATCTGTCATTAATGAAATCGTCCTGATTTTTACTTCGTATTCCATTGCTCAATCCTGCATGATAAATAAGCGAATCATAGCCGTTATCATTGAGAAAACCGCTGACTTTTTCTACATTTTTTCGAGTAGCACAGTATATTATTCCGCTCTGATTTTTGTGTTCGCTGACAATGGCGAGTAATTCCTTTTGCTTTCTTTGCGGACGCTTTACTGCAAAAAAGAGATTTTTGCGGTCAAAGCCTGTTGTTATTTGATAAGGATTTTTAAGTCCGAGCAGATTTAAAATATCTCTTTTTACGGCGTCTGTTGCAGTTGCTGTAAATGCAGATATAACGGGCCTGTTGTCAAGTCTTGAAATAAAATCTGCAATTTTTAGGTAGCTCGGTCTGAAATCGTGTCCCCATTGTGACACGCAGTGCGCTTCATCAACGGCTATCAGTGAAATTTTAATGCTGTTGCAAAGGTTTAAAAATGCGGGCACTTCAAGCCTTTCGGGCGCAACATAAATCAGCTTGTACTCGCCACGCATAGCGTTATAAATTGCCCTCGATTGTTGGGCAGAAGTGAGGGTGCTGTTTATGTATGCCGCTCTGATTCCGTTTTGATTTAGCGAAGTAACCTGATCTTTCATAAGTGAAATAAGCGGAGAAATCACAATTGCAATTCCGTCTGACATAAGCGCAGGTATCTGATAGCAAATAGACTTTCCGCCGCCTGTCGGCATAATACAGAGTGCGTCATTACCGTTTGAAATATTATCTATTAAATTTTCCTGACCGTCACGAAAAGTATCGTGACCAAAGTAATGTTTTAAAATTTCAAATTTATTCATAACAATATTATATAAAAATTCAAAATAATTTTCAAGCAAACAGCCGAAAATGTTGATTATTATCGAAAAATATTTTATACTATATTTGTATAATTATATCAGGAGTGATTTTATGCTATTTTTAGAGTACCCGAAATGCTCAACCTGTAAAAAAGCAAAGAATTTTTTAGAGAGCCGCAATGCGGAATATGAAGACAGACACATTGTTGAAAATAATCCGACAGCCGAAGAATTGCAGAAATGGCACGAGATGAGCGGACTTGACATTAAAAAGTTTTTCAACACAAGCGGTATGCTTTATAAGTCAATGAATTTAAAGGACAAGCTGCCGCAAATGTCGCTTGAAGAAAAATATCAACTGCTTGCAACCGACGGAATGTTAGTAAAACGCCCCATTCTCATTAACGGTGATAAGGTGCTTACAGGATTTAAAGAGGCAGAATGGGAAGAAATAATAGAATAAGGAGCAATTATGAAGAAATTTATATCTTGGAATGTAAACGGTTTAAGAGCCTGCGTAACAAAGGGCTTTCTTGACTTTTTTAATGAAGTAAATGCAGATGTATTTTGCTTGCAGGAAACTAAGCTGCAGGCAGGACAGATCGACTTGCAGCTTGACGGCTATCATATGTATTGGAACTACGCCGAAAAAAAAGGATACTCTGGCACTGCGCTTTTCACAAAAGAAGAGCCGATAAGCGTAACCTACGGACTTGGAATTGAAGAACACGATAAAGAGGGCAGAGTGATTACTGCGGAGTTTGAGGACTATTACTTTGTGACCTGCTATACGCCAAATTCCAAAAACGAGTTATTAAGACTTGATTACAGAATGGTTTGGGAGGACGCTTTCAGAGAATATCTGAAAAATCTTGAAAAAACAAAACCCGTAATCGTATGCGGCGACCTCAATGTTGCGCATAATGAAATTGACCTTAAAAATCCTAAGACAAATCGCAAAAACGCAGGCTTTACAGATGAGGAAAGAGGTAAAATGACAGCGCTTTTAGACAGCGGATTTACCGATACTTTCCGCTATTTTTATCCCGACAGAGAGGGAATATACTCGTGGTGGTCATACAGATTTAAAGCGAGAGAAAAGAATGCAGGCTGGCGTATTGACTATTTTCTCACATCAAAAGCCCTTGATTCAAGACTTGTCAGCGCCGATATTCACACCGAAGTTTTCGGCAGCGACCATTGCCCTGTTGAACTTGTGATTGAATAAATTAATCTGCCTATGAAATACGAAAAATCTTGCGGAGCTGTTGTATTTACAAAAGAAAACAACATCGATACAGTAAAGCAAATAGTTTATTTTCTTGCCGAATATAAAAATCAGAATGTAAAATTTCAAAAGTCTGAATTATCAGCCGTTAAAATTTTAGCGTTTGATGAGGCTTACAATACTTTTGAATATGAAAGCTCAAAAAGAATACTGTCTGAGGCTTATGATCATTTATCTAAAGCAGTTTACTAAGCAAAAAACCTGCACTCTATGTAAGTTTTCGTAGAGAATAGGAAAAACCGTAAAAAGCCGTTAAAAAAAGTTAAAAGTATAAAAATATAGTAAACAAGCCGTTTTTTAGGTGTAAAAAAGGATTACACTTTGAAAAATGGCTTGTTTTTTCTATTTAGTGCGAAAACGAAAAACGGAGTAATTGGACTGCTTTGCGGCAGAATGATTACTCCGTAATATTTTAAAAGTATGGTGTTTAAAAGCGTTTAAAACGGCTTTAAATCGGCTTTTTATAGTGATTAAAATTATTAAGTTATAAAACTTAAAAAAGATAATCAAAAGGACAATACAAAAAGTGAAACGGACACATGTCCTAATCAGATAAACACTAAGTTTTTAACAATTCAGTAATTGTCTGTTAATAATCGGATTGCTTAACAGTTTTACATAATTATTTATAAAATATGTATATTTATTCAAAATCTACTGTACCGATAACCTTGCCTGCACAGCGAATGTCATCATACTCGGCTAACTTAATTGGTTCGTATACAGGATTGAGGGAAATAAGCTCTCCTTTTCCCATTTGCTTAACATATGAATCACCGTTCAAAATGAAAATTCCGATTTCTCCTTCTAAAATTGAAGGAGATTTTTTTATTAATAGAACATCGTTATCAAAGAATTTAGGCTGCATACTATCTCCCCTAACTTTAAGCATAAAATCAGCCTGTTCTGTTAGAGAAGTTTTGGGAATAGTCATCCATTCAACAGGAATATCATCAGACAACCAATTACCAGTGCCGGCAGAAGCTCCGGTCATATATAAAGGAATAATTCTGCTTTTTGTTGGTTCTTTTACAACTTGTGATTCCTGCTTTTCAACCTGTTTGGGCATTTCATCAGTTCTGCCAAGCAGAAAATCTCCTGAAACATTGAAATAATCAGCAAGGATATTTAAGCTATCATACTTTGGAAGTTGTCTTCCGCTTTTCCAATTACTTATTAAAGATTCAGAAATACCAGTATCTTTTGACATCTGATAAGCTGTAACATTGCAATTTTGTAGTAATTGCTTAAAAATATCGCTAAACATTTATGCACATCTCCAAACTTTGCAAAAGCGAAGTATTTTATCTTGAATACTTAGCAAATGCGTAGTATAATAATACCATAGTAATTTATTTACTTAATAATACCATAGTCATATTTTAAAAACAAGGAGGTATTGCAATGAAAATAGCTGAAAATCTAAAAAAATTCAGAAAACAACAAGGCTTGTCACAAAAAGAGCTTGCTCAGGTTGTAGGCGTTAATCAAACAATGATTGCTCATATAGAAAACGGTGTAAAAATCCCCTCGCTTGCGGTTAGTCTTGAATTAGCAGCCGCACTCAACACAACTGTTGATGAGCTTTGCAAGGGGGCATAAAAAATGATTGGAAAAGTATTTAACAGATATACAGTATTAGGCAATGTAAACAATCGTGTAATTATTGCTCACAATCCAAAAGCGGTTGAGCCTTGGGTTGTATGGTGGCTTGACAGTGACGGTGATCCGTACAGTGGAAGTTACTTCTCCGATCGTGCAGCAGCGGTCAAGGAATTTATTGCAAGGTCTTTTTAAATTTTAAATAGGAGGCTTATTATGGGCGAGCTTATCAGTAAGAAGTGTGCAAAATGCGAAGTAAGATTTGAAACTATTTATCCATTCCAAAAGCTTTGCTACAGGTGCGGACACCCTCTTCGCAAACCCAAGAAGAAAGTTGAAAAGCCGTACAGAGAACTTACAGAAGATACTGAATTTCTTGTTTGCGTGTATTATTGGCGAGGTGACAGTACAGAGCAAATAGGCAATGACCTTGACAGAAATCCTAATCAGATTTCAGACATAGTATATGAGGCTAAGAAAAGCGGCAGATATAACGAACATATCGCCCGGCATATCGACTATGCCGGGGACACAAGAAAAATCAAGGAGGATATATGGAAAGATTAACAATAAAATTAGGAAGCTGCATTGTTGGATACAAAGCGAGCAATAAAACACTTGCTCCTGCGGAGTTGTCGGTAGGTCAGACACGAGAAGTGCTGCAAAGACTTTGCGAATACGAGGAAACCGGATTATTACCTGATGAAATCTTAGAACTAAAAAAATCAAGGAGAATAATTATGAGTGACATTTTAGAAGAACTACACAGAGAAGCGAGATACGCTTTGAACAGTCATTCTCTTAACTTAACATACCAAACATATGGAAAAGCCGAAATGGCTTATAAGCTGAAAGCAATTACTTGGGATGAGTTTTCAGAACTTAATACTATTTTAGTAAGAAATGGTATGAATAATCCGGCTGCTGAACTTCATTAATGCCGAAACCGCCGCAAGGCGGTCAGCAGGAAATGACCTCCCTGCTCTGATGATGGCAGGTCAAAAGGATGTGATTTTTTGATTTACCTCAATGTAAAGGAATACGCAGAGCTTTCTAATATGTCAGAAAGACATATTAGAAGACTTGCTGCTAACGGAAATATTAATTGTATTATTCAAACTAATTGTAATAATCAAACATATTACTCAATTCCATTAACTGAACTATCTACCGCAGAGCAACTTAAATATTATAAATCTAACGCAATACCTATCCCTGAGGATTTGTTACCTGAACGCAAGACAGAACGACCTCACAAGGAATTTGATGAATTTACAGCTGAACAGCGAGAAGAAATTGCAAAATGGATAAGAATACTTAACGCTTGGGATGAATATTGTGCTACATCAAAGCTACAGAAAGTAGCCGCAACTGAAAAATTCGTCCAACTACAACAAGTGGCTAATTCTGATCTTAATATTTCAAAAGGCATTTTATATCGCAAGAAAAAGGCTTTAAAAGATGATGACCTTGCAGGGTTACTTGATAACAGAGGGTCGTGGAAAAAAGGGACATCATCAATACCTGAAGAAGCTTGGCAGTGCTTTTTGAGCTTTTATCTTGATGAGGCTCAACACCCGATTAAAGCTTGTTACGAATACACGGAAATGTGGCTTAAAAGAGAAGCTCCACAGTTCCTTCCACTACCTGCTTACGCATCATTCTATCGCAAAGTGCAAACGGCAATACCTAAACCTGTTGAAATAATGGGGCGTGAAGGTATGAAAGCATTTCGTGACCGCTGTGCTCCATACATCAAGCGTACATACGAGGGTATGGCAAGTAACGAATGGTGGATTGCAGATAACCACACATTTGATGTGCAGACGAAAGGCGAAAACGGAAGTATCCACAGACTTTATCTTACAGCATTTTTTGATGCACGCTCAGGCATTTTTACAGGTTGTTATGTAACCGATGCGCCGTCATCGCAGGCTACTTTGATAGCTCTACGAAAGGGCATTGTTAAGTACGGAATTCCTGAAAACATATATGTAGATAACGGTAGAGAGTTTTTGACATTTGATGTTGGTGGACTTGGTCACCGACTTAAGAAAAGTCAAAAAGATAAGTTTGCACCGCCTCCCGTTTTTGAACGACTCGGCATTAAAATGACAAATGCCATCGTACGAAACGCTAAGGCAAAAATCATTGAAAGACGATTTCGAGATGTTAAAGACAGACTTTCAAGACTGTTTCCCACATATACCGGTGGCAATGTTGTAGAACGCCCCGAAAGGCTTAAAAAAGTCATTAAGGACAATGATAATATACCGACAGATTATGAGTTCACGCAGGCTGTTGAGGACATCTTAACATACTATATGAACGAAAAACCTTACAGCGGTGCAGTTAACGCCGACAGCGGTAAAACCCGAATGCAAGTGTATCGTGAACAACTCAAAGAAAAGCGAGTGGCATCGGAACTTGACCTTAATCTTATGCTTATGCGTAGCACAAGAAGTCAGAAAGTCGGCAGGCGTGGCGTACATCTTACCATTGCAGGAGAAAAGATTGATTACTACAACGATGAGCTTATACTCAATTACTTTGGCAAGGAAATGTATTGCAGATATGACCCTGAGGATATTTCAACAGTTAGAGTGTATGACTTAAATGATAACTACATAATGACAGTACCTGTTGATAATGATGCGGTACTTACTTACGGTTCATCTAAAGACGCAGTCGGACAGGCTTTACGCAAAGTCAGAAGTCTTGAAAAGCTCACAAAGCAGGAGCTTAAAGCAAGTCAGATTACCGCACTCGGCAAGAAAACGGCTCTTGAAATTGTGCTTGCCGCTGCCGAAGAAAACAAGGCAAAAGCAGAGGAAATAAATCCGAAAGTGATTTCCGTACATCGTGCCGATGAAACGGCAGAACAGTTGCCTGTGGCAGTCGGTCAGAATAACATAGTAAAAATTGATAAAGCAAAAATGATCAGGAATCTTGAAGAAAGACAAAAGGAGGAATAAAAATGTCAATCAATCCTGAGTTACAGCAAAAACTGAGAGATTACATAAATGAATCTTGTAATGGCTCTCAGAATCAAGCCGCAAAAGCACTCGGTTGGTCGCCTGCGTACATTTCAACTTATCTCAAAGGCGATTTTAAGGGTGATTTAGCAAAGTTTGAATCGTCATTGTCAGAGGCTTTTGCAAACAAAAACGCAGCGGAAAACCTCAAGAGTGCAGTTGTTACAGGTACATATAAGCCAACAGGCATAAGCGAGGGTGTGTATGAAACAATCCGATTGTGTCACCTCAAGGGCGGTCTTGCTATTGAATGCGGAGATGCAGGAATCGGAAAGACTATGGCTTGTAAGAAGTATGCAGAGGATTTTCCTACTTCGGCGATATATGTTACCGTTAATCCTTGTCTGGTTACTCTTAACGCATTTTTAAAGCTGATGTGCCGTACTCAGAAGATTACGGCAAGCGGTCGCAAGGATGAAATGTGGATGAGGCTGTCAGACAGCTTTGCAGGAGAACGCAAGGTGATTATCATTGATGAGGCTCAGCACCTTCCTATAAAGACTATTGAGGCAATCAGAGCTTTCTTCGACAGCAACCCCACACTCGGTATTTGCCTTGTCGGCAACATTGAAACCGTAACCAATACAGGCAGAAGTAAGGAGGCTTTCGCTCAGATAAGAAACAGAACAAAACTTACTGAAATCAGACACACAACATCAATTACTGCAAATGATATAGCGTTGCTTTTCCCACCTGTTGCAGATGACGAAAAAGCAAAAGGTTTACTGCTCGGAATATCTCGCTCAGAGCAGGGTATTCGAGGAGCAAGCAATGTATTTTCAAATGCAGTTGACAACGGCAATATTACATATGACGGTTTACTTGCAATGGCTAAAGCCATGAAAATTAATGTTTATGGAGGAATTTAAAATGAGTTTAAAGAGAATTATGTTGTATGTTTTAACAGGATTTTGTATGGGAGCAATTACCCTTGCAATGCTCGAAAAGATGGGATTTCGCATAGCTTCATATGGCGTTGAAATGCTGTTTATCCCTTGTGTAGTGCTTTGTATCTGCTTTGGTTGGGCATTAAAAACAGATGTATTAAGACTATTTAGGAGGAATAAGAATGTTAATCCACGCAGAAAATGAAAAGCAAAAAGAAGTTACAGCAGTACATATTTGTAAGGGCAGCATTTGCGGAAACTGCCTAAATTACCATAAAGGTATTCTTAATTGGCAAATAGGCTGTTGTATGTGTTCACGCACCCCAGTAAAAAGATATGATTATTGCAGCTTATTTAAGGAGAATAAAAGGTGACTAATGAAGATTGGAAAAAGGTTGATAATGCATTGAAGTCGGTGTTTTCACCGGGAGCTAAGCTGCTTATTGACGGATACGAAGTAACGCTTATACTATGCCAAAAATCGCAATTTCAAAACGCTATCGCAGTCTATATCAACGGAAGTTTTAAAGGCAAATGGCTCGTTGAAGACTGCGAGGAACGCAGGCGTTTCTTCTGCTGTAAAAAACGAACTCTTGTTAAAGAAAAAGACTTTAAGGCTTGCGGAATACGCAGCAAGAAAGGCAAAAAAGAATTTGCTGACAGATACGCTTACAACGAGTATTTTTCGTATTGGACAAACTTTAGTGAAATGAAAAAGCACTTTATTGATAACAACAATAGTATTGAACTTTATAACGAGCGGAGTTAATCCGCTCTCCTTAATGCAGCTCCCTTAGGAACGGTCACAAGCCCGTAAGAATGCAGAGTGAGGACACAACACACAATTCAAATTTTTAAAAATCAAGGAGGTAAACACATGACAACATCAAAAAGAATATGCAAAAGCGGCTCAATTACTCTGCCAAAACAAGTTAGAGCCGAGGCAGGATTGTTCCCCGGCAACGCTGTTAATATTAGCACTTCGGCTGACGGAACGGTAACAATTAAGCCGTCAGCTCCCTGTTGTCGCTTTTGTGGAACAGTTGAAAATGTAATCGTTGCTGACAATGTTGTTATTTGCCGCAAATGTGCTGAAAAATTACTTGCAAAGGTGGATGTAACAAATGACTGATTTAAGAAAACAGATTGATGAGCTTGCAGCAATTAAAGCAGAAATGAGCAAGCTCAAGGAGCGTAAGGATAAGCTTGAGGCAGAAATCATTATGCAGTGCACATCAGACCTTGAGAATACAAAATACAAGAGTATTCATTATGCAGGTGAAAGTTGCGATTTAACCGCCGTTACAGCTGAATCACTCAAGATTACATACAATACATTTTTACCGCTGATTTTCGGTAAGGCATATAAAGATGCAGTCACAGAGAAGACAGAGTATTCGCTCTCAGCTCCGGCTAAGCGAATGCTTATCGGATTGTGGAAAGGTAATTATGTTAAATGTACAGTGAATGAAGTAATTGGGCAAATGAAAGGTGTTTCTGACGAAGAACGCAAACAGCTTGCAAAAAAATGTAAGGGTATTAATTACGATAAAGATGTAAGCAATATTATGAAGTTTACTTCCTTGTCAGAAGATGATGCGAAAGAATATGCTTATCTCATTTCAGAAGCTAAGGTGTGGCAGGATTTTAAAAATATGCTAATTCTCAACGGTGTAAATGAAAATGAAATTGATGACTTACTTATGAAAATTCAGAGTGCCTTTGTGGTCGAGGACAGCACAAAAATCTCTTTGAGTTGAGGTGATTGACTTGTTAAAACCACAGCAAACACAACGAATATACGCTATGGGTGCAAGGCTCGGACTTGTTGAGAGCGGCAATAAAAATGACTTGCTGCACGAGCTTGTTTACAGCATAGCACGAAAAAGCAGCGTACGAGAGCTTGACGAACAGGAATATAAAAAAGTCATTGCAGACCTTGCAAACAGGCTCAAAATTGCTAATTTATCTGAACCACAGACGGTGCACCCATTCAAAGCCAAAAAGCGTGAAGAAAAAGGTATTGGCAAGATGTCAGACGGTCAGATAAGGAAAGTATGGCAGCTTATGTATAGTCTTGAAAAGCTCGACAAAAAGCCGTCAAGTGCAAGACTCGGTGACCGCTTATGCGGTATAATCAAAAAAGAGTTACATATTGACGCTGTACCGAAAGAACCTTTTGCGTGGCTCACTTATCAGCAGGGTGTTAAACTGATTGAAATACTAAAAAAATACATTGCAAATGCTCAAAGGAGGAAGGACGGTGGAAATACATCTTGACGATCTCATAGGCACTCAGCGTGAAATAGCTGAGGTAATAGGCATTGAAAACTATATTAAGCTGTGCAAAGCCTTCGGCGGCGATACTGTGTATATTCAAAAATATACAGAACTGCAAAAAGTTGAACGAAATGCCGAAATCAAAGCAAAGTACAACGGATACAACAGCAGTCAGCTTGCAAAAGAATATGACCTCTCCGAAAGATATGTCAGGCTGATATGTTCAGGCGGACAGCTTGACGGTCAGCTTAGTATCTTTGACGATTAGGAAATAAATTAAGGATATTTTTCCTCTACGAAATATCCGAATTATAAGGTATTATTGAGTTAGAAACTTGATAATACCTTATTTTTTATGGAGTTGAAAATATGAATTTTACGGCAGACACTTGGTGGTTGTTCGGTCTTATTGTCACAGGAGCGATAGCAATTATCGGCTTTTTTCTTAAGCGTACTATTAATGAGGCTGACAGGCACGATAAAGAAATCAAAGAAATTCAGCTGTCTTATGTGACCAAGGATGAGCTGAAAGATGTCAAAACAGATGTAAATAAATCTATCAGTAAATTGCAGACAGATGTTGAACAGATTAAAGATACTTGCTTAACTAAAAAAGATTATTACAACTCAATCAATGAGGTTAAAGATGAAATCAAAACACAAAACAAGCTGATTATGGAGCTTTTAAGAGGAGGAAAAAGAAATGATGATTGATGCTGCACAGGAGTATATGCAGAAAATCAAAGCGAGAAATTTTGTCAAGAATAACGGTCAGGTGTTGAGAACAATTAATATTCTTCATGTAGGTTATGAAAAACTCTCTGATGTAAAATATGCGTTAGGCGACATTCAAGAGCACGATTTTCTTTCTTCTGTCAACTATCTTTTTCTTTCAGAGTATATCCTACTCCGAAAAATCAAAACTAAAGAACCTGCCGATATTGCTGATGTAGCATATGAGGAGCTCGAAGCAAAGCTGTCACAAAAAGGCATTAAGCTTCTTGACGGCACAATAAGCGACAACTCGGTTGAGGTGTGACTATGGGCAGGAACAACCGCAGAGCCTGCGGAAAGATAGACAAGCTCCCTGCTGACCTCAAGGACACAGTGGATCAGATGCTTGTCAGCGGCCAGACATATCGTGAGATAGTTTCCTACCTTGCCGAAAACGGCGAACAGCTTTCACAAGCTGCCGTAAGCAGATATGCATCACGCTTTCTTGCCAACGCTCAACAGCTCAGAATAGCACAGGAAAATTTCAGAATGATACTTACCGAAACGGAGCGTTATCCTGAACTTGATCCGGCAGAGGCTATTTTAAGAATGGCATCACAAAAAGTGTTTGACGCTATTGCAAAGCTTGATGAAGGGCAGTTTGACGATGTGTCAGCTGAGGACTTGTTAAGACAGGCTACGGCACTTGCAAGGGCGGTTGCGTACAAGAGGAAAACCGACATTGATGTCAAGTCAGACAAGCAGATTGCACTTGAAGAAAATCAGAGTCTGCTCTACGAAACAATTAAGAAAAGTAACCCACGCTTGTATTACGAGCTTATGGATGAAATTAATAAGCTCAAAAAGCAGGCAAAGGAGGCTTGAAATGGATAAATACGAATGGTATGTTCTTCACGTAAGAACCGACTGCGAAATTGATGTTGCTAAAGCATTGGAAAAGCGAGGCTTTTCAACGGCTGTACCTGTTGAAAATCGTATTATTCGCAAGAGCGGAAAATGGATTAAGAAAGCATACATTGTTTTTGCAGGCTATGTTTTTGTGTTTATGCGATACAACTGGGCAAAATACTACGCTATGAATAATATCAACGGAATAATTAAAATTCTTGGCGGAGGTCAGAATCCTATTCCGCTAAGCGAGAGTGAATCAGAGTTTGTTCTCAAGCTATCGGATTTACTCTCTGAACCGTCAGTTTTAAGATTCAAAGATGATAACAGCTATGAAGTTGTCAACGGATTTTTGACAGAGTACAAAGATAAAATCGTTAAAATCGAACGCAGATACAAGAAAGCGACAGTCAAAATTACTGTTGCAGGAGAAGAAAAAGAAATAAAGGTGTCTTTTGTTGAAGACACAGAACAAATACCGGAGCAGACAGCGGATTGATTCGTCTTCGCTTGATGAATGGTTGTTATACACTTAGCACCGATAACACCAAAGTTAGCGGATGGCGAAGCTTGCATAAAACGGTATTTAAACTTATTTTAAACACCCTTTAACGGGTGTTTTTATTTTGGAGGTGAGTGCGAATGGATAAGCTGTCAAAACTTGAACAATTACTTAAAGATACAAATACAAAGCAGGAATTTAATATTGTGGAGGACTTAAAGGCTTTAGCTCTCTCCTATGGAGTAGTCAAATCTAAAGACTTCCGTAAAAAGTTAAATGCTCTTATAGCTAAGTACGAAAATGACGAACTGACGGCAATCCGTGAGGCTCTCATAAAGAAATGCCAAAATGGTGATACACAGGCTATCAGGCTCTATGCTGATTACTTTAAGCCTGAAACAGTTGCAACCGTTGATGACGGATTGATTGAGGCACTTGCAGGTGCAGGCAAGGAGGCTTTCGCTGATGAAATTTAAACCTTTTTCCAAAAAGCAATTAAAAGTCCTCTCTTGGTGGAAGGTTGACGGGATAAAGGATAAATACGATGCAATAATTGCAGACGGTTCTGTCCGTTCCGGCAAGACTGTAAGCATGAGTATATCTTTTATCTTTTGGGCAATGGCAACATTTGCCGACTGTAACTTTGCCATATGCGGTAAAACCGTAGGCTCTTGCAGACGAAATGTTATTAAGCCACTTATTAATATGCTTAACAACCGTTATGACATCAAAGACAAGCGGTCGGAAAACTTGCTGACAGTCAGTAAAAACGGAAAGACAAACACTTTTTACATTTTCGGCGGTAAGGACGAAAGCTCACAGGACTTGATTCAGGGTGTTACGCTTGCAGGTGTACTCTTTGATGAGGTTGCTCTGATGCCACGCTCATTCGTTGAGCAGGCTCTCGCCCGTTGCTCGGTTGAGGGCGCAAGGTTCTGGTTCAACTGCAACCCCGATAATCCTAATCATTGGTTTTATCAAGAATGGGTTTTAAAGGCTGAAAATAAGCACGCTTTACGACTTAAATTTTTAATGGATGATAATTTGAGCTTATCTGAAAAGGTCAAACAACGATATTACAGCTTATATCAAGGTACTTTCTTCCGTCGTTTTATCTTGGGCGAATGGGTAATTGCAGAGGGACTTGTTTATCAGGACTTCAACGACCATATATCCGAAAGGCTGTGGAACGGCAACCCCGATAAGCTTGTCGGTCGGTGGTACATCTCCATGGACTATGGTACTATCAATCCCTGCTCCATGGGACTTTGGTGTGTGACCAACAAAGAGGCAATCAGAGTTGACGAATACTATTATAACAGCCGAAAAGAGGGTTATCAACGCACAGATGAAGAGCATTATGCAGAGCTTGAAAAGCTCGCAGGCGACCGATACATAGAATATGTAATCATTGACCCGTCCGCTGCATCGTTTAAGGCTACTCTAAAAAGACACAACAAATTTTATGTAAAGTCGGCGAACAATGATGTGCTTAACGGAATCAGAACCACAAGTCAAATGCTTAATGACGGTCGAATAAAAATCGGCGTTAAGTGCAAAGCCTCTCAGGAAGAGTTTGGAATGTACCGTTGGGACGATAAGGCGGCAGAGGATAAGGTTATCAAAGAAAATGACCACGCAATGGACGATATACGCTACTTTGCTTATACAATAGCTAAGCGTGAGTTTAAATATAACTATTAGGAGGTGAAAATGTGCCAAAGCGGAGAAAATTCGTATTACTTAATTGGCTTAGAATACTTGCAAATAAGCTGTTTCCCGAAAGCGTAGCTAATGCATATTCATATAACGATATGGAAGAGGCTATGGAGGATTGGCTTGAGATTTACGCTGACCTGCCATGGTGGTGTGAAAGCTGTCATAACAAAACTCTCAATCTCGGTGCAACGATAGCATCTGAATTTGCAAGACTAATAACAATAGAGTTTGAAAGTGAAGTCACAGGCTCAAAGCGTGCAGACTTTTTGCAGGAGCAGTACGAAAGGCTGCTTAAACAGCTTAGAATTAAGCTCGAGGCAGCTTGTGCTGTTGGCGGCATAATGTTTAAGCCGTATGTGCGTAACGGTGTTATTTTGCCCGACTGCATTACGCAGGATAAATTCATTCCTATTGAATACAGCAACGGCATTATTACCGCTGCTATATTTTTTGACCAACAGGTTAAAGGCAAGGATTACTACACACGAATTGAAAAGCAGACTTACAGCTATGAGAACAAATCACACACGATTGAAAGTCATTTTTTTGTTTCGTCAAGTTCCGATAACATCGGAGAGGAAATAAATCCTGAAAATCTTAGCAGCGATATGTGGACAGGTATTGACCCATACATAGTTATTAATGATGTTGACCGTCCGCTATTTGCGTTTTGGAAAGTACCGTTTGCAAATCACATAGAAAGTGACAGCCCTCTCGGTGTGTCTGTTTACAGCCGAGCAGTTAAGCTGCTTAACGAAGCAGATTTACAATGGGACAGATATTTGTGGGAATTTAAGGGTGGCGAGCTTGCGGTTGATGCAGGTGAGGAAGTCCTTAGACAGCGACCGGGCGAAGATACGCTTGGGACACCGTCAACTCGTGATAGGCTGTTCCGTAAGTTCAACATTGATGCAGACGATAACAAAAAATCATTTTATGAAGTTTTTAATCCGACCCTGCGTGACGAAAACTATTCAAGAGGTCTGAATGAAATCAAAAGGCAGATTGAGTTTAACTGCTCTCTTGCATACGGTACGCTGTCAAATCCGCAAAATGTAGATAAGACAGCGGAAGAAATTAAGGCGTCTAAGCAGCGCAGTTATACCGCTGTTTCCGATATGCAGTCCTCTCTTGAGGCTGTACTTGAAGACTACATATATGCTTGCAACGCTATGACAGATGCTTGTAATCTTGCTCCGTCAGGTGAGTACGAAGTCAGCTTTAACTGGGGCGACGGTGTGCTTGAGGATAAAGACAAGGAGCAGGCAATACAGCTCAATGAGGTCAACAGCGGTATCCGCAAAAAGACCGACTACCTCAAATGGCGTTACGGAGTTGACGATAAGCAGGCGGCGGAGATGTTGCCCGAAAGCGGAGTGCAGAGCTTTTTTAACGAGGGTGGTGCTTAATGCTTACACCTGAACAGCTTGCTCACTGTGCGGATGACATATTAGAACTTTATTCTAAGCTTGAGGAGGCTATTGTTCGTGACATAGCACGCAGAGTGGCTAAGACGGGAACAATGACAGATACGGCAATATGGCAGGCACAGCATATGCAGGAGCTTGGTACGCTTAACTCTGACATTTTAAACAGTATTTCAAAGTACAGCGGTAAATGTGAGTCGGAGCTTAAAAAGCTGTTTGAAGACGCTGCCATTACTGCGACTGAATATGACAACGAAATATACAGAGCAAACGGTCTTAACCCTAAGTCAATCAAGGTGTCTGATACTCAACTGCAGATATTAGAGGCAGGATTTAAGAAAACTCAAGGCAATTTAAGTAATCTTACTCTTACTACGGCGGTATCATCTCAAACGAGCTTTATTAACGCTTGCAGTCTTGCAGAGCTTAAAGCTACAAGCGGAGCGTTTTCTCCGCAGCAAGCTATTGTTGATGCGATAAAGCAAGTAGCTGCAAACGGAGCGGAAGTGATATATCCGTCAGGGCATACGGATAAGCTTGATGTTGCGGTTCGCCGTAATGTTATGACGGGCATAGGTCAGACCACAGGACAAATTTGTCTTGCAAATGCACATGAGCTTGGCTGTGACCTTATGGAGATTACCGCCCACGCAGGAGCAAGACCGAGCCATTCATATTGGCAGGGTCAGGTTGTAAGCCTGAGTGGACGAAAAGGTTATCTATCCTTATCAGACATTGGCTACGGTTCGGGTGACGGTTTTAAGGGGTGGAACTGCAGGCACGATTGGTATCCGTACTTTGGCGGTACACGAATGTATGACGAAGAAAAGCTAAAGCAGATGGACGCTAAAAATATTGAGTATCCTGACGGCTCTATGCACACTCTTTATGAAGCAGAACAAAAGCAACGAGCTTATGAAAGAAAAATCAGGGAGTCAAAACGCATCCTTGCGGCTTACGATGAAAGTATAAAGGGTGCAGAGGACAACGCTGTGCGCAAGGCTTATCAGAATATATTTGACAAGGAATCGGTAAAGCTGAAAAGGCGTGAGTCTGAGCTTGATAATTTCTGCGATAAAACTGGTTTACTTAAGCGCAGTGACAGAGTTCAGAAGTACGGCTTTGGCAGAAGTACGGCGCAAAAGGCGGTGCAGGCGAATAAAAAAGCTGTTGCAAAAAACGCAAAAAAGAGTATAATAAAAAATATAGACATTGATGATTTTGAACTTATTACATATGGGAAAAATATTTCTTCAGAAGTTGGTAAAATGATTGTTGATACAATGTCCAAATGTGAGGCTAATGGCAAGTTTGTTATAAGTGAAATTGTAGCGAAGAGTCTTCCTAAGACTCCAGACGGAACTCCAGTTTTACAAATCGAACCGATTGGAAATGGATTGCTACAACTAAACTTAAATACGGATGTACTTTCTAATAAAACACTTGAAGAAATTGATAAATTATTTGCTAACTCGAATTTATCAGTTGCAAATTCATTAGAGGAAGCAATTGTACATGAAAGCGGACACGCAAAAATGATATTTGGAAAAACATCAAAAGAAGTTAAAATCTTGTATGAAAAATTATCAGAAATTCATATTAAAGGTATTAGCTTTATTGCGTATAACGATGGAGCTGAAGCTCTTGCTGAATTAGAAGTACTGAGAAAGCGTGGAACTCAAGTATCTGAAGAGATGAAACAATTTTATGAAAAATATATGAGGAGAAAATATTGATGATTTGTATTGTAGACTGCGGTAAATGTAAACATCATAAAAAATTTCTATTAGATGGATGGAAACCTTGTTGTGATGCTTTCCCTAATGGAATTCCTATGAATTTTAATTTTGGCAAAGTTAAAGAGATGAAAGAATGTAATAACGGAATTGGATATGAAGAAAATAAAGCAGGCTCAAAATTTGGCTTGTAACTAATTTTACATTTAAAAGTAAAATTACACTACTAATCAATTAAAACGCAAATTAAACGATTTTAAACGGCATTTAAAGGGGTATTTGAAATACTCCTTTTACTTTTGCCACAAATTTATATTTATAGGTTATAAGCTCCCGATTTTCGGGGGCTTTTAATATTGTAAAAAATTTAAACGGAGGTAAAACTATGGACTTAATGGAAATCCTTAAAGCCTTGTTTGGTGATGAGGCTCTGACATTTGAGCAGTTTGCCGAAAAGGTAAACAATGCGGCAGATGTTAAGCTCGGCAACCTTGCAGGCGGTCAGTACATCGAAAAGGAAAAGTATGACGATGTGTCAAATCAGCTTAAAACTGCAAATGAAAATCTCGAGGGTTATGACCCTGATTGGCAGACAAAGCTTGCACAGGCACAGGCAGACGGTGAGAAAAAGCTCAATGACTATAAGTTTGAGCAGGCTGTTGAATCTGCAATCAATAACGCAGGTGCTGCGGATTTGGTATCTGTCAAGGCTAATCTTGATATGTCGAAGATTGCGCAGGGCGAAGACGGCAAAATCACAGGTCTTGACGAACAGCTTGCAGAGCTTAAAACGAACAAACCTTTTCTTTTCAAGTCTGATGAACCACAGAAAAAGTTAAACCTCGGCGGACCCACGGGCGGTGCGAAAGCAAAGTCCGGCTCTAACATCAAGTCTGCCGTTGAAGATTTTTACAAGAAATAAGGAGGAAAACATATGCCTATTACATTAGCAGAAGCAAGTGTCGGCAGAGCCGACAAGGTCACACAGGAAGTTATCGACACTCTCCGCCGTGGCTCACAGTTTATTGACGAACTCACTTTTGATGACTGCGTATCACCGGGTGTTGGCGGTTCAACAATGACATACGGTTATTTGCAGTTACAGACACCGTCAACCGCTGCCGGCAGAGCAATCAACAGCGAGTACACAGCAAACGAGGCAAAGAAAATTAAGAAAAGTGTTGACCTTAAAATTTTTGGTGGAGCAAGTGAAGTTGACCGTGTGGTACAGGAGGCAACAACAAACGAGATTGCGTTCCAGCTTGAGCAGATGACTCTTGCTACAAGAAACCATTTTCAGAATTGTTGCATCAACGGTTCAAAAACTGCCAAAGCAGTTGATTTTGACGGTCTTACAACTCTCCTCAAGGGAACAAGCACAGAGTACAACGCAGGCTCTGATAAGACAGTAGTTGACCTTTCAACAACTGCAAATCTTACAAGCAATTATCAGACTATGATTGATATGCTCAACGAGTTTATCGGTGGTATTGACGGCAAGCCAACATTCTTACTCGGTAACAGCAAGCTCATTGCAAAGCTCAAAAGTGTTGCTCAGCGTGCAGGCTATCTTACAAGAGCCGAGGACGCTTTCGGTAAAACTGCTCAGGGTTATGACAATATCATTTTTTACGATATGGGTAACTATTACAACGGCTCTGCCACAGTTCCCTGTGTACCAATTTACGAAACAGGTGCATCAAGCTCGAAGGTAACAGGTCTTACAGATCTTTACGCTGTACAGCTTGGTCTTGATGCTTTCCATGGTGTTTCCCTCAGTGGCTCATCAATCATTAAAACATATATGCCTGACCTCACTGCACCGGGTGCGGTTAAGAAAGCAGAGGTTGAAATGGTTGCCGCTGTTGCTCTCAAAAACACAACTAAGTGCGGTGTGTTCCGTAATATTAAGGTGTCCTGATATGTATGCAGATTATTCTTATTATACAGATTCTTGGGCAGGTACTTTGATACCTGCTCAGGAGTTTAACAGCTATGCACGCAAGGCTGAACGGCTGATCAACTATATTGTCAACGGCGGTGTTAAGGAGGTTACGGTGCAGGTTCAGAACGCAGTCTGTGCCGCTGCCGAGGCGGCATATGAGCTTCGCAAAAGCGTTGAGAACATTCCGCAGGGTATTAAGTCAGAGCAAACGGACGGTTACAGCGTTACATACAAGGACTACAACGCAGATGACCTTGCAGACCGAGAAAAAAGGGCAATGTTTAAAGCTATCAGACAAGAGCTATACAACACAGGCTTACTGTATCAGGGGGTGCGTTGATGTTTACAAATCATACAACAATTACTTTATTTTGCAGTAAGCAGATGGGGCGTGAAAAGCTGTGGAGCAAACACACCTTGCGTGATGTAAATTTCCATGGTGCAGACCAGCTGCTTGTGTCCGATAAGGAAGTCAAGCGCAGTGAGGAGTACATCATTCGTGTGCCACACTCGGCTCTTGAAAATTATGTTGACAAGGCAACCTATAAGGCAATGCCTGCCGATGAGGCTTACAACTGCTTTACGCTCAAGAAAGGCGATTATATCGTCAAAGGCGAGGTTGACTGCGATATATCAAATTTAGCAGACTTAATTAAAAATTATGACGCACTTGAAATTGTATCAGTAACTGAAAATCTTAATGCATCTAACTATTCAAAGCATATTAAATTGGTGGTTAAATGATTATTAAACTGCTTTTTAACACAACTGAAACAATGCTTAAAGACCGAGGCTTGCAGGCTGAGGGCAAGGTACAAAAAATTGTTGACAGCGAAGTACTCCGCCGTTGTGACCCTTATGTGCCTTTTGATACAGGTTATCTTAAAAAAAGCGGTATCACAGGTACGAAAATCGGCAAGGGCGAAGTTGTTTACAATGCCGTCTATGCTCATACAAATTACTATATGAATGCTGGCAAAGGCAAAGAAGGTACTTCAAAAGGCGGTATGCGTGGTAAGTTTTGGTTTGAGCGTATGAAAGCCGACCATTTGGAAGATATTTTGAAAACCGCCAAGGAAAAGTGCGGAGGTAAATAATGGAAACATCAATTATTAAATCATTGTTCAAATGGTTTTGTGACTGTGAAATTCTTGAGGCTGATTCAGAACTGAATGTTGACTATCTCGGCGAAGATGCAGAGCAGTACAGCATCGAAACCGTGCCTTGCAAAGCAATAATAAAAAGCTATATTGACGGCTCTGCTAAGTGTCAGTATCTCTTTATCTTTGCAAGCCGAGAATGTTACAGTCAGGAAAACGGAATTAATATGGCAAACCTTGAGTTTTACGAAAGGCTTGAGGATTGGATTGCAGAACAAAACATAAATCGCAAATTACCTAAGCTCCCTGACGGCTGTACTGCTCAGTCAATCAAGGTTTTGTCATCAGGCTATGTAATGAACAATGATACGAAGACGGCAAGGTATCAAATACAGTGTCGTTTGGAATATACTAAAAATTTGGAGGTAAAAAATGGCTGAAGTAATTAGACAGAGAAGAATGCAGGCAAATTATCTTAACTGCAGTAACGGCAGCAAAGAAAAAGCATTTGCACTTTTGGGTGTCGGTGCAAAAACACTTGATGAAAATCCATCAGCTCAGACTAAGAGCCGTAAGTATGTATGCGATAAATCAGCAACTAAGTCAATCAGCGGATATGATTGGACTACTGCTTTTGATATTGACCAAATTCGTGAGCAGGACGCTATTAACTTTATTGTGAATATCGGTGAAAATCAGCTTGTCGGCGAAGATGCAGAAACCGAGTATGTTATCGTTGACCTCGACCAAAAGGAAGGTTCAACGGGTACATCATATCACGCACGCAAGTTTAATGTTGCTGTGGAAGTTGCATCTTTTACAAATGATGACGGCGAAATGGGCTGCACAGGCAACTTCCTTGGCAGAGGTGATCCTATTTCGGGTACTTTTGATACATCAACTAAAACATTTACAGCTAAATCTGCTTAAGGAGGTATAAATAATGGTTATTAATAATGTAACCTTGCCCGACATTGATGTTGCAGACGCACTTGAAATGGAGCGCTTTGAAAAGGCTAACGATAATGTCAGCGACAAAATGAAACAGCTTGACACAAACGGTAAACGCAGGTCAGAGCTTATTCGTATTCAGTGTACTGCTATTTTTGAGTTCTTTGATGATGTTTTCGGTGAAGGTACTGCAAAAAAGGTATTCGGTGATTCAGTTAATCTTACTACTTGCATAAACGCTTACGAGTCTGTTATTGTTGCAGTAAATAAGCTTGACAAAGCTGTCGGCGAACAGTACAAGGCTAAACTCGGCAACCGTAAGCAGCGTAGAAATAACCACAAAAATCATTACAACAACCGTCCAAAGATTGTTAAGTGATGAATATGCTTATTAATTCTGTGCCTGACAGTTTGCATATTGCAGGGGCGGAATACAAAATAAAAACAGATTTCAGAATTTGGCTGAAATTTGAAATGCTTTTATCTGAAAATAAAGAAAATGCCGAAAACACCTTAGCTGATATTAAAAAGCTTGTTTTTTGCGAAAGACAGCCGCCTATGCTTGCCGATGAAGAGGCAGTAAACCAAATTTTGTGGTTTTACCGCTGCGGCAAGCCTCCAAAAAAGGGCAGTCATCAATCGCAAAAGGAGATTTTCAACTATGATTATGATGACGGTTATATCTGTGCTGCGTTTATGCAGCAGTATCATATTGATTTAAACTCTGCTAAGCTCCATTGGTGGAAGTTCCACGCTCTTATGTTGTCATTATCAGACAGCACAGAGTTCGTAAAAATAATGGGTTACAGGTCAATAGAAATCAATTCTAAAATGACAGCTGCTCAAAAATCGTTTTATCAAAAAATGAAAAAGCAATACAAGCTGCCTCTCAAGGAAAAAGTGCAAAAACAAATTTCAAGCATTGAGGACGCACTTATTAACGGAGAAACGATTGACAACCTTTTGTGAAATTTATATAATATTGTTAAAGTTATATTATTTCACGAGGTGGTACTATGAAAAAGGTTTTATGCTTTCTTATCTTGTCATTGCTTGCAATCAACTGCACAGCTTGCTCAAATAATGTAAATAACGATTCAAGTATTTCTTTTACTGATAATTCACAAACAACATCAGCTATTAATAAAACAGTTGAGGAAACTACTCTTGAACCTGAAACAACACAAAGTGATGTTTTATCTACATTAAGTGAAGACGAGCTCGTTCAAAGTATTGTGTCTGATTTTACGATAGAAGGTGTAAAATTTACATATAAAAAATGCAGCGACAATCTATACTTGGTTAATTCGGATAATGACAAGATTGATATAGATATTGCTCTGCTTAAACTTGATGATAAAATTTCAGTAGATTATATTAATGTGATTTTATCAACTGAAAGTACGGAGGATATCTGTTACAAAGCACTTGTAAGAGCGTTAAAGTCTGATATTTTCAATTTAAGCTTACAAGAGCAGATGGATATACTTGTTAATTATAAAACAGATAAGGTATCTTTTGAAAATGAAACTTTATCTATATCAGAGGCTCAAAAAGATAATATTAGAGTAATTGATTTTAATTTTAAATGATGAAAAGCAAATCAAAAATTAAATGTCCTTACTGCGGTTATGAAATGCCCATATACTTTGACAAATCGTCAAGGTATAGGGGCATTTTTATATTGTGCAAAGTCATTACAAAAAGGTGGTGAGTAATTTGGCATATGATGGCTCTATTAAAATTGACACAAAAATAGATACAAACGGCTTTAAGAGCGGTATTGATAAAATAAAATCAATAGCTCAGGCAGGCGTATCTGCGGTTACAACAACGCTTGCTGGCATTACTGCTGCACTTGGTGCAGGAGCAACAGCAGCGGCAACAGTCGGCTCGTCATTTGAGGCGGCTATGTCAAAAGTATCTGCAATCAGCGGTGCAACAGGTGATTCATTGCAAAGTCTGACCGACAAGGCAAAAGAAATGGGTGCAAAAACAAAGTTCTCTGCATCCGAGTCGGCATCTGCTTTACAATATATGGCAATGGCAGGTTGGGATACCGAATCAATGCTCAACGGTATTGACGGTATTATGAACCTTGCTGCCGCTGACGGTTTGGACTTAGCAACAACATCAGATATTGTTACAGATGCACTTACAGCGTTTAACCTTAAAGCATCAGACAGTACTCACTTTGCAGATGTGCTTGCCAAAGCCTCAAGCTCGGCAAATACAAATGTATCTATGCTCGGCGAAAGCTTTAAGTATGTTGCTCCTCTTGCCGGCACTATGGGTTACTCTGTCGAAGATGTTTCCCTTGCCCTCGGTCTTATGGCTAATGCAAGTGTCAAGGGCAGTATGGCAGGCACAAGCCTTAAAACGGCTCTTTCTAACCTTGCATCTCCAACGGAAGATATGGCTAATGTAATGACACAGTATGGCATATCTATCTCCGATGCCGAGGGTAACGCTTTGCCTCTTATAGATGTAATGAAACAGCTTAGGGAAAAGTTTAGCGGATTAAGCGAAACCGAACAGGCTGCAACAGCAAGCACACTCTTTGGTAAAGAAGCTATGAGTGGTATGCTTGCTATCATTAATGCAAGCGACTCTGACTTTGATAATCTGACTAAAAATATTAACAATGCTGACGGTGCGGCTCAAGCAATGGCTGATACAATGCAAGATAATTTGCAAGGTCAGATTACTATTCTAAAATCAGGACTTGAGGGCTTAGGCATTGAAATCTATGAGGGTATGTCAGCTCCTCTGCAAGAGGCAGCGGTTGAAGCACAAAATTATGTAAATCGTTTGACAGAAGCATTTAAAAGTGGCGGTCTTTCAACAACGATTGAAGAAGCAGGAGCTATTTTCGGTGAGCTTGCAGTAAAAGCGGCTGAGGCTGCACCTGAAATGCTGAATGCCGCTGTTGATTTTTTGCAGGCTTTTGTTGATGGTATAGCAAATAATGCAGATAAACTTGCAAAGTCTGCTGTTAATATAATTCAGACTTTAATAACAAGCGTTATCGAACACGCACATGACTTAATCAAAGCCGCAAAGGTTATTGTTTCGGAACTCGTTGATAATCTTAATAAGCTGTTGCCTAAAGAACTTCAGGCACCCGTTAAAGAGGCTGTAAACACTATTAAAAAGTCATTTGAAAACGGCGGTCTTAAAAAGGCTATTGAAAGCGTGAAAAACATTGTTGTCAACTTAGGTAAGGCTTTTACAAATGTAGCAAAGGTTGTTTTGCCACCTTTGTCTAAAGCAGTTGATTTTCTTGCTGATAATTCAGAGGTGCTGTTAGGTGTGATAACCTCCGTATATGCAGCATTCAAATCATATTCTATAATATCAACAGTTACAGCGTTAATTACTACCCATACAGCAGCGGTAACCGCAGAAAGTCTTGCTGAGGCAGCTGCACTAAATACTATAACCTTAAAACAAATAGCAGTAGGTGCATTAACAGGAGAGATTACACTTGCCACTGCGGCTCAATATGCGTGGAATTTAGCTATGAATCTGAATCCGATAGGTATAGTAATTACTGCTGTAGCGGCTCTTGCGGCAGGAATAGCCGCTTTGAATTTATGTGTTGAACAAGAAACATCGTCTGAACAACTTCTTGCAGAATCATATGAAGGAATAGCTGAAGCTTATGCTAATGTTGCCGACGGTGCATCAAATTATATAGACAGTATTTCACAGTCAGGCGATGCGTTAGCAGGCTTTAATGATGCAATTATCATTTCTAATGAAAGGCAATCCGAATTAACTCAGAAGATGGACGAAGTACAGACTGAAATTACGGAAATAGCTCGACACGCCAAAGAAGAACGAACAAGTCTGACTGAGGAAGAAATTCAAAGACTTGATGATTTATTCGCAAAGCAAAAGGAGCTTGCAGATGAACAGCTTAAGGTTCAGGAAGCTTATCAGGGTGTTGTTAAGGATATGGCTAAAGATTTAGCCGAAAATCACGATTTATCACTTGAAGAATATGAGGCTTACTCAAGTGAATATACCGCAACAGCAGAACAAACGAGAGATGACACTGTTAAAGCGGCTGAACAACAAAAAATCAATTGGCTTGCAGAAAAAAGAGCTTTAATTGGTACTGATGAGCAATATACGGATGAATGGTATAACCAACAGCGAGAAGCCGCCAACAAAGACTATGATGCTGCAGTTGCCGAAGCTAATACACTTTGTTCCGAAACTCTCAAAATTTTACAAGATGGCTATAAAGATAGAGCTGATGGTTTAAAAACTTATTCCGAAAATCAAAAAAAGTATAATGAAGATATTGCAAGAGAAAACAAAAGAAGTAACGACAACCTTGTAGCACTTGAGCAAGCTAAGCAGGCTGAAATTAAAAAAGAATATGATTCAGGCGGTTGCGATACATTACTTATTGAACAAAAATATGACCAATTAATTGCAAATGAGTATTCGCAACATAATAAAAAATTGGCTGATATAAACGATAAATTCACAAAATCATTTGATACAAATCAACAGGAACAGCTTTCAACTTGGTTAGCTATGCTATCTCAAACAGAACTATACGGCGGTAAAATCTCAGATGAAGATAAAAAAGTTGTTGAAGATATTATCAACAATTATGACCAATTGCCTCCTGAATGCCAAGAGACTATGGATGAAGCTATGCAGGGAATGATTAACGGAATAAAAGAAAGATCACCTGAGCTATATGCAAGTGCTTCATCGGTCGCTGATAATATTCTTGCAATTTTCAAAAAGAAGTGGGATATACACTCTCCGTCAAAGGTATTCAGAAAAATCTTTAAGTATACTCTTGAGGGTGGCGAAAACGGTCTTGAAGATGAAGCGCCGAAGCTGTATAAGCAAGCCGATGATGTGGCGTCAAAATTTACCGAACGCTTGCAGTCGGGCGTGTCAGCTAACGGCTTGGTGTCGAAAATGCGTGCTGCCGTAGCAGAAGGTAAAAGCTTTGTAGCAGAACAGCTTACAGCTAATGTGGTGCATACGGTCGATATGCAAAATGCTGATAAACAAAAAGTAGTGCTACAAGGCAACATAGTAAATCATCTTGAGGTTGACGGCAGAGAATTCGCCGTTGCGACTGCTCCGTATATGTCAGAAGAATTAGCTTGGGAGGGTAATGATTTATGACAGAAATGACAGTTAATAACATTGATATTTCTAATTACAGTGCAAGACTACTTAGCTATTCTGTAAGCGGTACTACGCTTACAAATAATGTTTCAGCTAATACAAATCTTGTGAAAATGCCTGCATTGTATTCTGCCGAATACGGAACAAGAACGCTGACTGTTACTCTTACTTTCTCTCCTCACCTGGACGGTTGTTCTGCAAAAGGAACAGAGATTACGGACAGATACGCAGCTGCGACCGATAATATTGCAAGGATTGAGGCAGAACTAATCGGTAAAACAGTTGAAATAGCTTTGCCGGACGGATACATATACACTTCAATTGTTACTTCAATCTCCGCTGCTACATTTGACAGCAGCGGAGAACACGATGTAACTTATACATTTAATGCAATAAGACATAAACCAACTGTAACTGCTGATGTTGCTCCGAACGGTAAAATATATTGTCAGTCAACTACTCCCTGTAAGTTTAAGCTTAAGGTGAAATTACCCGAGCAAAGCTCATTGCTTTCAATTATGGGAATAGTTGTTATTAATATTTCGGCAAATACACCGTTAGTTCTTGACGGTGAGCTTGGTTTAATTACGCTCGGCGGAGTTAATAAGTTCCTTGACAGCACCTTAATTGATTTTCCTTTGCTTTATCCCGGAGCTAATACAATAAGCTGTAATAATTCTCAGGCTGATATTCAGGTAATTTACACGCCTGTTTATGTGTGATTTAAGGGGGTTTAAATGGTTTTAAAAATCTTTTACAACAATGATGTAAAGCTGTTTACAGATATTGATAGCACCTTTTGCGTTACAAAAACCTACGGCGGTATGATGAGCCTGCAATTTGACATATCGCCTAAGCACAGCTTGTATAAATATTTTGCTTTGGACGGTGAGGTTGAATACGATAATCAGAGATATTTGATTAAAAGTATCAACGAACGCAAGACTGTATCTACAATTGTTTGTGAGTTAAATCTTGACGACCTTCGTGCTGATATGTTTACAAGTTTTAATAAGACTACCGAGAGTTTTCATAATATCTGTATTGAAATACTTGCCAATACTGACTGGACAGTAAAAAACGATACTCTTGTAAGTAAGCGCTGCAGCTTTGAGCTGACCGATGTAACTCCGCTTGACATTTTAAATCAATGTACCAATTCCACAATCTTCGGCAATGTGTATGAATACAATACAAAGCAAAAAACTATTACTCTTATAAAGCCCGAAAACAACACCGAGCCGAAAGGAGTGTATTTTACCGACGAATTAAATCTCACAGACTTAAACTACAAAGGCAGCTCTTCAGGCTTGGTTACAAGACTGTATGCCTACGGCAAGGACGGCTTATCTATTGCAAGCGTTAATAACGGCTGTGAGTACATTGAAAATCACACCTACACAGACAAAGTAATCAGTTATGTTTGGCGTGATGAACGATACACAGACCCTCAGTCGCTTTTAGATGACGGTGTTGTCAAGCTTGCGAATATGGCTGAACCCGAGCAGTCATACACCTGTAAGGTTATCGACCTTGCCAAAGCTCAGCCGGAGATTTATAAGAAAATTCTATCCTACAGTCTGTATGATGTAGTAACTTTGGTTGACCGTAACCGCAGCAGAAAAAGAAACTACCGGATAGTAGAGATTAAAGAATTTCCTGCAAATCCGCTGCTTAATACTGTTTCCCTATCTTCAATAGCGGCAAAGCTCACAGGTAAATTAACCACGATAAATAATCGCATTACAGAGCTTAACGCTCAACAGCTCCACGACCGCACAAAGGTAAATGAAATCAAGCAGGATTTAGACACAACAGTTCTCCATGTGTCTGAATCTTGGGCAAGCTCTGTTAATGAATCATTGTTTACTCAGACCGCAGAGGGACTTTTTCTCGAAGTCAATAAAGTGGTTGGCACAAATCGTTGGAGTACGCTTTTACAGCAATCGGCAGAAGATGTGCGAATTGCTTGGAACAACATATCCGAGTACATAAAGTTTGAAAATGCACAACTTAATATTTATAACACATCAGATAAAAAGCTCATGTCACTTAATCAGTATGGACAAGACTTTTATTACAACGATAATGAAGTCGGCTCGGTTGGTACAAGCTCATATTTACACGATGACCGCAAGCGAGGCTTAGCTTTTGACCTCAATTCAAATAGTGCGTATATGACATGGGCATATATGAGTTCTGACGATGCCGAGGCATTTACGATGAAGCTCACATATACTGCTCAGAAACTCTCTGACGAATACGAGAAAGACCAACTGCACGCAGGCTGTGACTTAAATTTGCACAACAACTATTTACGAAAAGTGGTTTTAAGCGATTGGAAATTTGAGGGCGGTTCTATTAGCGGTACTTTCAAAGGCTACTATGTCACCTCATTTAAAAGTGACGGTACAGCAAGCTCATGGAAAGAATTTTCGTTGACATTCAAAAATGGTATTCTACAAAAAGCAACTTGGTAGGAGGTTATTATGAAATTTATCACAGAAGAAAAAACAGTTTGTGAAGACGATAAGGATAAGGCTCCTGCTGAATCCGAAATCATTTTTGCAGAAGAAGCAGGAGGCAATGATGAACATACAGCATTACAAACTTAATTTAGACTTGCTTAAAAGCACATCAACTCCGATTTTATACAGTCATCAATTAGACAAAAAATCAAGATTTATTGATGTAACACTTACAGCTAATGATGCAGAAGTTACCCTTGACCGTACAATGACTGCTGTTCTTAACGCTGTAACTAATAATGTTATAGTTGCAAGTGCTCAAAGTTGCACAATATCAGATAATGTAATCGTTGTTGAGCTTACCGATAAAGTCTTATCTTTGCCGGGCGTGGCTAAATGTGAGGTCGTTCTGTCTGACAGCAGCGGAGCTGTTATTACAGCACAGCATTTTATTATTAAAATCACTGAAAAAGCTATTAATGACAAATCAAAATTCGAGCCAACAGGCTCGAATTTAGCAACAGAGGCTGCAGTTGCTAAAGCAAAAGCAGAAGCTATCGAATACTTCGAAACAGAGCTTACAGACCTTGACGAAACAGTGACAATGAAGATTAATCTTAAAGCTGATAAGGACAGTGTAGACAATGCAGTCGCTCAGCTAAGCAAGCAGATTGCAGACAATAAGTCCTCAGCTGATGAGTCAATCAGTACTCTGAGTCAGACCGTAACAGACAACAAAACAGCGACAGACAAGGCACTTGCGGCAAAATATAACAGCTCAAATATCGAGAGCGGTTCGGGCAGTCTTGCACCTGGAACGGCGAATTATGAGGGCTACGAGGGCAGTTTTAATTATGTAAAAAACGGTAAGGTAATTACAGTGTCGGTAAATATTACAAAACTTATTGCAGGTAAAGCGTATACTCAGATGTCAGGCTTACCTTTTGCGGCAATAGGTGATGGCATTTATTCGAGTATCGCTGTATACTCAACCAAAAATAAGTTGAGAAATGTCCGTATTAACGGCTCATGGCTTTTCATCAGTACGGTAACGGATAAATTTGAAGAGGATGAGAAAATCAACTTTATAATTACATATATCAGACGATAGGAGGTAATACTATGGAACTTAAAGAAAAAATCACACTCGATATGCTCACAAAAGACAGTGTAAGCGTATTAAGACAGAAGTTTATAACCCTTAACGGCGAAGATGTGCAGGTCGGCGGTAATGTTCGAAACGCATATATGAATTGTGAAAACGACAGAGAAATACTTAAAGCCGAGCTTTCAGAGGAATATTATAACGCCGTTATGGCTGTATGGGAGGTTTAATATATGTCAAAAATTACTTGTGTTGATATTTCAGAATTTCAGCAGAATATCGACTTCAACAAAATGAAAAATGACGGCATAAAAGCGGTCATAATAAGGGCAGGATATGGCAGAGAGGCAAGTCAGAAAGACAATATGTTTGAAAGCCATTTTAGAAATGCAAAAAACGCAAATTTAAAAATCGGAGTGTATTGGTACAGCTATGCCGACAGCGTTAATGATGCTGAAAAAGAGGCAAAGGCTTGCCTTGAGTGCATTAAAAATAAAAGCCTTGATATGCCAATTTATTATGACCTTGAGGACAGTTCGCAGTTGCACCTTGGTAAAACTAAAATTACAGAAATTGCAGAACGCTTTTGCGAAACAGTCAAGGAAAACGGTTACAGAGCAGGTGTGTATGCTAACTTAAATTGGTTTAACAACTATCTTGATTATAAAAGGTTAAAATCAAAATATAGCATTTGGCTTGCTCAGTATAACGATAAAGCAGAACTTGACTGCGACATTTGGCAGAACAGCTCGACAGGCAGGGTCAGCGGCTACAGCGGCAACATTGACACAAATGTAATTTACAACGATAACATCTTCGGCAAGTCTGAAAGCAAAGTCGCAAAACCAACGCTGACTTATCGTGTGTACGCTGACAATCGTTGGTACAATGAGGTCAAAGGTTTGTCGAATATAGCAGGCAGAGCGAAGCAGGCTATTTCTGCGGTTGCTGTTAAGGTTAGTAACGGTAAAATTAAGTACAGAGTGCATTTGCTCAATGGAGATTGGTTACCTTGGGTGACAGGCTATGACATTGACGATGATGTAAACGGCTATGCAGGTATCAAGGGCAAAGTAATTGACGGATTGCAGGTTGAGTTTGAGGGTGTCGGCGATTTTAAAGCTACATACAGAGTGCGTAAGCAGTGTAAAGATAAGTTTCTGCCGTATCAGCACAACACCGAAAAAGACACAGAGCAGGACGGCTATGCTGGCGTAAAAGGTTGTAAGATCGACGGTATTCAGATTACATTGACATAATTTTGGAGGTAAAAAATGAATAAAAACAATTTTAAACAGTGGGCAAAGGCTGCAGGTATTCGTGCTTTAAAGACAGCTGCACAGACGGCAGTTGCAACTATCGGTACGACTGCTGTGATGAGTGAAGTAAACTGGGTTACGGTTGCTTCTGCAAGCGTTCTGGCAGGTTTACTTTCAATTCTCACAAGCGTTAAAGGCTTACCCGAAGTAAAATAAAATCATCTGTTTTTAATCCATAATAACGCCCCAAAAGATATTATGGAGGTAAAAGCAATGAAAAGTTTTATAGGTTGGATAGGTGGTAAAAGTCACCTAAAAAATCAAATTATTTCTCTTATTCCAAATAATTGCACTCGCTACATCGAAGTATGTGGTGGTGCAGGTTGGGTACTGTTTGGCAAAGAAAGAATCAAAGGTCAGATGGAAGTTTTCAATGATATTGATGGTGATTTGATTAACCTTTACAGGCAAATTAAAAATAATTGCTCGGAATTGCAGTCGGAAATAGACTGGCTGCAATCCCGTGAATTATTCAATCAATATCGTTATGAAATTGAAAATAAAATTGAACTATCCGACTTACAGAGAGCAGCCCGGTACTTATATCTTATAAAGTGCAGCTTTGGCAGTAATCGCAACTCATTTGCGACAGCTACTAAATCAATCAACAATATTATCGATGAGCTACCTGCATACAAAGAAAGACTTAAAAATGTTATAATTGAAAACAGGGATTTTGAATCATTAATTAAAACATATGACAGACCACAAGCTGTCTTTTATGTAGATCCGCCGTATGTAGCCTCAGAACGCTATTATAACAAGAGGTATGTAAGCTTTAATAAAGATGACCATATCCGTTTAAATGCCGTTTTAAAAGCGATTAAAGGGCGTTTTATACTATCTTATAATGATTGTGATTTTATCAGAAATCTTTACAAAGATTATAACATTAGAAACATAAGCAGGCATAACTTACTGCCTGTAACAAATGAAAATCGTGCAGAATTCAAAGAAGTTATAATAACAAATTACTAAATTAGTAATAATATTACATATTTATGTAAATAATAACGCTTTAAGGTATTATATTACTTGGGGCGTTATTATGATTAAGATCCATTTATCTACAATCCTCGGCAAGTATAGGATGACACAAGCTGAACTTTCAAGAAAGACAGGCATCAGACCTGCGACTATCTGCGACATCTATAATGAAATGTGTGATAGAATTAATCTTGAACATTTGGATAGAATATGTGAGGTTCTGAACTGTGATATTTCAGAACTGCTTGAATATCAACCAAATAAGATTAAAAAAACAGGCAAAAACCTTATTGTAGAGCAAAATGGACACAGAAAAATGAATAAAAAATGAAAATACCCACGCAGAAAATCCAAATCTGCGTGGGTATTTTTTTGCAACATTATACATTTTTACAAAAAACGCACTTTTTCTATTTTATGCGAAAACTTTTCTCGTTTTGTGCGAAAAGCAACACTCTATAATTAAAGTGCAGGTTTTTATTTTGAAAAAATCAACAGATTTTATACAGAATTAAACTTCGGCGATTACTTCAACCTCAACGAGAACATCCTTTGGGAGCTGCTTAACAGCTACGCAGGAACGGGCAGGCTTTTCTGTGAAATACTTGCCATATACGGCGTTGAATGCGGCAAAATCGTTCATATCCTTTAAGAAACAAACTGTCTTTACAGCCTTTTCGAGTGAGCTGCCTGATGCCTCAAGAACATTTTTAAGGTTTGTGCAAACCTGCTCTGTCTGAGCCTCGATTGTTGTAGCCTCAACATTGCCGCTTGCAGGGTTAATTGCAATCTGACCTGATGTGAATACAAGACCGTTTACTACAACTGCCTGTGAATATGGGCCGATAGCGTCCGGTGCATTTTTAGTATAAATCTTTTCCATAATAAAACCCTCCGTAAATTATACGAGCTTAAAGCCTGCGCTTGTAAGTGCGTTTGTAATTTCTTTTACATGATCAAAGTTTCTTGTTTCAAGCACGATTCTCAGGTAACAGCCGTTAATGTCTGTGCCTTCGCTCGCACGCTCGTGGTGGATAGAAATAACATTGCCGCCCTTGTCTGCGATGATATCGGCAACCTGCTTGAGCTGACCCGGCTTATCCTGAAGTTCAATGCAAAGTGTCTGCGATCTGCCCGATCTTAAAAGACCACGCTTAATTACTCTTGAAAGGATAGTAACATCAATGTTGCCGCCCGAAATTACGCAAACAACTTTTTTGCCCTTTACAGGAAGCTTATTAAACATTACAGCTGCGAGTGGTGCAGCGCCTGCGCCTTCGGCGATCATCTTCTGAGATTCGATAAGTGCAAGAATAGCTGATGAAATTTCGTCATCTGTTACAGTTACGATATCGTCAACATACTGCTGAACATACTTGAAAGTATGTTCGCCCGGCTCTTTAACCTGAATACCATCAGCAACAGTAGATACTTTATCAAGATGAACAGGCTTGCCCTGCTTGATTGATTCATACATAGACGGAGCGCCCTCTGCCTGAACACCGTAAACCTTGATGTTAGGATTAAGACTCTTAATTGCGCAGGCAACACCGGAGATAAGTCCGCCGCCGCCGATTGCACATACAACAGCGTCTACATCAGGCATTTCTTCAAGAATTTCAATGCCGATTGTACCCTGACCTGCAATTACATTTTCATCGTCAAACGGATGAATAAAAGTATAGTTATGTTCGTCACGAAGCTCACAAGCCTTGTTGTAGGCATCATCATACACACCCGGCACCATACAAACTTCTGCGCCGTAACCCTTTGTAGCCTCAACCTTAGAGATTGGAGCGCCGTCAGGCAAGCAGATAAGTGACTTAATGCCGTATTTTGTTGCAGCAAGTGCAACACCCTGAGCGTGATTGCCTGCGGAACAAGCAATAACACCATGTTTCTTTTCTTCTTCTGTGAGCTGAGAAATCTTATATCCCGAGCCTCTTACCTTAAATGAGCCTGTAATCTGCAAGTTTTCAGGCTTGAGGTAAATTTCGCAGTCATTGCTGATAGCGGAAGCCTTAACAAGCGGGGTAGGGATAACTACATCTTTAAGTACATAAGATGCGTGATAGATTTTATCAAGTGTAACCATATAAATCTCCTCTTTCACTCTTGTTACTTTATAATTATAAATCAGAATTGAGCTAAAAACAAGTTTTTTTGCAATATTCTTCAAAAAATATTGCATAATTCTGCTTGCTGATATAGAAAAGTCAACATAAAAGAAAGTTTGACACATTATTGTTGCTTTTTAATGTGCCAAACTGCAATTTAATTATTTATTCGGTTGAGTTTTTAATTTTTCAAATTCCTTTGTGCCGGACATTTCATTTTCTTTTATAGCGTCATCAATCCTTTTGCCTTTGGTCAGGTAAGAGAACGGAGCGGAAATCAATATTGCGCCGTAATATGTAATAAATCTCCACAACAGGATTGCAGGTTTAATTTTGTTTGCAAGTCCCACAACAAAGAAAGGTCCGAAGTACATAGTAAATGCAAGTTCTGCACCGCCCGATGCACCGGGTAATGGTACAAGATTTGAGGTAAAGAGCACAAACGACTGAATGCAAATTGTATCGAGAAAACTAAGCGGTACTTGTCCATTTTCGATAGCGATGCCATGCATATCAAACGAAAGATAAACAAAGTACGGAACAGAGAGAATAGCGATTACCTGCATTGCAACAAGTCCGTAAAGCAAGAACGTTCTTTTCTTGTTTTCATAGAGCTTTTTGTTACCTTGATGGAAAAGCTCTACCTGCTCGTTGAGAGATTTTACCTTGTCATCGGGTTTTTTGATGAATTTTAATTTGTGCAATAGCTTATCAATGAATTTTATGAGTTTACCTGTAATTTTCGGACTGAACGATACAACCAAAAAGAGAACTGTAACAATAGTTTGCGTCAAAAATCCGAGAATGATAAACAGGGTAGACCATATATTGGTAAAGGCGGATTTAAAATAATCAAATTTAATTATAATTGCAAGAATACTGAAAACGCCTGTAACAATTTGATAATACACAAATTTTTGCGTCATACACGCCGAGCCGAACCCGACTCCGACTTTCATTTTTGAAAGAAGATACAACTGCATAGGTTGTCCGCCGGTATTGGATGGAGTGACAGCACCGAAGAATACACCTACAAGCGCAACTTTTAGCGAATCAATAAACCTGAAATCAGGGTATTGTGTTCTTATTAATATTTGCGTTACAAAGGTATCAATAATTATATTCATATCAAACGCTATAAGTCCTGCAATTATCCAGCCCCATATAAAACCGTCGGGTGAAGAAAGCAAGTCGATCATTCCGTTTTCAGAAACACAGAAAAACACTATAAGATAAAAGGTAATGCCAAGAACTATTATATTAAAAATAAGCTTTCCGCTTATTCTAAAGCGTTTTCGCTTTTTCTCGGTGCTCAAGAAATCTCCTCCAAAATTTTCTATTCACAAAAATGTGTACCTTAATATAATACAATCTTTTTTCTGAAAAATCAATTTACAATTCTGTCACTTATGCACTTTTGTTGTAAAAAATATATATTTTGCGATAATTTGTAGAATAAAGCTCTTGAGAATTATCAAAAACTGTGATAGAATTAATAAAAACATATAATATATTTAGGATGATTTAATGCAATTTTTTAATTTATACGGATTACCCGTAATTGTAATTTTATTTATTGTGTGGATGATTTTCAGAAATATTGATAAAAAATATAAACCTCCGACAGATTCTGTAAACAGAGGATTAAAGGGATTTGAGCAGATTGGCGGCTTTGCCGTAATTTTTCTTATGGTGTGCGGATTCGGAATACAGGGTGACGGCTTTTTGTCAGATACAATGAAAATCTTTTGGATTGTGTCAATGATATTTTTGCTGTTGCTGCATATTTTAAGCTGCATAATGTTTTACCGCAGCAGAAACCATACATTGCATATGCTGACGGCAATTTTTCCAAGCGTGATTTTTATTCTTACAGGTTTGCTTGAGCAAGACCCACCGCTTTTATTGTTTGCAATAGTCTTTGCAATCGGAAAAATATATATGACATCTAAGTCTGAAATTTAATTGGAGATAATAAAATGAATATTGTTATGTTATTAAAGCCAAAGGAAACAGTGGCTTATATTTATGAGAACAGTACAATCAGACAGGCACTTGAAAAGATGAAAGCCCATAGCTACACCGCTGTGCCTGTAATTGACGAGTACGGCAAATATGTCGGTACAGTCAGCGAGGGCGACTTTTTGTGGTACATAGTCGAAAAGCAAACGCAGGGAATAAAGTCGCAGGAAAAATATTTTGTGCGTGACCTTATTCGTACCGATTTTAACCCGTCTGTAAAAATCAGCGTTGATATGAAAGAGCTTTACGAAAGAGCCTTAAATCAGAACTTTATTCCCGTTACAGACGATTCGGGAGTTTTCATAGGTATTGTTACCCGTAAGGATTTAATCAGCCACTTTGTTGACAAAAGCAGGCTGTGAGCGACTGCCAGCTGATTTTAAGATATTTCTGCATACAAAAGACCTCCGTTTGTTGCGGAGGTCTTTGCTTTGTTATTTTTCTAAAAGATTTTTAAGCGTTTCAAAAAGCTCTGAGTCGGCCTTTTTAATCGGCATAGGTTTGTTTGAGTGGTTTACACAGCAATGCGTGGTTCTGCCTGTTGTTGCGAGAATATCGGAATCGGCAAATCTGATTTCGTATTCAAATTCCATCTTTGCAGCCGACAGATTTGTCAGCTTTGTTGTAATGTAAACCTTATCGTCAAATTTCAGAGGAATAATGTACTTTGCGTATGCGTCAACAACGGCAATAGAAACACCTTTATCCTCAAGTGCTCTTACATCGCAGCCGATCTGCTCCATAAAGTTACATCGAGCCTCTTCAAAAAATCTGATATAATTCGAATGGTGAACAATGCTCATCATATCGGTTTCATAGTAATTGATTCTTCTTGAATATGGTTTTATTTGCAAAAGTATCACCCTTTATTTTTTTATAAGCAAACCGTTTTTCAAATCTTCCTTAGCCTGTTGTCTTATTTTAAAGTGCTGCTTTTTACCTGTTGCTGTGTGCGGCAATTCTGTAACAAAGCGGTAGTATCTCGGAGCCTGATACTTTGAAATGTCAGGGGAATTTGCGCAAAATTCAAAAAGTTCCTTGACAGTAAGGCTTTCGTCCTCGGGAATAACATAGGCTGCAACGCTTTCGCCACGAACACTGTCAGGCACACCCGTTACTATACATTCCGAAACTTTAGGGTGCTTATTGATAGCCTCTTCGATTCTTGCAGGGTAGATATTTTCGCCCTTGCTGATAATCATATCATCTTTTCTGCCCGAAATTGTGATAAATTGATTTTCGTCCCAAGTGCCTACATCGCCTGTGTACATCCAGCCGTCGGCAAATTTATCCTTTGAGGCTTTTTCATTGCCTACATAGCAATAGGTTGTCTTACCGGGGCACTTAATAATTATTTCGCCCTCTGTCTTTCCGTCACAAGGAACAGTATCATTGGGATTTGCTTTTTCGTCATCGTAAACATTTACGATTCTTACCTCGTCATCGGTACATGAACGACCTGCAGAACCTGCCATTTCAGGTAAATCATACGGGCGTAAAAATGTATTCCAAAATGTTTCTGTTGTGCCGTAGCCGTTAAAAATATTAGGCGTAAGCACATTCTGAAAACGAATACAAGCCTCTTTTTCAAGCGGACTGCCCATAGTTATTATACCCTTTAAAGAAGAAATATTCTTAGGGTGCTTTTCCTGTCGGTTTGCAAGCAGAGTGAGAATTGACGGTACACCTGTTATAAAAGTAATCTTATTGCTCTCTACATATTCAAGGCAGGTCTTAGGGTTAAAATTACGCATAATTACAATACATCCGCCTACATACAAAGTAGGGGTAGGACCGCCCGAATGTAAACCGCCACGGTGGAACCACGGCGTCATATTCATTGTAATGTCAGTAGGGTTGAGCGGGAAATGCATAATTACATCGTGTGCCGAAAGAACTTCGTTTACATTGTTGAGCGGAACACCCTTTGGTGTGCCTGTTGTGCCCGAAGTCTGCAAACGAACAACTTCGTCATAAATATGCGGTTCAAAATCAACAGGCGGATTTTCTTCGGAGGCATTTTTTATATAGTCCTCAAAAAGAATATGTCCCTGCGGAAGTTCGATTTCTTTACCGGAGTTGTTTACGGCGATAATTACCTTTGGAGTATGAGAAGTGATTTCAAGAGCCTTTACAACGGTATCAAGGATTTCTGCGTCATACACATATACAGTAGGTTTGTTGTGACCGATGATTTCCGCCGTTTCGCCCGGAGAAAGATTAAAGTTTGCGGGATTGCCGATAGCGCCGAGTTTTTGCGGAGCTATATATCCAAGCAAAAATTGTGTAGAGTTAAAAAGCTGCATAAATACAACATCGCCCTTTTTAACACCGTCTGCTTTCATGGCATTTGCAAACTTATTTGCAGCTGTGTTTAATTCTGTATATGTCCACTTTATGTTGCGGGCAGGGTCAATAACAGCTGTTCTATTGCCAAAACGGCGAACATTTCTCATAAAGCCGTTAAGCCATGTAAATTCGCTTTCAAATGTTTTTACAAACATATCTGAATCATAAGTAAACTGCATAAATTTCTCCTTTATATCGGAAGGGATTATCCCTTGTATCTGCCTACAATAATACTTGAATTCTGTCCGCCGAAGCCAAATGCGTTTGACATAGCATAATCTATTTCGGCTTTCTTTGCTGCGTTAGCGACAAAGTCTATTCCGCTGCACTCGGGGTCAACTTCATTTAAGTTGATTGTCGGCGGAATTACTCCTGTTTCAATAGCCTTTACGCAGGTAATAACTTCTGTAATGCCGCCTGCGCCCATCATATGACCTGTTGCGCCCTTTGTTGAGCTTACATATGGGAGCTTGTCACCAAATACATTTTTGATAGATGCTGTTTCAACTGTGTCGCCTTTGTTGGTAGCTGTGCCGTGAGCGTTTACATAACCTATCTGTGATGTGTCGATATTTGCCTGTGCAATAGCCTGTTTCATACAAGCAATAGCGCCTCTTCCTTCCGGATGCGGAGCTGTTACATGGTAAGCGTCATCTGTGTTGCCGCAGCCGAGAACTTCTCCGTAAATCTTTGCGCCTCTTGCAAGCGCATGCTCCTCGGTTTCGAGAAGAAGCGCACCGCCGCCCTCTCCGATTACAAAACCGTCACGGGTAACATCAAAAGGTCTGCTTGCGGTAGCGGGGGAGTCGTTTCTGCGTGAAAGTGCCTTTGCGTTTGCAAGCGAATAAATTACGAGCGGACAGAGAACCGACTCCGCACCGACAGCGAGCATTACATCGGCTTTGCCTGTCTGTATACACATACAAGCTGTGTTGATTGCATCGCCGCCCGATGAACAAGCTGTGCTTACGGTAAGGCTCGGACCTTGAATATTGTGGTCGATTGCGATATTTGCAGCGGCAATGTTGCCGAGAATTTTAGGAATAAATCTCGGACCTACCTTTTTATGTGCAGCACCCGAAAGTGCGTCTTGAGTGAACGCAATTGTAGCAATGCCGTTCATAGCTGTACCCATTACAATACCTGTGCGTTCAGGTTCAATTTCAAGGTTGCTCTGCTTTAAAGCCTCCTCTGCAGCAATATATGCATACTGCATAAACGGATCCGTTTTTCTGATTAAGTCTTTCGGCATATAATCCGACGGGTTAAAATTCTTTACTTCGCCCGCAATCTGAACCGCAAGCTCCGAGGCGTCAAAGCTTTTGATTGTGTCTATACCGGACACGCCTGCTGTGATATTTTCCCAGTAAGTATCTACACCTATGCCGATAGGTGTAACTGCGCCCATACCTGTAATAACTATTTTTTTCATAACTGCTCCTTGCCGCATAATTATTTATAGTATTTGATTATTATTTGATTTTTGCATACTATTATGCTATACTCAAATTATAGCAGAAAGGAAAGAATTGGTCAACTAAAGTTTTAATGTAATTATTTATCGATTTTGACTTATTTATTCACTTCCTGCATAACAAGGTACAATTAGTGAAAACTTACAGTACAAAAATAATATCCGCTTTTGAAAGGAGTGTTTATTTATGGACATAAGTCAGTTAAAATGTTTTATTTCGGTTGCTCGCACACTTAATTTTTCTGAGGCGGCAAGGCGCAACTATGTTTCGCAATCCACCGTCAGCCGATATATTATTGACCTTGAAAAAGAATTTGGCGTACAGCTTTTTATACGCTCACATAGAGATGTTTTGCTTACGGACGAGGGCAAAACCCTTTTGCCGTATGCAATAGAAATTGTTGACACGCTTGCTAAAGCTACCTCTATAATTAAGCAAATGCACGAAGGGGGCAAGGGCAGAATTACCGTTGCCTGCGATCAAACCTCTTTTTCTTTTCCCACAAAATGTATAAAGGAATTTCGCAAACGCTATCCCGACATTACAGTTGATGTAAAGTCGCTTGACTGCTCAGGTAACGGCAATGTGCTTGGCGGCGACTATGACTTTTGCTTTATGCCAAGAGATATGCTGCCCGAAAGCTCATCTGTTGAGTCGATAGTTACCCATAGCGAACAGCTTTTTGTGATAGTCGATTCAACGAGTAAACTCGCAAGGAGAAAAGAAATTTCGCTTTCCGACCTTTCGGATAAAAAGCTTGTACTTCTTTCAGAAAATATTACTCCTATACTTTATATGGAGATAATGGATTTATACCGCACATTTCACATTGCTCCGAATGTTGCAAATACATTTGACGATGTAAAGAGTATGTATATGGCTGTGGCGGCAGGAATGGGAATTTCGATTGTACCAAGCTCGCTACTCAATTTTTCATCCGACAAAAGCTGTGCGAGTATACCGCTTACAGATGCAGACACGAGTATTTCATATGTAATGGCATGGAATAAATCTGTGGCAAACCCTGTTTCAAAGCATTTTCTTGAACTTGTAAAGGAATACGCAAACGATGTGGATAACATTTACGGGTTGTAATGTGATAGTATTGTGAATATATATAATAAAATATGTGAAGTAACAAAAACTTTTCTATAATTTCACATACTTTTTACTTAAAAACCCTTTACATTGGAAATAAAAGGTGTTATAATAGCCTTAGTCAAAGGGAAAATGACTAATATTTCCTGATAGGGGGACATAATAATGTACAGATTCACATTACCGAGAGATCTTTATCACGGTAAAGATGCTCTTTCAAGTTTAAAAACACTCGAAGGCAAAAAAGCAATTGTAGTAGTAGGCGGCGGCTCAATGAAACGCAACGGTTTCCTTGACAAGGCTGTTGACTATTTAAAAGAGGCAGGCATGGAAGTTAAGCTCTTTGAGGGTGTTGAGCCTGACCCATCTGTTGACACAGTTATGAAAGGCGCAGCTGTTATGAGAGAGTTTGAGCCTGACTGGATTGTTGCAATGGGCGGTGGCTCACCGATTGACGCTGCAAAGGCTATGTGGGCTTTCTATGAGTATCCTGAAATTACATTTGAGGATCTTATTACTCCGTTCAGCTTCCCTAAATTAAGACAGAAAGCTAAATTCTGTGCTATTCCGTCAACTTCGGGTACAGCAACAGAGGTTACAGCTTTCTCAGTAATTACAGATTACGAAAAGGGCATCAAGTATCCGCTTGCTGACTTCAACATCACTCCTGATGTAGCTATTGTAGATCCGTCACTTGCTGAAACAATGCCTAAAAAGCTTACAGCTCATACAGGTATGGACGCAATGACTCATGCTATTGAGGCATATGTATCTACTCTTAACTGTGACTATACAGACGCACTTGCACTCCACGCAATCAAGATGATTCACAATGACCTTAAAAAGTCTTATGACGGTGATATGGCTGCTCGTGATGCTATGCACAATGCTCAGTGTCTTGCAGGTATGGCATTCTCAAATGCTCTCCTCGGTATTGTTCATTCAATGGCTCATAAGACAGGCGCTGCATTCTCAGGCGGTCACATTATTCACGGCTGTGCAAACGCTATGTACCTTCCTAAGGTAATTAAATATAATTCAAAAGACGCTACTGCTGCTGAGCGTTATGCTCAGATTGCAAAGTTCATTGACCTTAAGGGCGACACAACAGAAGAACTTGTTGATGCACTTATTGCAGAGCTCCGCTCAATGAATGATCAGCTTGATATTCCGCAGGCTATCAAGAACTACGGCCCGGGCGGCGTAAAGGCTGATGTAAGCATTATTGACGAAAAAGAGTTTATGGATAAGCTCGCTGAAACAGCTAAAAACGCTATTGCAGACGCTTGCACAGGCTCTAACCCTCGTCAGCCAAGTCAGGAAGAAATGGAGAAACTTCTCAAGGCTTGCTACTATGACCTCGACATTGATTTCTGATTATAATTTATAACAGATTTCGTGTAGAATAAATTTATCTTTATCTTTTTATACTTATTTTCCTTTTAATTCCTTTGTTTTTATTATTTTGGTTTTCATTTGATAACCTCAAAACCTGCCCTTACATATTGCAAGGGCAGGTTTTCTGTTTATATGAAAAAGTTTGATATTGTAGTAATGAGATAGCATATTGCCACACCTATGGCTGTGGGCATTATAATTGAAAACATAGTCCAACCGATACTTCCTGTTTCTTTTTTTATGGTAAGGCAGGTGGTTGAGCATGGGAAATGGAAGATACACATTATTATAGTGCAGAGCGCAGTTGTAACAGTCCAGCCGTTTTGCGTGAGCAATGCAAAAAGCTCTTCGTAGCTTGCAAAATCCGTAAGAGTGCCGTTTGAAAGGTAAGACATAATTATTATGGGAATAACGGTTTCGTTAGCGGGAAAGCCAAGCAAAAACGCCATTACTATTACTCCGTCAAGTCCGATGGCTTTACCGAACGGATCAAAAAATTCTGTGCAGTATGCAAGCAGTGATTGGTCAGCAATATAAATATTTGCAAGCAGCCATATGAGAGCGCCGGCAGGTATAGCCACCACAACCGCTCTGCCCAGCACGAATAATGTGCGGTCTAAAAACGAGCTTGCTATTGTTTTTAAAATTCTCGGCTTGCGGTAGGGCGGAAGTTCCAGTGCAAATGCCGAGCGCTCACCCTTTAGCAGTGTTGTGGAGAGAATTTTTGAAACAAACATAGTGACGGCAACCGCAAAAAGAATAAGCAAAACGAGTATAAGGGCAACGCCGACCGAGCCTGACAGCACGCAGGCACTGCCCGAAAAGAATATTGTGATTACCGCAATAAGCATTGGAAATCTGCCGTTGCATGGCATAAAGTTGTTGGTTACAGTGGCTATAAGCCGTTCTTTTGGCGATTCAATAATTCTGCAGCCTGTAACTCCGCAGGCATTACAGCCAATTCCCATAGCCATAGTCAAGCCTTGCTTGCCATGCGCTCCGCATTTAGAAAAGAATTTGTCAAGGTTAAATGCAATTCTCGGCAAATAGCCAAAGTCCTCTATTAAGGCAAACAGCGGAAAGAAAATCGCCATTGGCGGCAGCATTACCGCTACAACCCAGCTGAGAGTAGTATAAATGCCGTCTATAAAAAAGCCTTTTATAAAATCGGGAGAATTGAAAAAATCAAAGATATATACAAGACCGATTTTTATATATTCAAACATACAGCTCAGCAGTTGGCTCGGATAATTTGCTCCTACTGCTGTTATCCAAAAAAGCAGTCCGAGCAGGAGTATCATTATCGGTATTCCTGTAATTTTAGAAGTAAGTATTTTATCGAGCTTTCTCGTTTTTGCACTTATATTTTCGCCGCACTTTTTTACACAATGGCTGCAAATTTCCTTTGCCCTTGCTGATAAACTTTCTGTGTTTTGCCTGCGTTTTTCTGTGTCTGAAATATCTATGCCATCATAAAGCCGAGAAACTCGAAAGCACTTTGTTTTTTCTGTGCATACATCGTAAATTTTTTCTCTGATTTTTTCAATATCGGCTTTCTTTGTTGCGTTAGTGCTGATAACAGGTATGCCGAGGTTCAGCGAAAGCTCATCTTCATCAATGATAAACCCGTTTTTGGCACATTCATCGCTTAGGTTAAGGCACAAAACCGCCTTTTTGGCAACAGAAAGCACCTGCAAGGTAAAGGAAAGGTTGCGCTCAAGCACGCTTGAATCTATTACTATAACTGTGCAGTCAATGTCATCTCGCACAAGAAACTGCCTTGAAACATCTTCCTCGGGAGAAAAGGAAATCATAGAGTATGTGCCGGGCAAATCTATGATTGAAAATGTTTTGTCGTTGATTTTCGTACAGCCTTTTGCATATTCAACGGTTTTTCCCGTCCAGTTGCCTGTGTGCTGTTTCATACCTGTAAGCGCATTGAAAATTGTGCTTTTGCCCACATTCGGGTTACCTGCAAGTACCACATTATAGCTTGCATTATTGCACATATTTCCGCTTGCCTCGGTTTTACGGCTGTTTCTTGTCAGCAAGTAAAAACCTCCCAACTTTAGATTTTATGTGTAGCTTTGTGTAGGATGCACCGTAATTTTGGCGCAGTCGCTTTCTCTGAGAGCAATTACAGTGCCTTTTGACAGATACGCCCTCGGATCTCCGAACGGACTTTTTATAATCGGAATAATTTTTTCGCCCTCTGTTATGCCCATATCATTAATTCTGTTTTTTATGCCGTTTTCACACTCAATGCTGTCTATATAAGCCTCGCAGTTCAGCGGAATTTTATTAAGAGTTGTTTTATTCATTACTTCACCCGAATTTTAAGCATAGCGCCGAAAGGTGAGCGCTATGCCTGCTTTTTTATTAATAACAGAGTATTCAGCTAAAAGTATATAGTTACAAATTTGCTTTTCTGCTTTTAAATTCAAATTTACTATGATATAATTGTTATAAGCAAGCCGTATTCTACATAAAAATTTTATGGGGTGTATGGCTTTATGAAAATTAAGAAAATTATTTACTTTTCAATATGTTTAGTTCTCATTTCGGCATTTGTTTGGCTGATAACTGCCGCATACTTTCGTTTGAATGTTATGACAAGCGAGGGCAATGTCGGCGATTGTAAGCACACGATTATTATTGACGCAGGTCATGGTGGTGAGGACGGCGGAGCTGTTTACGGCAATGTGGTGGAAAAGGATATTAATTTGCAGATTTCCGCAAAGCTATCCGATATGCTCACACTCTTCGGCTACAAAACCGAGCAGGTAAGAACTGAGGATAAATCTGTTTATACGCAGGGCGATAATATCAGACAGCGCAAGGTTTCCGATATGAAAAACCGCCTTTCTATGTTTAATTCAAGCACCGACAATGTTGTAATCAGTATTCATCAGAATAAATTTACCGAAAGCAAATACAGCGGAACGCAGATTTTCTATTCGCCAAACAATCCTCAGAGTGCAGACCTCGCCGAAAGCATTAGACAGTCTGTGGTAACATTACTTCAGCCTGAAAACGAAAGAGAGTGTAAAAAGGCGGATAAAAGCATTTATCTCTTAAAAAATGCAACTGTGCCTGCTGTGATTTGCGAGTGCGGTTTTATCTCAAACGAAAGCGAATGTGCAAAACTGCAAGAAAATACCTATCAGCAAAAAATGGCTTATTCAATAGCTGTGGGATTTATGAATGTTTATTAAAGGAAGTTTAATATGGCAAAAATCAAAAGTGTATATATATGCTCGCAATGCGGTTACGAATCGCCTAAATGGTACGGAAAATGTCCTACCTGCGGCGAGTGGAATACTATGGAGGAAGAAATCAAGGAGAGCGTAAAGACCGCTCCTGCCGTAAAAAGAAAGGTAACTTCGGCTGTTTCTGCTCCGTATTCAATTACTGAAATCACTACCGAAAACGAACACCGTTACGATACAGGCTGCGGCGAGCTGAACCGAGTGCTTGGCGGCGGAATTGTAAAAGGAAGTCTTATTTTACTTGGCGGTGACCCCGGTATAGGCAAATCAACCGTACTTTTGCAAATATGCCAATATCTCGGCAATTCTATGAAAGTATTATATGTGTCGGGCGAGGAATCGCAAAGACAGCTAAAGCTTAGAGCAAACCGACTCGGCGTAAATTCTCCTAATCTGTATGTAATGACCGAAACAGATGTAGAAATTGTTTGTGAACAGATAAGAGCCGAAAAGCCCGACATTGTAATGATTGACTCAATTCAGACAATGAATCTTACCGAGTTAAGCTCGTCACCCGGCAGTGTAACGCAGGTAAGAGAGTCGACAAACTGCCTTATGCGCACCGCAAAGTCGCTTGATATTCCAATGTTTGTTGTAGGTCATGTAAACAAAGAGGGTTCAATCGCAGGCCCTAAGGTACTCGAACATATTGTAGATACCGTATTGCATTTTGAGGGCGACAAGCAGATGTCTTGCAGAATTTTGCGAGCTGTTAAAAACAGATATGGTTCAACCAACGAAATCGGTGTGTTTGAAATGACCGATACAGGACTTGTAGAAGTGCCAAATCCATCTGTAATGCTGCTTTCAGGCAGACCAAAGGGAGTGTCTGGTACTTGTGTAACCTGCACTATTGAGGGTTCTCGACCAATTCTTGCCGAGGTGCAGGGACTTGCAACTCAGAGCGGCTACGGCAACGCTCGCAGAATGGCAACAGGCTTTGACTACAACAGGCTTTCACTTTTGCTTGCCGTACTTGAAAAAAGGGCAGGGTACTATTTTTCTAATAACGATGCGTACATAAACATTGTCGGCGGTTTGAGAATAGACGAGCCTGCCATTGACCTTGCGGTTGCAATGGCGCTTATCAGCAGTCTTAAAGATGTGCCGATTGCCGAAAATGTTGTTGTATTTGGCGAAATCGGACTTGCAGGTGAAATCAGAGCGGTTTCTCAGGCACAACTCAGAGTAAACGAGGCGGTAAGGCTCGGATTTACAAAAATTATTTTGCCGTATCACAACATAAAAGCTGTAAAATATGATGGGGCAGAGCTTGTCGGCGTAAAAAATATAAGACAGGCTTTTGAGGCTGTCAGCATATGAGTTATGTTGTTATGTCGGACGAATATCCAAAGCTATGCAGTGCGATTGAAAGTTACGGATATAATATAATTTCCTCTGATAAAATTTTAAAATTCAATACTCCGGAGCAAAGGCATATTGATATGCAGTTGCTAATGATAGAAAATAACATTTTTTTATTACGGGAATGTATATCGTTAAGGAAAAACCTTGAGAATAAAGGATACAATATAATTCTTTGTGAGAATAATATTAAAGGCAAATATCCCGATTGTGTAGCGCTGAATTGCCTGTATTTGGGCGGAAAATTATACGGCAGGGAAGATGTTATAGATATTTCCGTAAAAAATTATTGCAAGAAAAACAGCATTGAAATTGTTAATGTAAAGCAAGGCTACACTCGATGCTCAACGGCTGTTATATGCAAAAACAGCGCAATTACCGCCGACAACACAATTTATAATGCTCTGACAAAAAGCGGAGTTGATGTGCTGAAGATTGAAAGTGGAAATATAAGACTTGACGGGTACGATTACGGATTTATCGGCGGCGCTTGCACAATGCTTGATAAAGACACTTTGGCGTTTTTCGGTGATATAAAAACACACCCGAATTTCCGAGAAATCGAGAAGTTTTGTATAATTCATAATGTAAAAATTATTAATTTAATAGAAAATGCACCGCTTATAGATATAGGCGGTGCATTGAGAATATAACTGACTTTGTATAACAAGGTCAGTTTTTTACTTATGCCACTACTGCGTCATCAATAAACCAAGTGCCGAGTCCCAACTACTGTAAGGGAAATGCACACCCTGTCATCAATAATAAGTGGCTCAATAGTGAATGCTGAAAGGAAAATAATATTAATCGACAATTTAATTATTTTCGCCGTTTTCTGTTTTCTTGTTTGCCTTTGGCTTAACATTTGATAACGGATTTTTTTCGGCGGCATTTTTCATTTGTTCGGAGCTTAGGTGGGTGTAAATCTCGGTTGTGCCAAGGTTTTCGTGACCGAGTACATCTTTAAGCACTCGTATGTCAACTCCGCCGTACTGATACATAAGCGTTGCGGCAGTGTGCCTGAGCTTATGACAGGAATATCCCTGAGCATTAAGTCCGATTTTTTCAAGATATTTATACACCATAGCCTGAATGGTTTTAACACTCATTCTGCGGTGGTTGCGGCTGATAAACAGTGCATACTTATCTTTGACACCGTCAACAGGTCGCACACGCATATAGTTTTGAATAGCAGATATGCAGGCAGAATTGAGATAAATAACTCGTTCTTTGTTGCCTTTGCCGACAACCCTCAGGGTGTTGTCCTGACGAATATCGGTATAATTTAAAGATGCCATTTCAGACACACGCAATCCGCAATTTAAAAACAGGGTTAATATGCAATAATCACGCTCTTTATAATCGCCGTCAACGGCATTTAGCAGTTCAAGACTTTGCTCAAGTGTAAGATATTTTGGCAAAGCTTTTTTCTTTTTCGGAACTTCAAGCTGTTCGACGGGATTTGTGCTTAAAACGCATTTTTTAGTAGTCAGATAATTAAAATAGCCTTTAAGACTTGAGCATTTGCGAGCTCGTGTAACATTTTGATTGTTGCGCTCACGCTGAATATAATTCATAAATTCGTATGCGTCATTGAGCGTAACGGTCTTCACAAGCTCAAGATCTACATCGGCTATTGAAATACTTTCAAATTCCGCATCCTTAGGCACAAGTCCACGCTGTAACTTTATAAATCTGAAAAATGTACGCAAATCTATGTAGTATTCATCAACGGTCTTTTGAGATTTGCCTTTGACCGTCTGCATATAAAATAAGTAATCCTTGATGATCTGCGGTGCGTCATCAATAAAAGAAACTCCCATGTGCCATTTACTCCTCGCCTCAACTATACAAAATATGCCTTGATTACGATTTTGTACAATTTATATTTCTTAAGTTTATTTTAGCTTATATCTTTTTAAAATTCAAGTCGCAGTCGGGCAACAAATTTTGAAAAAAATCAAATTTTCCGTCTCGGATTTAGGGTCAAGGGAGCCACTGCTCCCTTGTGGGTAAAGGGCAAAGCCCTTTGTTTGCCGTCTGGGAGCAACAATATTTTTGCTTTTTATATTAAGTAAGACGAGATGATATTTATATAGTGAACACATACTATACGCTCCCTTATTCAGCCTTGCCTTGTTGCTCTTTTTCTTTTCCTATGCTAAGTATTAAAGCACTATGTTGTGTTGTTTCCTTTTTTGCAGAAACTTTCAAAAAAGAAAAAAGTCGGATTTTTAGTCCGACTTAACCCCCCTCCGCTAAATAGGGGGGTACAACTTACAATTAATTATCTGATGATGTTTTTCTTCCTCAAAATATAAACTATTATCGGCTCTAATGAATTAATATTAAAATTATAACTTCTTATAAAGTCAATCCCTGCGGCTGTAAGTGCGTTATTTACAAAAGCATCTCTTTCTATACGGTTTTGTTTTTGGTGGCTCTTATCGTCAAGCTCTATAGCTGCTATCATTTGCATAGTGTATTTATGTGTTAATACAAAATCTATATGCTTTGATTTAATTTTACCGAAGTAACTCATATACTCTTGATTTGTTATTTTGCATTTATCTACTTCAATTATATCAGCTAATCGCATTTTTACTTGAACAGATAAATTATACTTATCTGCTAAATGAACTAAATTATAGTAAAATCTGTATTCGTTATTAGTTAATAATTTTCGTTCCTTATACGGATAGAAACCGTTTGTATTTATGTATTTCATTTCCTGATGTTGTGGTACTGGGTAATTCATTTTTTCACCTTATTTCATTTCTACATTGCCATAGTTAATATTGATATTATTTTTTATGTTCCATTTTGTTTGTTGCTCATTTGTAAAGCCTAAAATATAATCTGATGACACATTATAATATTTGCATAATTTGATTAATAAATCTATTGGTAATTTCCTTTTACCGCTTTCATATAATTGGTATTGTTGTCTTGTTATGTTTAATTCTAATGCTATGCTTTCTTGCTTTTGGTCGTGGTCTTCTCTTAATTCCCTTAGTCTTTGTGTATAATGCATATTTTAACCTTCTTTTTTTGTTTGTTAAGTAGATTATAACAGGCATTTATTTGTATGCATTGACAAGCATTCAAACGAATGCTATAATTTTTATAAAGCATTTAATTAAATGCTTATAAAGCAAAAATTATTTACTTGGTTTAGGTTACATAAAAAAGACAATGAGAAAAGGAAGTCATAAAGCACTTTCAGATTAAACTACCTTTAAAGTCTTTCCGAGTACATCCCATATAATCTATTTAAAAAAATTAAGGAGGTAAAAATGAAAGTAAAAATTGTAGGCAAGCGATCAGGAAGTTTCACCGACAAGAAAACAGGTGAGTTAGTCAGCTTTGGTAAAATGTCTTGTATAACTCCTTTTCCTCTTGATCAGAAAGATTCCGAGGGTGAACAAGCTCTTGAAGTGTCTGTTCGTCCTGATGTTCTCTGTAATATTCCTATTGACTCTGAGGCAGAACTTGACTTTAATCAGAACGGTTCACTTATCGGCATTAACTTACTTTAATGAGGTGTAAAAAAATGCAGTATATTTTTTCATTGCTGATTTTGGTGTTTGCTTTCTTCGGCTTTATTCACTTTGTTAAGAGTTGTGTAAACAATTTCAAAGAGTACATCGAAAAATTGAGGTGCAAAAAATATGGAATTATCGACGCAACCGACAACGCAGGCGATTCAGAAAATAGCGACACTTGATGAATTACTTAGTCAATCGCAACTGACGAACAGTATTTTGCTTTTTGCGCTTGCTGTATGTGTCGGTGTGTTTGTATGTTTGCTCTTGTACAAAGCTTTAACATTTTATGATATTTTCTGAGAAAGGGGGTAATATATTGGATTTTGCTATTACAGCTGAATTAATTAAGCCTATTCAGACTGCCATTGATAGTGGTCTTAGTACTCTTGTCCCAGTCGGCATTGGTATTATGGCTGTATTTGTGGGTATCTCTCTTATCCCGAGAATTATTTACAAGTTCCTTTAATTCTCGTTGTGAGTCGCAACTCCGCAGTCAATTTGATTGCGGAGTTATTTTTTTGGAGGTGATTTTATAAAGTTAAAAAAATTTATTGTAGTTGCACTTGCGGTTTTGATCGTGATTGTAGTTTCTATTCTCCCTTGTTCCGCTGTTTCTGTTCCTAATTATGAAATTACTGATGACAATTTTAATTATTATATTATTTTTAAAACTGAAGATGGATTTGAATCTGTTTTTTTATCTACTGATGAATTAGTTGTTTCAGTTGATTCTAAAATTTACATGCTTAAATCTACTAACGGTTCTGCAAAACAAATTAATATTAGCAATAATACTGCTGCATTATTTTCTACGCCCGGTATATTAGGTTCTTTTTCTCCCAAAGATATGATTGCAACTAATTATGATGTTAAATATGAAAATTCTGATGAAGTTTTTTTTCAGCAATCTCCTCTGCTGTGCAGGCTACTGAACCCAGTACAGGAGCAAGTGGGGGAGAGAGTGGCGGCGGATTCACTTACTTTGACAATCTGTGGAATTTCCTTACTAGCATTGTTAGTTGGTTGCAGTCTTGTGCCGAAAGTCTTATACAGATTCCTATAAGCATTTGGGATAATGTAAAGAATATTCCTTCCATGGTTTGGAATTTCTTTGAGGGTGCTTTTAGTTCCCTTGGTAGTGTTGTTTCTAACATTTGGGATTCGGTCAAAGGTATTCCCGGGAGCATTCTCGATGGTTTAAAATGGCTTTTTGTGCCTGATACAGAACATATTAATAATAGTATTGATTCTCTTGTTATTAGTTTTAAAAACGCTTTTGGTGTTGATTCTTTTGATATTTCTGGTGTATTTGGTACTGAGGCTGAAATTGGTAATCAACAAGGTACTATTCAAGTAGGTTCTATTACTTTTACTGGTACTGTTTTTGACAGTAGTTTTCTTTTGAAAGCTGTCAATACTTTTCGCCCTGCTATTCGTGGGTTTATTATTTTTCTTCTTGTTCTGTATAATATAAATCAGTTTATGCGTTTTATTGGTCAAGAGGGAATATCTTTGGGAACACTTATTTCAAGTTCAAGAAAGGAAGAATAAATGATTTTTCAAGTTCTTATTGATTTTGCTGTTAATCTTATATCTGGACTTATTGGTGGTTTATCTTTTTTTACTATCCCTTTTGATTTCATTAATACTTTAGCTACTGTTTGTGTTTATGGTAACTGGCTTGTTGGTGCTGATGTATTACTTTTGTTTGCTGGTTGTGTTTCCACTTGGTTTACTATTAAATTAACGGCTGGCGTTGTTCTCTTTGTTTATCGTCTTATTCCTTTGTGTGGGTGATTATAATGTGGATATATTTAATTATTGCAGTTTTTGTTTTCGTTTTCAGACGGTTTATTTTTTCACTGCCTCAGCTGCTCCGTTACAAACTTAAAGACTTAAAGAACTTTAACAAGGATTATTTTAAGCTTTACGGTTTGCGAGTTTATACTGGGCGACAGGGAGCAGGGAAGACTATCGGACTTGTGTATGACTTGGAACGGTATCGTAAACGGTATCCAAAGGCTAAGATATATACTAACTTCGGCTATAAATACGAAACCGCTCCGCTTAATAGTCTGAATGACCTTTTAGATCCTGCACTTAAGAATGGTACTGACGGTGTTATTTTTGCCATTGATGAAATACAAAACGAGTTCAGTTGTGCAAATTCTAAGGATTTTCCTGAAACGCTTTTAAGCCAAGTTACGCAACAGCGTAAGCAGCGTGTTTGTATTTTAGCTACTTCTCAAGTTTTTACGAGAGTTGCAAAGCCTTTAAGGGAACAATGTTTTATAGTTGTAGTATGTCAAACGCTCTTTAGTCGATATACTCGACTTAAATATTATGATGCAGATGCTTACATAGAGTATGCGGACAATCCCAGTAGGGACAAGCGAAGAAAACTTCGCAAAAAAGACTATCAGTCATTTGTTCAGACTGACAGTCTAAGAGATTTATATAACAGTTATTTGCTTATCGATCGTTTAAGCCGTGTTGGCTTTGCTCCTAAGCAACAAGTAATTAATACAACAAATATCGTTGTGTCAAACGCAAAGGGAAAACGCTGAGCGTTTTCCCTGCGGTGACACTGATATTTTGTTTAATTCTTTTAATGGGGTGTTATTTATGAAATCAGCTAATTTAATTATCGACTATTTAACTTTTTCATCTAAATGTGATTCTGTAAAATCAATAATTGATTTTCTGGGATTTTCAGAAATTCCATTCAGTAAGTTAAATGGTCGATATTTTTATAAAAAAAGACTTTCGTATGAAGGCATTAACATTTATTATGAGGGAATGGACGAAAATATGGGCATATGTGTTGAGTTGTCGGGTAAAGGCTGTCGCAATTTTGAAAAACTCGGCTCTGGTGACTATAACGAGTTATTTTCATATATAGCTAATAATCAAGAGTTAAATATAACTCGTATAGATATAGCGTATGATGATTACGACGGTTTACTTGATTTTGATACGATAGAAAACGACATTAAAAATTATAATTATGTTTCAAGATTCAAAGTTTTTAAAATTGAAAAAGAATACAGCAAAATTGTTGAAAAAAGAAGTTTCTGCATTTACTGTGGTTCAAAAAATCAAAGTGACACACTTTTCAGAATATATGATAAACGAGCAGAGCAGATGAGATTTGAGCTTGACCATTGGGTCAGATTTGAAATGCAGTTGCGCAAGGAGCGTGCTGATTGTTTTCTTAATGCTCTTGTTGCCGGCAATGACCTCGGTCAGCTTTTTGCAGGAGTAATTAATAACTATCTGCGTTTTGTTGTGCGTTCTAAAACTGATTCAAATACTTCAAGATATGAAACTACGCAGTATTGGTTTAATTTTCTCCGTACTTTTGAGAAAGTATCTTTATACATACCACAACATTATTATAATGAAACTAAACTTGAAAAATTCATTAAAACTCAAGTGTCAGGTGCTTTAGTTGCTTTTATATCACTGTTTGGTTTTAATGCTTTCAAAAATGTTGTCAATGGTAAAAGTCATTTAGCGTTAAATCCTAAATATCAGTTATTGCTAAAGCAACACGGTATTGATAATATAGATGAATTGTTCATAGATGATTGGTGGAACTCTTATGACTGAACAGGAATATAAAATCATAGCAATGTGGGAATACATATTTTATGAACAGCAACGGGCTGAAAATGACTACTTGCAGTACAAAGATTATTTCAAAATTTATGAATATGATACTATTGATTTACTTGAGTTTATTCTTGCAAAAAATCGTCTTGATGTAACTAATAAGATTATGAATGATTTATCTATAATCTTAAGTAAGCACGACCAAGACGGCAATAATTAATGCTTGAGGTTTTTTTACTATGTATAATTATCTTCTTTATGTTCGTAAATATTCTATTTTTACTAATGATTACGAACTTTATGTTTATGGTGTAAATACTAATGATATTTATCACACGATCGGAGAATTTTATTATCGTTCTGAAACTAAAATAAGTAGATTAGATTATGTTGAATGTACTCAGCAAAAGCTTGATTATCTTGCTAAACAACGATTTAAAATTTATTCATTTTTTGATAAGTATTAAATGATATGTCATAATGCACAATTACATTGCTTATCTGAAGCTTTATTTCTTGTGTATTCTGCCCTCAACTATACAAAATATGCCTTTTGTATAGTTGCCTATATCTTAATTCAAGGGTAGAGTTGGATTGAAATGCCTCTACCTTTCTGAGTGATTATTATAAAAGATTATTACAACTTGCTAATGCAATTTGCGTAGTTAAAATATTTATCATATTAATTTTATTTCAGCCTGCAATTATAAAATTATAATTAAATCTATGATTGATTAAATTATCTTTCTTTTTACAAATTTGCAATCAATAAAATATTTTACTTTAAAACATTTTACTTTACGGTATATAATTTCGGTTTTAATATCTAAAATGAAATTAAATTGAATAGTATGAATTATTACTTACACTTTATTTTATCATATGGCATATAAAATGCCAAATAATTTTAATTGTTGAATTTTTGTAAATAAATAAAATTATTTAAATTCAACTAATATTATTGACATCAAACAAAAAAACAGTATAATAATTTTAGACAAACATTATTAATTTGAAACAAAATAATTAAATGAGTTGATTTTTATGTATGTGGACTTAATTTTATATTTAATACCTTTTTGTTTTGCAGTTCTGTTTTTGCAGACTTTCATTAAGGTTTTATTAGCAAGATGTGTGAACAAAATCATATATAAAGAAAAAATAATTGATAAAGAAATTAGAAATAAATTTTACCGCAATTGCTTAATTGCCTATCTCTCGGCTTTATTTGCTGGAGTAATTTATATTGTTATACAACTATTGATTGATAGCTCATCAGATTTTTCAAGCGTTTTGAATCAAAATGTTTTTAATTTTAGTATTATTTTAATTGCTACACCGTTAATCTGTTTGTTTTTTGATTGTTTCACTATATTCAGAAATTCAGAGCTTACTAAAACACAAAAAATTATCACTTTGATTATTTTTGTTTTTGTAACGATTCCGTTTCCGCTTTTGTTTTGTTCAACTGTATAAAATCTCTTAGATGACTAATATAAGATTTATAACAAAAACAAGCGACAGTTATATTGAACTGACCCTAAAAAGTTAGACAAAGTTATAAAGAAATAATTATGCAAAGCGACTAAGAGAGATCTTGGTCGCTTTTGTTATGCAGCTTTGTGTCTGTAATCTACTGGAGACAGTCCATCAAGCTTAAGCTTGATGCGCTTGTTGTTGTACCATTCTATATATTCCGTAAGTTCCGAGATAAAATGCTCAACGGACATAAATTCTTGCAGATACAGCAATTCTGTTTTTAATAAACCGAAAAAGTTTTCAGCACAAGCGTTGTCAAGACAGTTGCCCTTTCGGGACATACTTTGCCTGATACCCTTGTCCGCAAGCATTTTCTGATAACGCTTATTTAGATAATTAGTAAAAATGTGGACATAATCCTACAAAAGACAAAAAATAAGAACCGCAACAATAGTTACGGTTCTTATTTGGCGGAGGACAAGGGATTTGAACCCTCGCGCCGCGTTAGCGACCTACTCCCTTAGCAGGGGAGCCTCTTAACCACTTGAGTAATCCTCCGTGTAGTTAAACTACAAAAAATTATTTAAAAAATTAAATAAATGGCGGAGAGAAAGGGATTCGAACCCTTGGTCCCTTGCGGGATCACTAGTTTTCAAGACTAGCTCCTTAAACCACTCGGACATCTCTCCGTATTGCCGATTATCTTACACAACGATATATTTTATACCATTTTTTCAGCTGTTTGTCAAGTTTATTTTGAAAATTTTTCAAAATTTTGCAAAATCACTCGTTTTCCGCTGCTTTTCTCTTAGAGAATACGCATCCGCAGTAGTTTTGACGGTACAAATTGTGTTCTGCCGAAAGCACAATAGAGCGTTTGTATCCCTCTTTTTTCTTGAAATCACTGCTCAGCCATTTAACATTATAAATTTCTGCAAAGTGCTCTCCTATACTGTTAAGAAGTCCGGCATTTTTCAGCGGACTTATTGTTAAAGTGGTTGTAAAGTAATCGAAATTCATTTCCCGAGCAATGCGGGCGGTCTTTTCAAGGCGCAGTTCAAAGCATTTTTTGCACCTTTCCCCTCCCTCGGGTTCGTTTTCAAGACCTTTTACGGCAGAAAAATACTCCAAAGGTGTGTATTCGCCCTCAATAATATTTACGGGATACTTAAAATTCATTTCGGAATTAAAGCGTTTTTCTTCGTTTAATCTGTGCTGATATTCAGCACTTTCAGAAATATTGGGATTATAAAAGAAAACCGTGATTTTAAAATACTGCGACAAATACTCAAGACAATAGCTTGAACAAGGCGCACAACAGACATGCAAAAGCAGTGTCGGAACAGTATTTGTCTTTTGAAGATTTGAGATTATTCCGTCAAGAATTTTCTGATAATTTACCTTGTTCATCGCTCGTCCTTATTTCTGTGCCAAAATCATATTCAAAAGTTCGCCGGCGGTTGCGGCAACCTGCGGAGCGCCTGCGTCCATAAGCTCTTTTCTTCCACGAAATCCCCACTCTACACCGAGCATATTTACTCCTGCATTGTTGGCTGTGAAAACATCTACATCGCTGTCGCCAATATAAATGCACTCGCTTTGCTTTACATTGTGCTTGCTTAAAATAGCGTTCAGAGCCTCGCCGTCAGGCTTGCACTTGTATTCTTTTTTATTTCCCCAAGCCTCTGTGAATTTATGATTCGGAAACACCTTTGAAAGAATAGCGCCCACAAATTCGTCAGGCTTGTTTGAGAGTACGGCGGTCATAATGCCGTTTTTGTCGAGCTGTTCCAAAAGCTCGGTGCAGCCGTTGTATTCAGCTGTATGGTCGTTACTGTGAGCACCGTAGTAAGTGTTAAATCCGTTCATAACCGTATCAAAAAGTGCCTTATCTTCGCTTTTCTCGCCCATTGCACGCTTTATAAGCATTTCTCTGCCGTTGCCCACAAAGTGGTTATAATTTTCCATCGGCTGAACAGGAAGTCCTGCCTTTTTAAGTCCCTCATTGGTGGCAATACCAAGGTCAACAAGGGAATTTACAAGTGTGCCGTCCAAATCAAATACTACCATTTTTACCATATTAAAGACCTCTTTCTTGTTCAAACAAAATCGCACGACAAGGCGCAGCCTCAAGACCGCCGAGCTTTATAGGAAATGCAAAAAGCTCGTAGTCGCCGTCTGAAATATCGGATAAATCAAGATTTTCTAAAATTGCAATGCCTGCCTCGGCAAGAATTTTATGCGTTTCGTTCTCGTCATACTCGGGTGCGATTGACTGTGCGTCAGTGCCAATCATTACTACATCGCTGTCGGCAAGAACCCTTGCGGCAAAGGCAGACACAAAAGCCTTGCAGTTGCCGTGCAAAAGCAGTTTCTTACGGCTGTGCGCAAGAATTTTGTCCATATCTTCGCCCGTAAGAATACCGTTGACCGTGACTACCGTACATTTGCCCGTAAAGGTATTAAGGCGCATTTTGGATATAGAACTGCCATCATCAGAAAAATGCAGCGGTGCGTCAATATGAGTGCCTGTGTGGGTGCTGATACTTATGGCAGACAAATTATAGTCATCACCGTTTTTAATGCTTTTAACTTTTGTTACCTCGGTTTTCGGATCTCCGTCAAACACCTTGCAGGTGAGAGTATCTCTTGAAATATCATGAATTATCAAGCTATGCACCAACTTTTTGTATTAATACTCTTATTATACTATATAATTACAAAAAATTCAAATACAAAAGGGACTGTCTTGCGACAGCCCCGTAAAATTATAAAATATTTAAAAATATCAGATTCTTGCAACGCCTGTTTCGATAGCTGCTTTCTTAACAGCCTCAGCAACAGTCTTGCCGATTCTCTTATCAAAAGCCTCAGGAAGAATGTAGTCTGCATTAAGTTCACTGTCGCTTACGAGGGAAGCAATAGCAAATGATGCGGCAACTTTCATTTCTTCGTTAATGTTGCTTGCACGGCAGTCGAGAGCACCTCTGAAAATGCCTGGGAAAGCGAGTACATTGTTAATCTGATTTGGGAAGTCACTTCTGCCTGTACCTACAACGGCAGCGCCTGCTTTCTTGGCAAGGTCAGGCATAATTTCAGGGGTCGGGTTAGCCATAGCAAAGAGGATTGGGTCTTTTGCCATAGAAGCAACCATTTCTTCGCTTACACAGCCTGCGGCTGAAATACCGAGAAATACATCTGCGCCCTTCATAGCGTCTGCGAGTGTACCTGTCATATGCTCAAGGTTTGTAATCTCTGCCATTTCACGCTTAACGGCATTAAGTCTTTCGTCACCCTTGCAGATGATACCCTTACTGTCGCAAAGTATAATGTTCTTAACTCCCATATTGAGGAGGTGCTTGGCAATGGCAATGCCTGCTGCGCCTGCGCCGTTCATAACCACCTTAATATCCTCAAACTTTTTGCCAACGAGCTTTAAAGCATTGATAAGACCTGCGGCAACGATTACGGCTGTACCGTGCTGGTCATCGTGGAAAATCGGAATATCGCACTTTTCTTTGAGCTTTCTTTCAATTTCAAAGCAGCGAGGTGCTGCAATGTCCTCAAGGTTGATACCGCCGAATGAACCGCTGATAAGGTAAATTGCATTTACGATTTCGTCAACATCTTTACTTCTTACGCAGATAGGAAAAGCGTCTACATCGCCAAACTCTTTAAAGAGTGCGCATTTGCCCTCCATAACAGGCATACCTGCCTCAGGGCCGATGTCGCCAAGACCTAAAACAGCTGTACCGTCTGTTACTACTGCAACAAGATTGTTTCTTCTTGTAAGCTCAAAAGACTTGTTGTAGTCTTTCTGAATTTCAAGGCAAGGCTCGGCAACGCCCGGTGTATATGCAAGAGATAAATCCTCAGCATTAGTAATAGGAACTCGTGAAACTACCTCGATTTTACCGTTCCACTCGTAATGCTTTTCGAGTGATTTCTGTCTGATGTCCATTATAAACTCTCCTTTGTTACAAATCTTTATTTATTATAAACTGAAAAAGCGGATATATCAAGCTATTTTGTGAAAATTCGGTTGACATTTTACAAAAAATCATATAATATTATATTTATGAGTGTATTGAACAGCTGCGGGAAATTGCCGAAAGGCGTTTTGCGAGGAAAGTCCGGGCTTCATAGAGCAAAAATAACGGCTAACAGCCGCCGGAGGCGACTCCAGGGATAGTGCAACAGAAAATTACCGCCACTTTTTGTGGTAAGGATGGAAAGGCGAGGTAAGAGCTCACCGGAGGTAACGAGAGTTATCTGCCGTGTAAACCCTATTTGAAGCAACACCGTGGTAGGACATTATACGCTTGCTCGGCGTGTCCTTAGGAGGTGGCATTGAGCAGTTCCGGCAACGGGCTGCCAAGATAGATGGCTGTTCACGACAGAACCCGGCTTACAGATACAGTCATATTTTTTAAAGACTACTGCTTTTGCAGTGGTTTTTATTTTTTTGCTTTTTGCGTTCTGTTCTGAATGTTAGCATTAGTAAATTATGATTTAGCGGAATAAATTGGAAAAGCAATTATAAAAATTTGGTAGACCTTTTCAAAGGTCGTGGGTGTGGGCAAAGCCCACAAATACTTTCCATTTATGCAATTTAAGCAAAAAGCGAGTAAAAGCATTAAACTTCCACTCGCTTTTTTACCGTGTATTTTATTGAAATAACTTACTTAATTTCTTCCTTAACCTTTGAAACGGCTGAAAAAACCACAACAGCAAGTACAATCATAACCGCAAACGCAATGGCAGGAACAACTGCGCCGTAAATGTAGTTAAATCCGCTGTCCTCTTTTACAGTACCGCTGATTACAGTGTAGCCCTCAACATTTTCAGCGCTGAGTGTATATTTGTTATCGTTTACTGCAATTGTAAAGTCTTTAGCTTTAAGCATTGAATCGGTTATGCCAAGGCTTGCAAGCTCATTAGCACCGCCAAGGTCAAAACTTGAACTCACAATTTTACCGTCCTTGGCAATGATAGTTTCACCCTTACACTCGTCTGCAAGTTTTTCTCCTGTAACAGCTGTATATGTGTCTGTGTCAATATCAATAATTACGATGCCGCCAACCGAACGGGTTACGCAAGCCATTACATTGTAAACACCGCTCTCGCCCTCTACGGCTTTAGGCTCTGAAGTTGTTTTGTAGGTAATGCCCTTTAAAACTGTTTTAAAATCCTTTGTGTTGTCAAAGTCATAAATGCTCTTGCCAACCTTTTCCTGCTCGGTTGCATTGATGATGTTGCCGTCAGGATCTGTTACGATAAAATTGTTAAGACCGAGGCTTTTGGAAATTGTTTCCCCTGCCTCAGGAGTAGTAAGCTCGTTTACGCATTCAGATACGATGTTTGCCTTTGCAAAAAGTCCGTCTGAATAAGCGTACTCGTTATATGCTTCATTGTTTACAAACTCAGTAACAACGCTTTTTGCGTCTTTTAAATATCTTGTGTTGCCTGTGCTTTGGTTTGATGTGAGCGCAACGCAGACAACCGATGTGGCTGCCATTACAACAGCAATAACAACTGCTATAATAACCGCAACGCTCTTTTTAACTGTCTTAGAATTGTTCATAATTTTCTTCCTTTCTAAATACCTTAACTTAATAATAGCATTCTATTTATGCCAATGCAAGCAAACATTGTGAAATAATTAACTACTGCATATAAATTGACAATAAATAAACATCTGATTTCATTATATACAGGGTATTTGAATAATTTTTAACCTTTTTAGCTAAATTGACAATTTACCTGATAATTTGCTTTTATTAAAAAATCATAGCAAAATACAATAATTATCTTTGTAAAATATTTTGCAAAATTTCCTGCGTTGTGCTAATATTCAAGTATAAATAAACACAAATTTATTCGCTTTTTTTAAAATCAGAGATTTTTATAAAGAAAAATATTTTCTTGTATAAGCAATTCTTAACAATTCATGATTCACTCGCAAACGGCTGCCGCTCAGGAGTGTTCAATTAGTATTTTTAAATTATTCTTGTTTATTTAGTTTTATTATGGTTCAGAAAATGAAGCAGAGCGGTGCAAAAAATTAATCGGTGTTACTCAATATTTTAAGCACCTTACTTCATTAATTTTTTAAGGCTGAGCGTTCCTCTTTGTAAAGTAATCTACAAGGTTTTCTCTTGCAAAGCCTTCGCTGTAAAGGTTTGGATTCAGTTCATAAATAAACGAAGTATTCTGCGCCTTTCCAAATTTGCTTGCACGAAAACCACCCGATTTTGTTATAATTTCTCTGTCCTCAAGTTTTCGTATGCTTTTTCTTACCGTATTGTCTGACATTGAGCAGGCGGTTGCAATGGTGTGTACCGACGGAAAACACACTCCCGTATCGTCACTGCAACGCACAAGATAGCTGAGTACAGACAGCTCTGACGGAGTAAGCATAAGGCAAAACACCTCGTTTGGTAAAGTAAAAAAGTTTTTTATATTTTTCATAATATCACCTCAACTATACGGCGTAAACCAGAAAAATTGTGCTAATTAGTGCAATTTATTTTAACAAAGATAAATAATTACAACAATAAGAAAGCAAATAACAATATTATTCAATGTAAAGGAATGATTTTATGGGCTTTTTTGATGATTTATTCGGCGGCTTTTTCGACTTTAACGGCGACGGCAAAACAGATGTTGGTGAGCAGTTTATAGCTCTCAATATGATGGGTGCATTCGACGATGACGAGGACGACAAAGACAGCGCTTTTGATGATGATTTTGATGACATTGATGATGATTTTTAAAATTAAACAGCATTATAAACAGCACATCCCATACTGCATTTTAGCGGTATGGGATGTGTTATGCTTTTTAAAGAGGACAAATCCCCATACTAACAATGCAGTATGGGGATTTTTAAGAAAGGACTATAAAAGTAGCTGTCATTTAATAAATCCTTGCACAAGTACAATTAGTACAAGTACAGGAAGTACAAATTGGAAATAAGGCTTTAAAAATCTTGCAAATTTCATACCCTTGCCTGTATTACATTCAGTAAGGTAATTATCAAATCCCCAACCGAATTTTGTAACGCAGAACAGCAGATAAATAAGCGAGCCGACAGGCAACAAAATATTGCTTACAAGGAAGTCCTCCATACCGAGAACATTCTGACCAAACAGCTCAAAACCGCTCCAAATATTAAATCCGAACACACAGGGCAAACTTGCAATAAGAATAATAACCGCATTTATGACTACCGACTTCTTACGGCTGATGCCGAACATATCAATGCAGAACGAAATGATATTCTCAAAAACGGCAATGATAGTTGAAAAACACGCAAAAGTCATAAACAAAAAGAACAGTGTGCCCCAAATTCTTCCGCCTGCCATATTTACAAATACATTTGGCAAGGTAATGAATATGAGTGCAGGGCCTTGGTCGGGCTCAACTCCGTATGAGAAACACGCAGGGAAAATAATAAGACCTGCCGTAATGGCAACAAAGGTGTCGAGTGCGCAGATTTTTACCGATTCACCCGGCAGTGTGTTATCCTTAGACATATAACTTCCGAAAATTTCCATAGCCGCAATACCGAGGCTCAAAGTAAAGAAGCTCTGATTCATAGCGGCGGAAACAATGTTGCCGATACCTATTTCGGATACTTTTTCAAAATCGGGAACAAGATAAAACTTAAGTCCCTCGCCTGCACCGCTAAGCAAAATGCTGTTTACGGCAAGTACGAGAATGAGCACAAGCAAAGCAATCATCATAATCTTGCTCACCTTTTCTATTCCCTTTTGAATACCTCTGCTGCACACCAAAAAGCCGAGTATGGTAATAATAGCCATCCATATAACCATTTCAATCGGGTTTGACTGCAACTGAGAGAATACACCGCTGACTTGCTCAGAGGTCATTCCGCTTTCAAAAGTGCCTGTTGCAAATTTGTAAAAATAGCTTGTCATCCACCCTGAAACGGTTGTGTAGTACATCATAAGCAGATAACAGCCAAGCATACAGAACCAACCGTGAATATGCCATTTGCTTTTTGGCTTTTCAAGTTTTTTGTAGCCTAGTACGGCGCTTTTTCGGCTTGCTCTGCCCACTGCAAGCTCCATTGTCAATACGGGAATACCCATAAGAACGAGGAAAATAAGATAGAACAAAACAAAAAGACCGCCGCCGTTTTCACCTGCAACATACGGGAATCGCCATACATTGCCGATACCGATTGCACAGCCCGCACTTACAAGAATAAATCCAAGCCTTGACTTAAAACTTTCTCTTTCCATAGAAACTCTCCTAAAAACAAGCTGTTACAATTATATAAAAAATAATCATACACTGTCAAGCATAATGTAAAATATTTATCTGTATTTTAATTTTCGCTTAATGGCACATAGAGCTTATTTTTCGGGATTTTGTCACCGAAGTTATCGCAAAGTTTCCATTCGATCGGTTTTTCGCTTAAATTCATTTTAGATTTATAAGCCATCTTGCTTTGAAGCTGTTTTTTCGGCATAAGATAAGTTTTGCTGTCTTTGATAAACACAGTACCCGTTTCTATAAAGCAAAAAGTGACATTGTACTTTTCACATTCCTCTCTAAGGTGCTTTACCCAATCAAAATTACACGGTCGTGCGCCGTCATAGTTTTCTCCGCCACACCAACACTCATACAGCCTATGCATAGCTTTACCTTATTAAATTAAAGTTTTTCTGCCCAATCGGCAAGGGCTTTTTCGCTCATACCGTTGATTACTTTACCTTCAACCCAATTTGCGCCCGGGCAGCTCGGCTTTAGATTTGCCAAAGTCTTACCCATTGCACTGCCGCCTGAGGTAGCAAAAGGAATTACTTTCTTGCCTTTGAGGTCAACGCTTTCTAGAAAAGTATTGATAATAGTAGGAGCAACATACCACCAAATAGGAAATCCTAAGAAAATAGTATCGTAATCCGCAAGGCTGTTTGGAAGTTGTGCAATCTGCGGACGAAAGCTCTTGTCATTCATTTCAATAGATGAACGGCTGTTTTTGTTTGTCCAGTCAAGGTCTTCTCTTGTGTAAGGTGTCTGCGGCTTTATTTCAAATAAATCTGCGCCTGTTGCCTTAGCGAGCTTTTCTGCCATTGCCTTAGTGTTACCGCTTGGCGAAAAATATGCTATTAACTTTTTCATTATAATCAACATAATCAACCTTTCAAAGGAATTCAGCTTGTGTTTAAACTGTATTTATATTATACTCCTTTGTTTTACAAATGTCTAATGCCTATTTCAAATTGCTTGCTATGCCATTTGGTAATCACAAAAAAGCAAGGCGGAAATTAAACCGCCTTGCTTAAATTATTTTTTATTGCATTTTAGCGTGCAGGCTGAGCAATTACCGCCACACTTTGAAATCATCTTATCCTTTTTAGTTTTTCTTACGGCGAGAATAACCAAAAGAGCTACAATTACTAAAATTATAATACTCGGTATATCCATATTCGCCCTCCGTTAAGCCAAGCCAAAGGCAAGACCGACTGCGTGAATAAGAAAAGCCACACACCATGCGATTGCGCACTGAATAATAACAGTTGCGACAGCCGCCTTAGTGCCGCCCATTTCTCGCTTTACGGTTGCAATAGCGGCAACGCAAGGAGTGTAAAGCAAAGTAAATACAAGGAATACAGCGGCGGTAAAAGGAGTAAACAATGTACTTACAAGCTCGGCATTTCCGCCCATAAGTACAGTAAGTGTAGACACAACGCTTTCTTTTGCTGTAAAGCCTGTAATGAGAGCTGTTGATACTCGCCAATCGCCAAATCCGAGCGGAGCAAAAATAGGAGCAACCAAGCTGCCAATCATTGCAAGCAGGCTCTGTTCGGGTGATTCGGCAACATTAAATCTTGCGTCAAAGGTCTGCAAAAACCAAATTATAATTGACGCTACAAAAATAATTGTAAATGCCTTTTCTATAAATCCCTTTGCCTTTTCCCAAATGAGATGCACAACGCTCTTTGCCGATGGAAGTCGGTAATTAGGCAGCTCCATTACAAACGGAACAGGCTCGCCCTTGAACTTTGTGCTTTTTAAAATCAAAGCATAAATAATGGCACAAATAATGCCGAATATGTATAGTCCCACCATTACAAGCGCTTGATACTGCCTTGGGAAAAATACGCTTATAATCAGCGAATAAATCGGCAGTTTTGCACTGCAACTCATAAACGGAGTGAGCAGGATTGTCATTTTTCTATCTCTTTCGCTTGAGAGTGTTCGTGTTGACATAATTGCAGGAACAGAACAGCCAAAGCCTATAAGCATTGGCACAAAACTTCTGCCCGACAGTCCTATTTTTCTTAACAGCTTATCCATTACAAAGGCAACCCTTGCCATATAACCCGTATCCTCAAGAATAGACAAAAAGAAAAACAGAGTTACGATTGTAGGCAAAAAGCTGATTACACTGCCCACACCGTTGCATATGCCGTCTACCACAAGCGAATGCACAACAGGGTTAATCTGTACGGCGGTGAGTGCGTTGTCTATAAGCGATATAACAGAATCTACGCCTAAACTCATTAGGTCAGAGAGCCATGCGCCCACAAGGTTAAAGGTCATAACGAATATGAGTGCCATAATTGCAATAAAGCAAGGAATAGCGGTATATCTGCCCGTAAGCAATCGGTCAATTTTCATACTTCGCTTATGCTCTTTGCTTTCGTGCGGACGGACAACTGTTTTTTGACACATTTTTTCTATAAAGCTGAATCGCATATTTGAAATGGCGGCCTCTCGGTCAAGTCCCGTTTCATCTTCCATTACGGATACAATCTGCTCAAATGCCTGCTTTTTGTCATCGGTCAGGTTAAGCAGCTTTTCAATAGGCACATCGTTTTCTATCAGCTTTGTTGCGGCAAATCGCAGCGGCAGTCCCGATTGCTTTGCCTCAGGCTCTATCATATGCACTACGGCGTGTATGCAGCGGTGAACCGCTCCGACAGGGTCTTTTTTATCTATACTGTCTGTGCAAAAATCTATTCGCCCCGGCTTTTCCATAAATCTTGCCACATGAAGTGCGTGACTTACAAGCTCGTCTATACCCTCATTTTTTACGGCTGAAATAGGAATAACAGGTATTCCGAGAATTTGCTCAAGCTCGTTTACTCTGATACTTCCGCCGTTTTCTCGCACCTCATCCATCATATTCAGCGCAAGCACCATAGGAATACCAAGTTCCATAAGCTGCATAGTAAGGCATAGATTTCGCTCAAGGTTTGAGGCGTCTACAATATTTATAATTCCGCTCGGCTTATCTTTTATCAAGAAATCTCGTGTAACTATTTCTTCGCTCGAATACGGCGACAATGAGTAAATACCCGGCAAGTCGGTAACTGTTGCCTCAGGGTGATTTTTAATTGTGCCGTCTTTTCTGTCTACGGTAACACCCGGAAAATTTCCCACATGCTGATTAGCGCCCGTAAGCTGATTAAACAAAGTGGTTTTGCCGCAGTTTTGGTTTCCTGCAAGCGCAAATGTAAGTTTGCTGTCTTTCGGCAGTGCTTTGCTTTCATCGTGAATATGATAATCGTTGGCCTCGCCAAGCTCGCCTACTCGTGGATGCGGAATAGATTTATGCCTTTGCGGTTTGCTGTCGGCAATAACTTTTCGTTCGTGTATGTTTTCAATTTCAATTTTCTTAGCCTCATCAAGTCGGAGCGTAAGCTCATAGCCTCTCACTTCAATTTGAATCGGATCGCCCATCGGCGCTATTTTCTGCAAAGTAATTTCAGTGCCGGGTGTAAGTCCCATATCAAGCAAATGGTGTCTTAATGCTCCGTCACCGCCAACCCTTGTAATAAAAGCACTTTGTTTTGGCTTTAGTTTATCCATTTCCATAAATAATGCCACCCCTATAAATGCAAATGTTCATTTCATTTTTTCATTTCATAATTTTTCTTTCCTTATATTATAATAAACCTTATGTCTATATGCAACAACTTAGGTGTTGAAAAATGTAAAAATAAGGAATATAATTTATTATATATGAAATATATATGTTATGTGTGAATACGAAAAGGTGGATTGAATGGAAAAAGAATTAAAAAAGCAAAAGCTCGATATGCTTAACGGCAGCATTTGGAACAAGCTGCCTGTTTTTGCCCTGCCGATTGCGGCAACGGGAATACTCGAACAGCTTTTTAATGCGTCCGATATAGCAATAGTAGGCAACTTTGCACAGACCGATAAAACCGCAGCGGTAGCGGCAGTAGGAGCAAACAGCCCGATTATCGGTCTGATACTGAACTTATTTATCGGCATAGCGCTTGGCGCAAATGTTGTAATAGCAAATGCCATAGGACGAGATGACAGGCAGACCGTACAAAAGGCGGTGCATACCTCAATGGTGGTGTCGGTAATCGGCGGTGTATTTGTGGCGGTTATCGGCGAAATAATAGCCGAGCCACTTCTTACGGCGCTTAATGTGCCAAATGATGTGCTTGAGCTTGCTCTGCTGTATCTTCGTATATATTTTCTCGGTATGCCTGTCATACTGCTGTATAACTTTGAGGCGGCAATATTCAGAAGTATAGGCGAAACAAAAATGCCGCTGATTGCGCTTACGCTGTCGGGAATTTTGAATGTACTGCTTAATCTGTTCTTCGTAATCGTACTTAAAATGTCGGTAAACGGAGTAGCAACCGCAACGGTTATAGCCAATGTTGTGAGCGCAGGCATTTTGTATGTAAAACTTGTAAAAAGTGATAAATACATAAAGGTTGAATTTAAAAAGCTGAGAATAGACGGTAAAACCTTTAAAAGAATTATGCAGATAGGACTTCCCGCAGGAATACAGAGTGCAGTGTTTGCCGTTGCGAATATTGTAATTCAGGGTGCGATAAACAGCCTTGGTACTACCGTAATAGCTGCCTCAAGTGCGGCATTCAATATAGAGATTATCGCTTACAATGTGATGAACTCGTTTAGTCAGGCTTGCACAACCTTTGTAGGACAAAACTTTGGTGCAAATAAAATTGACCGCTGTAAGAAAACGCTTTTCCTCTGCCTTATTGAGGACGCAATCGCATCGGGAACGGCAATTTTTATAGTGCTTATAACAGGAAAGTTTTTGCTCTCCATATTCAATAACAACCCCGAAGTAATAGAAATAGGCTATACAAGACTTGTAATTATTTTTATAGCTTACATATTCTCAATGCTGTATGAGGTAATGTCGGGATACTTAAGAGGATTCGGACTTTCGCTTGTGCCGGCAATACTCACTACCATAGGTGTGTGCGTGGTGCGAATAGTGTGGATAAACACTGTATTCCCAGCAAACCGAACCTTTGCTGCAATAATGACCGCCTACCCCGTCAGCCTTTCCACAACAGCAGTGCTGATATTCATAGCACTTATGATATACCGCCCGTCTAAGAGGTTTGGAGAGAAAAAATAATAATATAAATCGGACTCAGCCTTTATCATTAAATAAATTTAGAGTGAGCAGGTATCAGCAAAAAATATTTATTAATTAATTAATTGACAATTCCGCTAATATTTGTTATAATCATAATGTTATTAATTTATTTTATATGCAGGCAGATTAACCTGTCGCAAAAACAAAAATTAATAAATAAGCAGGTATGGCGGAATTTAAGTGAGCATCCAAATCTTTGATTTGGCTTTGCGAACTTATGCAAAATCTATTTTAATAGATTTTGTAGGCAGACTAACCTGTCGCAAGAACAAAATTAATAAATAAGCAGGTATGGCGGAATTGGCAGACGCGTATGGTTCAGGTCCATATGAAAGCAATTTCATGCAGGTTCAAGTCCTGTTACCTGCACCACAAAGAGGTATTAGTACACATAAGTATTAATACCTCTTAAATTTTGTTGATTTTCTTTCAGGACTTGAAGACGAGCGTTAAGAAAACAGTCCGATGGTAGGTAAAAAATATTCTTTAAACCCTCATCACCTACAAAACTGCATATTGTCATCTTAATACTTCCTTTCTATTTTAAATATGATTGCTTCCTAAAGATACAACTAACTTCTCTATTTAAAAGTGTACCACATATAAATAAAGTACAATCAGTACACTTTCTACTATTAAACAGTTAGATAATAATACTTCAATACCCATATACTACAACCCTTCCTATTATTTTATTATATTTTAGTTAAATACTTTCTTTAGTATTATATTTATTTTTAGCATAGAAAAAGAAGGTTCTTTATGAACCCTCTCTTCCCTAATAATTTTTTAAAGGATTTGTACTTGTTATCTAATTAATATACCCCAATACGCTTAGTTGATAAGAACCTTCTTATCCCAGTTATCATTTACAGATACTTCCTCGTCGTAAGCTGGGATTGTTTCGGTCCAAGCTGGAGTGATTGTTTCGGTCCAAGCTGGAGTGATAACTTCGTCATAAGCTTCTTTCCAATGACCGTCTTCTACTGTCTTTGTGCCTACCTGAACCTCTCGTTCTTCAGCGTGATAAGCACCTGCACCGTTTGTTTCCAATTCCCAAAATAAATGATCATCCATCTGGTTATCATCTAATAACTCTTTACCACAATTATTACAGATGTTTACCCATCTTGTTTCATATACTGGTTCCTCGTGAGTACCTGTTACAATCCACTCTGCATCGTGATGCTTTGTTACAGCATCGTGATGTTTTGTCACAGCATCGTGATATACTGTCTTAGCGTCGTGATGCTTATAGTACTTATATTTTGGAGCCTCAGTCGCTTTAGTATTAGTATTTGACGCTGATGACTGGTTATTATTTGAAGAGTTGCTCGGCTTAGATGCTGGCTTCTGGTTGTTACCCGATGTATTGGTATTTGAAGAAGTGTTGTCTTTCTTTGATGATGTATTTGACTTAGTATCTTCTCTCTTTTCGGTGTTACCCTTGTTGCTGTTATTGTTGTTAGATACCGTAGTTTTTACATCGTCAGCCTTAACTGTAACTGTCTTACCGTCGTCGGTCTTAACTTCTACTTTACCGTCTTTTACTTCGACTTTCTTACCATTCTTGTCTGTAATGTTGCCGTCTTTATCAATTTTTAGACCGTTATCCTCAATAGCCTTGCTAACCTCAGATGATACAGTTGAAGTCTGTACAGTTGAAGATATTATTGACGGTTCTGTCGGTTCTTTCTCAGCGTTACAGCCTGCAAGAATGCTTATGCCGACTGCTGATGTGCCTGCAAGTATTGTAGCAACGCAGACAACGGCAATTACCTTTGTTTTTACTGTCGCATTTGCTGTTGCCTTTACGATAGATGACACTGTTGACTTTGCACCTGTTGCAATGCCTTTTGTTGCAGAGGTCGCAAGTGTCTGTCCGTTCGGGAGCTTGATTGTAATGTTCGGTACTGCAAGGCTCTTTGCTTCTTCCTTGAAAATAGTTGTAAAGAAAGGTACAACAACAACGCCGTGAAGCTTGTCACCGCTCTTTTTTTCGTAATCTTCAATTGCGGTTTTCATCTTTGCTCTTGAAGAGTTAAGGCGAGATTTTACCGTTCCCTCTGAAATTGCAAGTCCCTGTGCAATTTCAGAAATTGACATTTCATCAAAATAAAACATTAAAACAGTCTGATACTGATTGAATGAAAGTGTGTCTTCCATAATCTGTAACAGTACTTTTCTTTTTTCGGTTTTGGTTATGTACTCATCGGGTAGCATTAACTCATCTGTTTCTGCTTCTGTAATCAGAACTTCATCATCTATCCGATATTCCACCTTTCCTTTCAATTTGTTTTTGCATTTGTTTACAGCTATTGATATAATCCAACCGCAAAACTTTTGTTCATCATTGAGTGTGTCAAGCTTCAAAAAAGCTGTAATGTAGGTTTCCTGCATTATGTCTTTTGCGTTTTCTTCATCTTTGAGCAAAGAAAGGCAGTTGTACCACACATCATTATGTGTAAGCTCATACAGCTTATCAAATGCTTTTTTATTGCCGTTTTTAGCACTCAATACAAGCTCTTTGATTGTCTTCATAATATTTCCTCCTTTTTGTGTTTTTTTGCGTTCCTATATATTAGACAATCCAAAACGCAAAAAGGTTCATTTTTTCGAGAAATTTTTTGAAAATTTTTAAAAAATCAATTTTTACTGCTCAAATCATAAATTGAACCGTTATCAAGAAATATCATTTTATTCGGTATGGGATTTTCTGAATTGTTTATGTTCCAAAATTTATAATTTTGATAATCTTTTTCTCTCATATCAGTAGGATAAGTACCTTCAGTGTAAAGAGTTAATTCATCGGTTGTGTCAAAATCATTATCACAGCGTTCTATCGTCCACTCTTTGCCATTTATATATCTTGTTTCAGGCTCATCATCAATAACAGTATCACTGCAATTAAAGGTATACTTATTATCACTTATCTTTTTAAGATTTGTAATAACACCACTGCATACAGACTCATAATATTTATCTGCCGAAAAGCCTTTGACTTCACATTTAAATGTACCGTCATCAGCTATTTCAACCGTACTGCTAACCATACCGTTTTTAATAACCCTGTAAAATCCTGCTATCGGACTGTAATCTGCGTTGCTTTGGGAGTCGCTGTCATACTTAGCTAAAAAAGACATTGCTTCTGAATATGACATACCTTTGCATTTCTCAGGGCTGTAATAATTGCCGTAATCACTATCCAGATAATCACTGTATAACAGCAAAGAACCCATATTATCAAGAATATCGTATTTATACTTATCACATTTATCGTAACCGACTTCTTCGTCAAACAGGTTGCCTGAATTGCTTAAATTAGGAATTTCACTTTTAAGCTGATCCATAGTAAGCTTAAAATCAACCTCATTTTCTTCACAATTATCTGTTGTAAATTTGAAAATTTTACAAACATTATTTGTCAATCTTCGTTGTGTAAACAAGTATAAGTCTTTACCGTCAGATGATTTAAATAAAATGTACGGGTCATATGTTCGTTGAAGTGATGATTGCAATTGGTAATTGTCCCTGTCTTTAAAAGAAATCTCTTTACATTCTCCGTCAGAATAAGTATAGATATTAAGCGTTACATATGTGTAATCATTGTAGGTATCTTCATAAGACTTAACAAATATCAGTTCAGGCGTATCATCTCCCATTATATCCTCAAAAACAATTTGCTTTGACTCATCTGTTTTGTTCTGATAATCATACGCTCTGATTTCAAAGGCATTTTGTTTCAAAACGGTTTTATACGCTTGATAGGCTTCGTGATAATCTGGCTTAGGAGCTTGTGTAGTTTCTGCAACCGTTGGTTTTGTTTGTTCCTGTGTAGTTATTTGCTGTGTAGTAATTTGCGTAGTTGCTTGGTCGGGTGTAGCGTTTGAAACTTCATTCTTTCCGTTACAACCACTTAATGTAACGCTTGTCATTGGCACTAACATTGCAATCAGCATTACAAGACATTTTCGTTTTTTAGTTTTCATAAAATTTCATTTCCTCTTTTTTAACATATTAGGCGACAAAGGGCTTATGCTGTAAGCTCTGTATATTAGACACTTTAAATGTCAAAAAAGTTCATTTTTTCGAGAAATTTTTTGAAAATTTTTAAAAAAATTTAAAAACTTTGAAAAAATTTAAAACATCACCGTTTTTCTAATAAAAAAGGTGCATAGAACAAGCTACGCACCTCGAAAAACACATAGCCCTTTTGTCGCCAAACAAATTCAACGCTTACTACAAGTATGCTGAAATAGAGCCTGCATTTTTACCGAAATAAAAATACACACTTGTGTAAGCATTATAATTAAATTTGTTTGGCATTTTTATTTTAGCATACAATATGTGAAAATTCAATATTATTTTAAAATAACTTTCAAAATTTATGTAAATCTATTCTGCCGTTAAATAAATTTTAAAAGTTAATTTTAATTTGAGGGAACAACTTTTCGGCTGTTTCCTCTTTTTTTTAGCTGTGCAGTACAGGATTTTTGTTTTCGACATGATTATATTTTTCAGAATCGAACATATCACGGATTTCATCAAGCGTTAATTCTCGCTTGCTCTTCTTGCGGTACGGTTCTGTATGAAAATACCAAGCCTGTTTTTAGCGAGAGCGTTGATGATACTTTGACTATGAACAAGCCGCAATAGGCGAGGTAAAAAGTTTTTTCTAAAACAAAAGTATGTTACCTGCACCAAAAATGGATATTAGTACATAAAAGTACTGATACCCTTTTAAGTTTATCCCCCCTCATATGCTAATTGCCATATGAGGGGTTAATTTATAATATCTGATTTAATAATTCAAGTCATAGGAATAGATATCTTCCCAATTACGGCGGAGGACTATGTCGGCGGTCAGGGTTGTATCGTTATACACTATTGACCACTGTGTGTTGCTTGTGACATCTTCGGGATTTGGGAGCTGCGCTGCTGCTTTTAAGGCTTTCCATGCGGAATCTGTTGTGTAGTTAGTTTTTTCCTCTTCAAAAACAGCCTCAATTTTGTCATAACGCTCCTTGCCATGACCGTAAATGCCGTTCTTTTGGTTTGGCTGAACTTTATCAATATACATTCCGTAGAAATTAGTTATTGTGCGAATTGGTGTATCGGTTAGTTTTCTGTCGGCGCTGTTGCAATCGTACTCCACTACCCTGCCGTCACCGCTTGAATCTGTAATATAAAAATGATAATCTCTGCCGCTTGTTGCGAACATATCGTATTCGCCGAGCAAATCAACTGCCTCTTGCGTAGATGCGGCTTTGTCAAGCACAAGTCGGATTGCAAGAGTTGTGCCGATGGTTTGCTTGCCTGTATTCTGACGAGTAGGGTCACTGTCAAGGGTAAGAACTGCAATAGAAACGCCTTTTTCGTTCATTCCGTCAAGACAGATAAACGGCGCTGTAAGACAAGTGAGCTTTGATTTTATATTCTTGTCGGCAACATTAGCCTTAATATTATCGAGTGCAGCTGTTGCAACAGACTTGTAGCCGTCCTTTGGCGAACAATACACAAGCAAAGCCGAGGAATCATTTTTAAAATCATAGTTGCGACCCATAAGTACATCGCCGTTGCTCGCAGTCATTGTAAATGCACTGCACGCAAACTTGGGCGCTTTTATGCTGATAGGCAGAAACGGCAAGGATTCCCCGACAATAGCATTTACAAAACTTTGGTCATCAGTAATGCCCTTTTCAATGATGTTATCAAGGTTATAATCATATTTTACATTCATTTTATAAACATTGAAATCATCATAGTCTGTAACCTTTCTTATTGTAGATATTGTTTGAAATCTCGTAAAATAAATAGCAGTAAATACTCCGCCAAGCAGAATAATAAGTATGAGAATTATTGAAATGATTCGGACTAAAATTTTTTTGATGTTAGATTTTTTTACTGTGTTACTCATAAATGCCTCCTTGCTTGCATATGCAAACGCAGCTGTGCAATATTGCATTGTTATTTGTGTATCTTGTGCTATTATTGTAGCATATAGTTTTATTAAAATCAACAGTTTTTTATAATTTATTGCAAGATTTTTAAACTATTTGGCATTTAATCATATTTATTTAATGCAGATAAGCAATTTAATATTGTAAATATCAATTCAAAACACAAAAAAGGAGTAGCCATAATTACAGCTACTCCTTATAAATATTAGTTCAAAATATTATTTAGTACCAAAGATTCTGTCGCCTGCATCGCCAAGGCCCGGACGAATGTATGCGTTATCATCAAGCTCACGATCGAGTGCTCCAACATAAAGCTGAATGTCGGGGTGTGCTTTCATAAGAGTTTCTACACCCTTTGGAGCTGCTATGATAGACATAAATTTAATCTTTTGACCGCCATGCTTTTTAATGTAATCTACTGCTGCGACTGCCGAACCGCCTGTTGCGAGCATTGGGTCAACAACAACGATCTGACGCTGGTCTATCGGCTCAGGGAGTTTGCAGTAGTATTCGTGAGGCTCATGGGTAACAGGGTCACGATAAAGCCCGATGTGGCCTACTCTTGCAGACGGAACGAGAGCGAGAATGCCGCCGACCATACCAAGACCTGCTCTAAGAATTGGCACAACAGCGAGTTTTTTGCCTGAAATTACAGGCTGTTTAGACTCCTCAAGCGGAGTTTTAATTGTAATTTCCTGAGTTTCAAGGTCAGAAAGAGCCTCGTAACCCATAAGCATAGCAATTTCCTCTACAAGTTTACGGAACTCGTTTGTAGAAGTGTTTTCTTTTCTGAGTAAAGTGATTTTGTGGCGAATAAGCGGATGTGTCATATATGAAACAGACATAATTTTCCTCCAAGTTTTAAATTATTTTATTAACTTTATATATAATATCATATTTTGTCGATATATTCAAGCCGTATATTAAATTTTTTTGTGGATTGAATTTAATTCTGAAATGCTGATATTGTGAATAGTTGCTTTTTCTGAATTTATTTCTAATCTGTTGAGATTGCTGTCCTGAATATATGTCATACCCATAAATACAGTGCCGTCATCAGCGAAAATTTCGGCATATACGGTATCAAATATTACCCTCAAGTTTAGATTATGTCCACAACATTTTAGCGGAGCGGACTTATCAAGACAGAATAAAGTTTTACTATTACTGTCATAAGTGATTTTAAGACCGAAAAGCTCTAATGAAAATGAATTTGACACATCTGCACTTATGCTGATATCGCAGGCTCGACTGTCAATTCTTTTGATATATGGATTTGAATTTGAAATTGCAACGTTATTTATTGTTACAGAATCTTTATAGAGTGTTTTAAGCTCGTCAATTGGCAATGCGGAAAGATACATATTATTATCAATCTTTTTTATTGTCATATTTTGCGGAATGTTTAGGCAGCTTCCAAACGGATTATTTGGAATAACTTCCGACGCAAAGGCTGTGCGTATGCGCCTGCAGTCGTGAGTATTGAACCAAGATTGAGCGGCATAGGACGCATTGCCAAAGTTTAATCTCTTTTGTTTGGTTTCTATTTTAAATATTTTGCCGTCAAAGCTGCCTATGTAGTATCTGTCAGCGGCGGCAGAAAATACCCACTTAATATTATCGCTGTCATTTTCAACAGAAAGCGGATAGAAATCGGGGCACTCGGAATCATCAGGCATTGTTATTTCCTGTATTTTTTGCCATTGAGTGAGATTTTCGGATTTAAAAATTGCAAAGCTGTGACCGTCAAGATATAACACCATAATGTAGATGTCAAGCGGTGAATAGTATATTACCTTTGGATCTCTGTTTTCGTATGCTAAATTTTCTATTATAGGATTTTTGTCATATTTAATCAGAGTTTTTCCGCCGTCTGTGCTATACGCAAGGCATTGTGTAAAAGGCTTATGCTTTGAAGTTTCTGATGTGTGACCTGCGCTTGTGTAATAATACAGAATAACAGGAGTATCGTCCTGCTGAAAACCACATCTGTTATCCTTGTCAATTATTGCACAACCTGAGAACATTGTTCCATCTTTATCGGGAAACAGCACATCTCCAAATTCTCTCCAATGTATAAGATCCTCGCTGAATGCGCCGCCCCAATGCATATTTTCCCATGTTGTGGCAACCGGATTGTGCTGAAAATACATTAGATATTTTCCGTTTGCATACACAAGTCCGTTCGGGTCATTTATCCAACCCTTGGCGGCTGTAAAATGCACCAGCGGTCTGTATTTGCCGTCATATTCAAAGCTGATTTCTTCGGCTTTATCAAAGCAAATATCGACAATTGGTGACGAAGTGATTTTTATTTTTTTACCTTTAAATCTTTTTAAATCAACAGGAAATTTATAGTCGGGTGTATTGTTATCAAGTCTAACGACTAAATCATAGACAAGCTCATTATCTATATAAAAATACAATCTTTTATTTTGAGCGTTGTCGCTGGCAGGGAGCAATATATAATTAGTATCACATAAAAATTCCATATTATCACCTCAAAAATTTAAAGTAGTTACAGTAATTTAATTATATATTCGCCGCCTTTTCTTGTCAATATTTTACAAAAAACAGCCGACAGAATCACAAAATCTGCCGACTGCTTTTTAATCTTTATTATTAATAATATTTCTGATTTCTTCTTCGGCTTGCCTTACCTCTTCAAGAAACGCAAGCGATGGCACACGCAAAGCACCGTTTCCGAGTATAATCATTTGTTCAAGGGCATCTGAGGTTACTACACGAACTCGGTTATTTTTAGCGAGCTTATGCGTTACTTTTTCAATATACATATCGGCGGTTTCAGCCTCTTTGGTGTAAACAATGCTTATGCCGTTCACGGTTTCAACTTCTCTGTACTGCCCTTTAACACGATAGGCGTCAAATACAAGAATCAAATTGCACTTGCTGTAACCCTGATAGTTGCACAATATATTTATAAGTACCTGCCTTGCACCGTCAAGACTGCGTTCCGTCAATTCTTTGAGGTGCTCCCAGGCAAAAATCACATTGTATCCGTCTACAAGCAGGTATTCCGTACCATTGAATTGCGGATTTTTTCTCAGCTTTTCAGCGGCTTTATCTAATGCAGATACCGCAGTTACTTTGCGCCTTTCCGGCGCTTTTTTATGAGTAACGGGGCCGTAGGTTTGTTCAAAAATTTGCATAAGCTCCTTGTCAAGTGCGAAAACATCATCTTGATTTTTGCATTTTGCAAAGGCAGTTTTGCTGTTTACGCTCTTTGATTCGTCAGTAGCAGGCGTTAGCGCACTCGGCAGGTGCATATGTTCGCTTACCTCATTCCACGCAACATTGTAACCTGCACCGTGCGAGCAAAAGACAGAGCCGCAAGGATTTTCCAAGTCGGCATCGCAGTCATAACCGATACCTTCAATAACTTCTTCTGCATTGTGACACGGCTCATATCCCTTTAAAATACACGCAAGTTTGCCCTTGCCGTGAGTGTATTGCATAACCTCTTTTGTGTAACTTCCCATTTCCGAAACAGGGCAGGTGCCGCTCAAAACCGTAACATCTCCCCTGCTTTCCGGTGATGAAAATGTACCGTTCATACGCTGAATATCCGTCATTGCCCTGCCGATATTTTCATTGGGAACTTCAAGCATAAATTCATAAACGGGTTCAAGCAAAACGCTTTTTGCCGAGCGCAAGCCTTGTCTTACAGCTCTGTAAGTTGCCTGTCTGAAATCTCCGCCCTCGGTATGCTTTGCGTGAGCTTTGCCCGATACAAGCGTAATTTCAACATCAGTAATCGGTGAACCTGTCAACACTCCGATGTGCGTTTTTTCGTGCAGATGAGTAAGAATAAGCCTTTGCCAATTACGGTCAAGCAAATCTTCTTTACAGCGTGAATTAATGATAATTCCACTGCCACGCTTAAGCGGTTTTATCAGCAGATGAACCTCCGCATAGTGCTTGAGCGGTTCAAAATGGCCTACTCCCTCAACGGTATTTTCAACGGTTTCTTTATAAATAATACTGCCCGTGCTGAATTCAACCTTCATACCAAAGCGTTCGTAAATTATACTTTTGAGCACTTCAAGCTGAATTTCGCCCATAAGCTGAATATGAATTTCCGCAAGTCGGCTGTTCCAAACCACATTAAGCTGTGGGTCTTCATTCTCTATAATCTTAAGTTTTGTAAGGGCAGTGTGTGGGTCTGTCCCGTCCAAAAGGTCGACACGATAAGTGAGAACAGGCTCAAGCATTGGCAAATCGGAATCCGCTTGAGCACCGAGCCCGTCACCGGGTTTTGCAAAAGTAATGCCTGTTACTGCGCAGACAGTACCTGCCGCCGCCTCGTCAATCGCAGTGAATTTCTCTCCCGAATACACTCTGATTCGGTTCACTTTTTCGGCATTGACATTTTTGTCGCTCTTAAGCACTTCACGCACCTTTAAACTTCCGCCCGTCACTTTTAAAAAAGTAAGTCTGTTGCCCTGATTATCCTCTGCAATTTTAAAGACTTTCGCACCGAATTCATCGGGATAATCGGGCATTTGTGTATATAAGTCAAAGCAATCTATAAATTCACGCACGCCGTCAAGCTTCAGTGCCGAACCGAACATACACGGAAAAATTTTGCGCTGTTTAATCGCTCTTACAATATCCGAATTTTCAACGCTGTCGGTTTCGTAAAATTTCTCGAGAATTTTATCGTCACATACAGCAACGCTCTCACGAAAAGCATCTGTATTTCGGTATGTGAAATCAATGCAGTTTTCATCAAGATTTGTTCTAAGCTGTGCCATAACCGCAAGTTTATCCGCACCGTCAAGATCCATTTTATTTACAAAAATAAAACACGGCACATTGTATCTTTTAAGGAGTTTCCAGAGTGTTGCAGTGTGACTTTGTACACCGTTTGTACCGCTGATTACAAGAATTGCATAATCGAGAACCTGCAAGGTGCGCTCCGCCTCGGCCGAAAAATCAATATGCCCCGGGGTGTCAAGCAGAGTAAATTCGGTATCGTTGTACTTCATTACAGCCTGTTTTGAAAATATGGTAATGCCTCTGTCACGCTCAAGCGAAAATGTATCGAGAAAAGAATCCCTGTGGTCAACTCTGCCAAGCTTTGTAATATTGCCCGAACAGTACATAAGCGCCTCTGAAAGCGTAGTTTTTCCCGAGTCAACATGAGCAAGTATTCCGACTGCGATTTTCTTCATTTTATCACCGTACCCTGCAAAATAATACAAAAATCAATTAATAAAATTATATCACAGCAAACGCAAGTTGTAAATTATCCAATTGTATTTTTATAACTTAGCAATCATCGGTCGGGTAAACACAGCAAAAGCCAAGCCAATCTTCTTAAACTCGTTTTCCGATAAATTTGTAACTTTAATCATTTTCCTAACTTCTTTTAAAGTTATTTTCATTAAGTTAGTTTTAGCTAACTTTCCTTTTAAGAAAAGCTGTGTGTAAAGCATCGTGTAAATACTTGTTCACACAGGTTATGTTTTTAGATATATGGTTTATACTATATAATTAGCACTTACAGTTTTTTCTGCGTAAACAGCTAATCTTTTGCCGCTTTGCGACATTTCATCGGCAAGATTAAAAATATCACCGAATTATTACGGCATTGCGTAAAATAATAACTATGGGGTGATTTTATGAAAAGTAAAAATAAAACAAATAATGCGGCAAAAGAAAATGAATTTGCAAACGCAAATAAAAATCTTGAGCGCTGTCTTGACCAAATGGCGAACGCTTATTCAACCTACGACTGCACAGGGCTAATTCCGAGCAAGCCCGAAAACGAGGCACAGCTTGAGTCATACAAAGAAGTTTACAACTACCTGCCGACCGATGCGGACACTTTATAAAACAATGTTGTTTTCGAGAGCGGCATTTATTTCCCGAGAAATATTTTTCATATCATCGGGAATCGGCGCAGTGACAGTAATCGGCTGTTTTGTTATCGGGTGCACAAAATCAAGTTTACCGCAGTGCAAAGCCTGCCGCTGAATTTTATCAAGACTTCCGCCGTACAAATCATCGCCCTCAAGCGGATGACCGAGGTATGCCATATGACAGCGGATCTGATGCGTTCTGCCTGTTTCAAGCACAAGACTTACCAGCGTGCAGTCTTCGCCCTTTACAAGAACTTTGTAATGCGTAACGGACGGTGCACCGTCGGGTGTAACCTCTCGCACCATTTTAGAGTCCTTTTTTAATGCAATGGGTGCCTTTACAGTGCCGTTTTCATTTATAATTCCTGAGCAGACCGCAAAATATGTTTTGTTAAGCGCAAATTTTACAGCGTTTGCCGTATATCGGTCTTTTGCAATGAAAACTATTCCCGATGTATCTTTATCGAGCCTGTTTATGGCACGGAATGTAAATTCCTTGCCGCTGTTTTGCGCATAATAAGCCACAATATTGGCAAGAGTGTCGCTTTGGTGCTGTTTTACAGGGTGAACAGGCATTGAATACGGCTTGTTTACAATTAAAATATAGTCGTCTTCGTACAAAATGTCGAGCTCGCCCTCGACAGGCTCAATACCGATTTTTTCATCGGGCAGACTGATTTCTACAGTTTTTCCTGCCGACACAGTATCTATCGTACGCAAAATTTTTCCGTCCATCAAAATACCGTCTTTTTCACGCTTTAATCGTGTTATCATTCTTGATGAAAGTCCGCAGAACGAGCGCAGAAAGCTAAGGGCATTCACCCCGTTATATTCGGTTGGAACGGTAAAAATCAGCTTATCAGACATAAATATATCTCCATATCAGAAATACTAAAATACATTGAAGTGCAAAAATTACAGGAATACCAATCATAAATTTCGGATGTTTGGTTTTGTGGCGGATAATCAGCATAGTTATATACATAGACACACTGCCGCCGAGCGCTGAAAGCAAAAGCAAGGTGCTTTCGGGAATTCTCCACTTTCTTTTAATTGCTTTTACTTTATCTGATATTGTTACAATGATTGATACAAGGTTTATCAGTACAAGATAAATCAGTAACAATTGTGAATAAATTTCCATATTACACCTCAAAGGAAGGATTTTAATGTCAGTAAAAAAATTTGCGCCTGTAATTTTATCAGCCGTACTGCTTGTAACAGCGCTTGCTGCAAGGGCATATTCCGAAAACGGCGAAGTTAAGCCTGTATCAACCTCAACGATGGATACAGCAACAAATGACAATGCCAAAGTTGAGCAAAACGAACGCTCGACAAAAGAAATGCGTGGCGTGTGGGTGTCTTACATAGAACTTGATATGCAGAATGAATCCGATAAAAGCGAATCTGCTTTCAGAGAGAAATTTAAAGACATTGCAATCACAAGCAAAAACGCAGGATTTAACACACTTATTGTGCAGGTGCGACCGTTTTGTGACGCACTTTATAAATCGGCTTACTTCCCTTATTCTCATATTTTAAGCGGTGAGCAGGGCGTAAGTCCTGATTATGACGCTCTAAAAGTAATGTGCGAGATTTGCTCAGAACTTGACCTTGATATTCACGCATGGGTAAATCCGTACAGAATCAGTACCGACAGCACACCGCAGGTTTTGAGTGAAAACAATCCGTATGTGATAGACAACGAGCTTGGCGAGGAAACCGAAAACGGAATTTTTCTGAACCCTGCCAACAAAATGGCTCGCAAGCTGATAATTGACGGTGTAACCGAAATTGTAAAGAACTACGATGTTGATGGAATACAGTTTGACGATTATTTTTACCCGACTCAGGACAGTGACTTTGACGATGAAGAATATGCCGAATATGTGGACACTGTGGGTGCAATGAACTGTATGTCGGTGGATAACTGGCGGCTTGCCAATGTAAACACGCTGATTTGTGATACTTACAGGGCAATACATAAAATCAGCAATGATGTTGATTTCGGCATTTCTCCGCAAGGCAATATTGACAACAACGCAAAGATTTACGCTGATGTAAAAAGCTGGTGCATTTGTAAAGGCTTTGTGGACTACATATGTCCTCAGCTTTATTACAGCCTTGAAAATCCTGCGCTCACCTTTGAAAATTCGCTCAACAGCTGGGCAAGTCTTGATATAAATAAAAATGTTAAGCTGTATGTAGGCTTGGCAGGCTACAAAGCAAACACCGATTCTGACGAGGGCACTTGGCTTTACAGCAGCAATATTCTTGCCGACGAATATAAAACAGCTGTTAATAACGAAAAAGTCAGCGGAATTATGCTCTACTCATACTCCGCACTTGAAGACGAAAACGCAAGTACGGAAATTGCTAATCTTACAAAGGCTATGAGCAATAATTTAGATGTCGAAAATCAAACAACAGTACCCATACAGTAATCATCTTCGGCAGATGTGATTTTTACATTTACAATCTGACCGCAGAGATTATCGTTATCTGATATAATATGAACAGGTGTATAATTTTTAGTGTAACCCTCAAGGTAGCCATGGCGCAGGCGCTCTATGAGTACCGACTCGGTCATTCCGACCTGAGTTTTCAAAAATTCGGCTCTTGATTTTGCTACAAGCTCGCCCATTTCTTTGGCTCTCTGCTCCTTGATATTAGGCGCAATCTGATTTGGCGCTTTATCGGCAACAGTGCCTTTTCGTCTTGAATACGGGAATACATGAACCTTTGCAAAACCTGTCTGCTTTACAAAATCCATAGACGCTTTAAAATCTTCTTCGGTTTCCCCTGCAAATCCAACCATAACATCGGTGGTAATAGTGGAATTGTCAAAGGTTTTCCTGATATTAGATACAATCTTGCTGTACTCGGCGGTATCGTAATGTCTGTTCATTGCTTTTAATGTGTTATCACAACCGCTCTGAAGTGAAAGGTGGAACTGCGGGCAGAATTTTGGCTGAGCCGCAAGTCTTTTAATCATAGGCTCGTCCATCTGCTCAGGCTCAACCGAGCCAAGTCGCACACGCTCAATGCCGTCTTGCGCACAAACGCACTCTACCGCATCGGCAAGATTTAAGCCTTCGTCCTGTCCGTAAGCCGAAAGATTTATGCCTACAAGCACAACCTCACGATAGCCGTTATCGGCAATTCTTTTTACCTCAGCCTTGAGCGCCTCAATGCTCTTTGAGCGAACTCTGCCCCTTGCATACGGAATAATGCAGTATGAGCAAAAACGGTTACAGCCGTCCTCGATTTTTATAAATGCTCTTGTATGCTCGCCGAGAGAAGATATAGATAAATCCTCGAATTGCTCGTTTTTTACAGGGTGCGGAGTTATGAATACATTTTTCATATGATTTTCTACATATTCACAAATTGCAGGAACAAGCTCTGCCCTTTTTGCGTTGCCGAGCACGACGTCGCAATTTTCAAAATTCTCTTGCTTATCGGGAAAAGCCTGTGGCATACAGCCTGTGAGCACAATAATTCCGTCGGGGTTTTCTCGGCGAATTTTATTGATGAGCTTACGGTTTTTAGCGTCACTTACAGAGGTAACTGTGCAGCTGTTTACTATCGTTATATCGGCAGGTGTGTTAGGCTCGGCAAGTTCAAAGCCGTTTTTTAATAAGTCCTCACGCATAGCCTGTGATTCATATTGATTTACTTTACAACCGAGGGTAATTATATTAAAATTCATACTGATTTTCCTTTTTTTCGTATAATATGTGGATTTTAAAATATTGCTTATTTTGTTATTGAATTAATGTCAAAAAAATGGTATTATAGTGCTGTTATTATTTTAACGAGGTGATATAAGATGTTTAATATTCCGATTACAATTACAAGTCAAAAAGAAATTATGGATGTATTTGAAATTTTCACAAAATTTCCCCACGAAACTATAATGATTAAAAACGGCGATGTCGCCATTGACGGGCACTCAATTATGGGATTTTTCTCGTTAGATATTAACAAGCCTGTTGAACTTGTGCTAAACTCAGAACCGACAGAAAGCTTTACAAATGCACTTTCAAAATATATGGTTGCCGCATAAATAAAATTTACACATTTTTAAACCCTATGACATTTGCCATAGGGTTTTGTTTTGTCAAGAATTTTTGTCAACAGTGTGGAACTTCTTTAAGTTGCCTGCTTTTTCGCTGCGCTTGTCAAGCTCTTTGAGCACATCTTCAAGAGGAATGTTCTGCTGAACCATCATAACCGTAAGATGATAAATAAGGTCTGCAATCTCATATACAGTTTCACTGTTTTCGCCGTTTTTAGCGGCAATAATTGTTTCACTGCACTCCTCGCCTACTTTTTTGAGAATTTTGTCAATTCCCTTGTCAAGCAGGTAACAAGTATATGAACCTTCCTTTGGATTATCTCGTCTGTTTACAACTGTCTGATAAAGTGCTGAAAGAATTTCATTCTCGTTCACTTGTATTCACCCTTTATATATTATTTTAATTGTGTATAAAAACAGGAATGATTGCCTGTGTGACAAGCTGCGCCTGTCTGCTCAACCGTAATAAGCAAAGTATCGTCGTCGCAATCTCCGAAAATTTCAATAACCTTTTGGAGATGTCCCGAAGTAGCGCCCTTGTTCCAAAGCTCCTGACGACTTCTTGACCAAAACCACGTGTAGCCTGTTTCAAAGGTCTTTTTCATACTCTCTTTATTCATATAGGCAAGCATAAGCACTTCGCCTGTTGATTTTTCCTGTATAATTGCAGGAATTAAATCTGATTTTACAAAAAATTTATCAAAATCTATATTCTTATCCATAGTATTATCCTTAAATTTTGCTTGTAATTTCAATAGCCTGTTTTAAATCAAGGTTGCCTGTGTAGATAGCCTTGCCGCAGATTGCGCCGTAAACATCAAGTTCCGCAAGGTTAATTATGTCTTTAAGAACAGCTACACCGCCGCTTGCTACTACTCGGCAGTTTACCTCGTGAACAAGGTCGTCAAGTTGCTTTAAATTAGGACCTGCAAGTGTACCGTCCTGATCAATATCGGTAAATACAATCTGACCAACGCCAATCTCCTCCATACGCTTTGCAAGCTCTATATAATTGATTTCTGATTCATCAATCCAACCTTCGGCGCAAACCATACCGTTTTTAGCATCAATACCGACAACGATTTTGTCGCCGAATGCCTTTACAGCCTCAATTACAAAGTCAGGATTTTTAACAGCGGCAGAGCCTAAGATAACCTTATCTATGCCGTTGTTTAAATAATGCTCAATAGCACCCATATCACGAATGCCGCCGCCGACTTCTACTTTAAGTCCACTCTGCTTTGCCACATCTATAATCAGATCAGCATTTGCGAGAGTAGCGTCCTTAGCGCCGTCAAGGTCAACCATGTGCATATACTGTGCGCCTGCCGCCTTAAAAAGCTCGGCAGCCTTATATGGTGTGTCGCACACCTTTTCTACTGTTGAGTAATCACCCTTAAAAAGTCTTACGCAGTTTCCGTCTTTAATATCTATTGCAGGTAAAATAATCATTTATAACACTCCTTTAGTGGAAAGAGGCTTATTTGAGGTATTTTCCTTTACGGCAAGTCTTAATGCGTGAGCAACCGCTTTATAAATTGCTTCTGTAATATGGTGAGAATTGTCACCGTACAAAGACTTTATGTGCAGAGTAATGCCCGCATTGTAAGCAAGTGCTCTCATAAACTCAACAGTCATTGCACAATTGTACTGACCGCACATTTCCTGCGGAAATTCTGCGTCAAATACAAGGAAAGGTCTGCCGCTTATATCAACAGAGGCAAAAGCAAGCGCCTCGTCCATTGGTACATAAAAGCTGCCGAAACGGTCGATAGAAGATTTATCTTTTAAAATTTGAGAAAATGCCTTGCCGAGGACTATCCCCGTATCCTCAACTGTATGATGCTCGTCAACATACAAATCACCCTTGACCGTTAGTTTCAAGCCAAAGCCTGCGTGTGTGGCAAAGGAATTTAGCATATGGTCAAAAAATCCAATGCCTGTGTCAATAGAAATATCTCCGCCCTCAAGACAAAGAGAAAGATTTATATCTGTTTCTTTTGTTTTACGGCTGATTTCTGTCTTGCGCATTTTCTCACCTCAAATAAGTTGTAAAGTTGAACCGAATTGCTCAATCTATATGATTATATCCTTTTTAAAGATGATTTACAATAAATATTACAAAATTTTAATAATTTCCATTATTCAAAATCAATGTCGTCAAATCTGACTTTAATTGAATTTGCGTGTGCTGTAAGTCCCTCAGTGTCTGCAAAACGCACTACATCTTGGGCATCGTCTCTCAGAGCCTCCTCTGTATAGCAGATAAAGCTTGATTTCTTAACAAAGCTGTCAACCGAGAGCGGTGAGAAAAATCTTGCAGTACCACTTGTAGGAAGAACATGGTTAGGACCTGCAAAGTAGTCGCCGAGCGGTTCGGGAGAATAATTGCCGAGGAACACGGAGCCTGCGTTGTCGAGTTTGCCTACATATTCCATAGGATTTTCACAGCATACTTCAAGGTGTTCGGGAGCAAGCTCATTTGCAAAGAGTACAGCCTGTTTCATATCACTGCACACGATAATCGCTCCGAAATTGTCAAGCGAAGAATTTATAATTTCATTTCTCGAAAGGGTCTGAACCTGTCTTTCAAGCTCTTTTACAGTCTGATTTGCAAGTTCCTCGCAGTCAGTAAGGAGAATTGCAGAGGCAAGTTTGTCGTGCTCTGCCTGACTCATAAGGTCTGCGGCAAGAAACTTAGGATTAGCTGATTTGTCGGCAATAATGAGAATTTCACTCGGGCCTGCAATCATATCAATATCAACTGTGCCGTATAAGAGTTTTTTGGCTGTGGCAACGAAAATATTGCCCGGACCTACAATCTTGTCAACCTTTGGCACGCTCTCTGTTCCGTATGCCATAGCGGCAATAGCCTGTGCGCCGCCCATAAGGAAAATTCTGTCAACACCTGCAAGTTTAGCGGCAGCAAGAATATTTGGGTTCGGCTTACCATTCTTCATAGGAGGTGTGCACATTACAATTTCCTCAACACCTGCAATTTTAGCGGGAATTGCATTCATAAGTACAGATGACGGATACGCAGCTGTGCCGCCCGGCACATAAATACCCACACGCTTTAAGCCTCTGATACGCTGTCCCATAATAACGCCGTTATTCTTTGTGGTAAGCCAGCTCTGCTGAACCTGACGCTTATGGAAATCCTCAATATTTTTAGCCGCTCTTCTTACGGTTTCGATATATTTAGGGTCACATTCAGAAATTACGGCGTCGATTTCATCAGCAGAAATCTCTGCCTTTTCAGGTGCTTTGCCGTCAAATTTAACGGTGTAGTCATATACCGCCTTGTCGCCGTTTGTCTTAACATTTTCAATGATTTCAGACACAATCGGAATAACATTCTTGTCTGAATTTTGTGCTCTGCTTTTGAGAAGCTCTATAAAATCGTATTCCTTTTTTCCGTCAGCAATTACAGTAGTAATCATTTTGTTACAGCCTCCAGTTTCTTTTGAAGTTCCTCAATTTCAGCCTTGCGAAGTTTAAGGCTTGCTGTGTTTGCAATCAGTCTTGCCGAAATTTCAGTTACCCACTCAATAACCTCAAGTCCGTTTGCCTTTAGTGTTGAGCCTGTTTCTACAATATCTACAATGCCGTCAGAAAGTCCGACAAGCGGAGCAAGCTCTACCGAGCCTTCAATTTTAATAATTCTGACATCCATATTTTTATCGTCAAAAAACGCACGAGTTACATTCGGATACTTAGTGGCAATAGTCTTTGTGTTGTAGCCGCTGTAAAAATCTGTGCCTTTTTTAGTAGCAAGGGCAAATCTGCATTTGCCAAAGCCTAAGTCGAGCAATTCATAAAAAGAATTGCCGTTTTCGAGAATGGTGTCTTTACCTACAACACCGAGGTCGCACACACCGTGCTCAACATATGTAATAACATCGGCTGCCTTTGCAAGCACAACTTCAAAATCATTGTCACCAATCGGAAGAATCAATCTTCTGCCCTTATTGATAACCTCATCGCAGTTGTAGCCGATTTTTTGGAAAAGCTCAATAGTTGTTTTCTCAAGTCTGCCCTTTGTAAGAGCTATTCTTAATGGTTTCATTTAGAAAATCCTTTCGCACTTCAGCCGATTATTTGTACTTTGTCTATACCCATTTTTTCTGCAAAAGCCTTTGCCTCTTCAAGAGTTTCGAGCACGCAGAAACGGGCATTTATGCCGTTTCTCTGCATATCGGCAACGGCATTGATTGCTTCAATCTCCGCACCGTCATTTGCATAAACGAGAATATCGGGCACATCTGTGTAGCTTGTATTTTTATCGGAAAGCAATTTTTCTGTGATTGCGTCTGTGTCAATAGCAAAGCCTGCTGCGCCCATAGGAGCGTCAAATTCAGAAAGAAGATCGTCATATCTGCCGCCCGAAAGAACTGCGTCACCAATACCTGAAATGTAACCGCAGAAAACAAAGCCTGTGTAATAATCGTTTCTCTGCACAAGACCAAGGTCAACAATCAGCTTATCGCCAAGACCGAGAGTTTTGAGAGAGTCGTAAAGTGTATGTAAATAATTGAGTGCGTCAACAGCCTTTGTGCCGCTGCAAAGCTCTGTTGCCTTGTCAAACACTTCGTCACCGCCAAAGAGCGACGGCAAACTTCTGATAGCGGTTACAGCCTTGCAAGGCTCAAGTTTGTCAAGCAGGTTATTAAGAGCAGAATAATTTTTGCCCTCAATGCTAACTCTGATTTTCTCTTTGAAATCCTCGTCAATATCTATTTCACTGATAAGTGCGTTAAATACCTGTGCGTGTCCGAGCTCGATTCTGAAATCATCGGCAACGCTCATAATAGCTCTGATAGCGGTAGAAAGCACCTCAAGGTCTGCCCTCTTGCCCTTTACACCGAGCAATTCAACGCCCATCTGCATAAATTCATTTCTTCTGCCCATAAGAGTTGGGTTATTTCTGTAAACTGCCTGCTTGTAGTAAAGTCTTACAGGCATAATGCTGTTTTTCAGTCTTGACGACACCATTCTTGCAATCGGAAGTGTTGAATCGGGACGCATTACAAGAAGTCTGCCCTTATTGTCTACCGACTTAAACATTGACTGCTGGTCAATTCCGCTGCATTCCATTGAAAAAATATCGTAAAATTCAATGCCCGGTGTGATTACTTTCTTAAAACCACCCTTTGTAAATACCTTTTCTATTTTGCCGCAGACATCATCCATTGCTGAACATTCGGCAAAAAGAAAGTCTTTCATTCCCTCGGGGGTAATTTTTAAATTCTTTTTCATAAAAACCTCTTTACAAACGCTTTAGTGTGCTAATATGCTAATATAATAACATATAAAATCGTACTTGTCAAATTTTTAACAAAACTTTTTTAAATTACAGAGCAGCAAATAATTTTACTGCCCTGCAAAATAAATATTATTCTTTGTCATCTTTATTATCGTCATCGCTTTCGGAATTTGTATGTTTATCGGGTTTGATAAACTTCAAAAGCTTTTCCTTTTGAGCGGTTTCCTTTTCTTCTCTGATTTTCTTTTGTTCGGCGGCAATCTTTACATAATTCAGCACCTCAAAGTCAAGTGCCTCCTGAGCGATTTTGCCTTTGTTGTCAATAGCGTTTTTAACTCTTTTGCCGATCAGCGTATAAATTACCGCATATATAGGAGTACCTAAAATAAAGCCTACCATACCGAATAAACTTCCGCCGACGATAACGCTGAAAAGTACCCAGAAACTCGAAAGTCCTACCTGACTGCCAATAATCTTCGGCTTGAAAAGGTTGCCGTCAAGCTGTTGAATAACAAATACAATCGCAATGAATATAATCATATCCCACGGGCTTTCAAGGAAAAGAATAACAGCACTCGGGATTGCACCTATGAAAGGTCCGAAAAAAGGAATAATATTTGTTACGCCGATAAGAACCGCAATCAATGCGGCATACGGCAATTGGAAAATAGACATTGTAATGAATGTGAGCACTCCGATAAAAGCGGCGTCAATAATGTCGCCAACAAGGAATCTACCGCATTTTGTATCGGTAATATCGACAATCTCATAAACTTTAGGCAAGAATTTTATCGGAATAAACGCAACAGCAAGGCGCTTTACCTGTCTGCACAACATTTCTTTTGCTGACAGGAAGTAAACGGAAATTACAACACCCATAATAAAGTTATAAATTCCCGCCGTGGTGTTTGTAATCATAGGTACAAGAGTATCAAACAACACATTTTTTGAGAAATTCGCAATTGCAGTGCCGTTTAAATTCTTTGTAATCTCTGTGCCGAGTTGAGCAAAAGATGCGTCAATATCAATGTTTGCATTATAAGTCTTATTAGCCCAATCGGCAACGCTTGAAAGCCATTCATATACTGAATTAAAATATGACGGCACTCTTTCAACAAGGCTCGAAATATTGTTGCCGATCTGCGGAACAAGAATGGCAATCAAAAATCCGAGTACGGCAATTACCGCCGTATATGTGCAAATTATAGATAACGGTTTGCGCATTTTCGCAAAAAACGCTTTTTTGTTTTTCAAAAATCCGAATACTTTTGAATAAAAGAATTTGTAAGGAAAATTCAAAATATACGCAAACAAAAATCCTATTACAAACGGTGTCAGAATAGAGGCAAACATACAAATTGCGTTCCATACCACACTGAAATTATCCTTTACAAACAGCAAAAATATTGTAAAAAGAATACAAATCAGTACATTTTTTAATGTAAAAAGTTTTTTCATTTATTACGCCACTCCTTAAAACAATGACATCTGCGAGCTTTCCGGAAGTCCCTCAAGTGCGCCGATATTTTTCAGCGACTCAATAATAGACTTGGAAACCTTTGTCTTTATCTGCATTTCTTCAATGGAAAGGTATGTATTTACCTTTCCCGATTCAGCGAGAGATATTGCGGCGCTTTCGCCAAGTCCGGGAATTGTTGAAAACGGAAGTCTTATTTTGCCGTCCTCAACCTTGAACATTTTAGCCTCGGATTTGTAAATGTCAACAGGCAGAACTTCAATTTTTCTTGCAAGCATTTCATTTACAATCTGAAGTGTAGCGTACTCCTGATCTTCTTTTGTAGACGATTCGTGGGCGCTTTGCTTTTGCTTTATAAGTTTCATTCTGTTTTTAACAGCCTGATGTCCCTGCATAAGCACAACACCGTCAAGGTTTTCGCTTCGTACCGTAAAGTAAGCTGCGTAATATTCAACAGGCTTATGCACCTTGTACCAGCCAAGTCGCAATGTAGCAATCATATATGCGGCGGCGTGGGCTTTCGGGAACATATACTGAATTTTCATACAGGAATCAATGTACCATTCGGGAACATTGTTATCTCTCATCGCCTTGAAATGTTCTTCGGTAAGCAATTTTGTCGCATTACCTTTACGGACAATTTCCATTATCTTAAATGCCATACCCGGCTCAAGTCCCTTATGCATAAGGTAAGTCATAATGGAATCTCGAGTACCGATAACACTTGAAATATCGCAGATATGATTATGAATAAGCTCCTGCGCATTACCGAGCCATACACCTGTTCCGTGTGACAAACCTGCAATCTGCAAAAGGTCGGTAAATGTTTTTGGCTTAGCCTCTACCAACATTCCTCGTACAAAGGAAGTGCCGCATTCGGGCAAGCTGAATGTACCTGTTTCTGAACCTATATCTTCGGGAGTTACACCGAGAGCTTTGGTTGATGTAAACAGGCTCATAACCTCGGGGTCACTCATTGATACTTTCATAACGGGAATACCCGTATAAAGTTCAAGATAGTGATAAATGGTCGGAACATCGTGTCCGAGCTCATCAAGTTTTGTAATTGTATCGTGAATAGAATGGAAGTCGAAGTGAGTGGTAATATTGTCGGACTTCATATCGTTTGCAGGGTGCTGAACAGGACAGAAGTCGTAAACTTCGCTTGTTCTCGGTACAACAACCATACCGCCCGGGTGCTGACCCGTTGTACGCTTAACGCCCGTACAGCCGAGAGCAAGTCGCTTGATTTCAGCCTTATGAAGAATCATACCCTTATCGTTGGCATAACCCTTTACATAGCCGATAGCGGTTTTTTCCGCAACGGTAGAAATAGTACCCGCCTTAAACACATTGTTTTTACCGAACAGTTCCTCAGTGTATCTGTGCGATTTTGACTGATACTCACCGCTGAAATTAAGGTCAATATCAGGCACTTTGTCGCCTTTAAATCCAAGGAATGTTTCAAACGGAATTTCGTGTCCGTCCTGATCCATAAGCGTGCCGCATTCAGGGCAATTCTTTGGCGGCATATCAAAACCCGAACCGTAACTGCCGTCTGTAATGAACTCGCTATGCTTACATTTTGGACAAATATAATGCGGACAAAGCGGATTAACCTCAGAAATGCCCGACATTGTAGCTACGAATGACGAACCTACCGAACCTCGAGAACCTACAAGGTATCCATGCGCCTCGCTGTCGGCAACGAGTTTTTGAGCGGTCATATAAAGTACGGAGAAACCGTAGGTTGTAATTGAATTAAGTTCTTTGTCAAGACGAGCCTTAACAATTTCAGGAAGAGGGTCACCGTATTTTTCCTTTGCCCTTTCCCATGTAATAGAAACGAGTTCTTCCTCCGCACCCTCAATGTTAGGCGGAAAAGTTCCCTTCGGAATAGGTCTTATCGACTCGCACATATCGGCAATTTTGCGTGGATTTGTTACAACCACTTCGTATGCCTTTTCTTTGCCGAGGTACTCAAATTCTTTGAGCATTTCCGCTGTGGTTCTAAGGTAAAGCGGAGCTTGGTCTTCGGCATCTTTAAAGCCCTGACCAGCCATAAGAATTTTTCTGTAATCGGCGTCTTTCGGGTCCATAAAATGAACATCGCAAGTAGCACAAACAGGCTTTCCGAGTTCTTTGCCGAGTTTTACTATAGTCTTATCAATTTCGTGGAGTTCTGCCTCATTGGCAAATCTGCCCTCACGAATCATAAAATTATTGTTTCCCGCAGGCTGAATTTCAAGGTAGTCATAAAATGATGCAATTGCTTTGATTTCAGGCCACGGTTTTCCGAGAAGTATAGCCTGATACAGCTGACCCGCACAACAAGCCGAGCCGATTATAAGTCCCTCACGATGCTTAATAAGCTCACTCTTAGGTATTCTCGGTTTTTTATAAAAATATGTGAGATGAGCGTAAGAAATCAATTTATACAAATTCTTAAGACCCGTTAAATTCTTTACAAGAATTATTTGATGATAAGTAGGCAGTTTTTTGAAGTCACCGCCGCCGGCAATCTGAGTATTGATTTCGCTTGTTTTTGTAATATTATAATCGTCTTTTAAACGGGTGCAAAGACTTATAAAAATTCTCGCAAGCATTTCGGCATCGTCTGTTGCACGATGGTGGTTAAAGTCGCCAAGTCGCAAATACTTTGCAACTGTGTCGAGCTTGCAGTTTTTAATATCCGTAAGAATTGCCCTTGAAATGGCAACTGTATCAATAGAAGTGTAATTATATTCCCTGTTCATATTTTCGCAAGCCTTGCGTATGAACGAGGTATCAAAAGGTGCATTGTGAGCAACAAGCACGCTGTCGCCTGCAAACTCCAAAAATGCCGTTACCGCCTCGCTTTGTGACGGTGCGTCTTTAACCATTGCATCGGTAATGCCGGTAAGCTCCGTTATCTTAGCAGGAATAGGCATACCCGGATTTGCAAAGGTTGAGAAAGTATCGGTTATCTCTCCGTTCACAACCTTTACAGCGCCGATTTCTGTGATTTTGTCACGATTAGCAGAAAGTCCTGTTGTTTCAATATCAAAGCAAATAAAAGTACCGTCAAGCGGTTCTTCGCTTTCGCCGTCAACGGACTCTACAAGGTCATCCATAAAGTAAGCCTCTGTGCCGTAAATAACCTTGATTTTTTCGCCGTCTTTATTAATTTTATCGGCGGCTTTCATAGCGTCAGGGAAAGCCTGTGCAACACCGTGGTCTGTGATTGCAACTGCCGGGTGTCCCCAATCGGCGGCTCTTTTTACAAGGTCGCCTGCCGAGGTTACTGCGTCCATCTGCGACATATTCGTATGCAAATGCAGCTCTACACGCTTTTCCTCTGCTTTATCAACTACTTTTACCTTGTTGGCAGTAGCAATAGATCTTGCTATGAGCATAAGCTCGCCTGCGTAGCGGTCATACTCAACATCGCCCTGTACTACTATTGTGTCGCCTTTTTTAAGGTTGTCGAGAATAGCCGTATCTTTTATCGTGCCGAACACCTTTACCGAGGTTGAGCCTGAGTAGTCTGTAATGTCAATAACAAAAATATTTTTATCGCCCGATTTAGTGACCTTTTTCTCAATGTCAAAAATGTCGCCCCATACAACAATTCTGCCTGTATCTGAAACAATGGTGCTTATAGGTTCAATTTTACCTCGAATTGTTCTGCCGTAAAACGGCTTGATTGAAGATTCAACAATCTGTGGCAAGAGGAATTTACCTTCACGCACTTCAATTTCCTGCACTGCATCAGAATTTCTCTTTTCCTTTACAGCCTTAGTAACATCCTCACTGCTTGCCGCTTCGTTTACAGATTCTTCAATCCTTTGTCTTTCGATTTTTTCTGCGGCATTTTTCATTGCCTGCACATATTCTTCGCTCTGACCGTCAATCTCAAGCGTACCTGTATAAATGATATTGATTTCAAGCGAAAATTCATCTTTAATAATTCTTTTAAGAGCCTTGTCAAAACCTTTTGCATCTAAAAGGCTTTTGCCACCATTATTAAGTGTGATTTGCAAATTACCTTCCTCATAGGTAACAAATGCGTTGTTAAGCGTGCCGTTAATACTCGGAATGTCACGCTTAACCGCCTTATACAGCTCAGGAAAATAATCTGCTGAAAAAAGGTTTGGGCTAAAAATCGGATTGATTCGTACCGAACCGAGATTTAATTCTGATTTGGAAATTTGTTTTTCGGCAACAAAAAGGCTATCCCTCTTCACAAGACCGCCGAAACCGGCGGTCATTGCGATAGAGCGATTATTAGTATTAATATTAAGTTCTAAAAGCTCAGCTGAAGAAATATCATCAGCGAGCGGTTTATCCGCAAGATACGGATTAAAAACTTCGCCAAGTGTTTTCATATACTTCCTTAAGATTTATAATTTTTCGATTTCGTCCATAAGAGCGTCAACGAGCTGCTCCTCGGGAACTTTTCTTATTATTTCGCCTTTTTTGAATACAAGACCGCAGCCGTCACCACCGGCAATGCCGATGTCTGCCTCTCTTGCCTCACCCGGGCCGTTTACAACACAGCCCATAACAGCCACCTTGATATTTTTTTGACAGTCTTTAAGTCGGTTTTCAACCTCGCCTGCAATCTTTACAAGGTCAATTCGTGTTCTGCCGCAAGTCGGGCAAGATACAAACTGAACGCCGCTCTTTTTAAGTCCGAGCGCCTTTAAAATATCGTTTGCGGCATAAATTTCCTTTACAGGGTCGGCTGTAAGAGAAACTCTGATAGTGTCGCCTATGCCATGGAGCAAAAGCGAACCGATACCTGCGGCTGATTTTATGATGCCCATTCGTTCAGTGCCTGCCTCGGTTACGCCGAGGTGTAGCGGATAGTCGCACTGCTCGTTTGCAAGCTCATAAGCCTTTACCATAAACGGAACGGTTGAGCTTTTCATAGAGAGAACAATATCGTTAAAATCAAATTTTTCAAGCAAAGACGCATGATACAGCGCACTGTCGCAAAGTGCCTGCGGTGTGGGGTGACCGTACTTTGCAAGAATTTCCTTTTCAAGTGAACCTGAGTTTACACCGATTCTGATAGGAATATTTCTCTGACGGCAAGCGTCGGCAACAGCCTTTACCCTGTCATCTGAGCCAATATTGCCGGGATTGATACGAATTTTATCAACACCTGCGGCGCAAGCCTCAAGCGCTAATTTGTAATCGAAATGTATGTCGGCAACAACAGGAATAGTAAGCGCCTGCTTGAGTGCCGGAATAAGTTTAACTGCGTCTTTATTAGGAATTGCGGCTCTTATAATCTGACAACCTGCTTTTTCAAGCTCAACAGCCTGCCTTACAGAACCCTCTATATCGGTTGACGGAACATTCAGCATTGACTGAATACTTACATCGGCACCGCCGCCGACAAGCACATTGCCAACCTTAACTTGTTTTTTACTTCCCAAGGTAAAACCTCCTGTTACAGACCAAGCTGTCCGGTAAATAACTGCCAGATATCCTTACAGGTTATAACAACCATAAACACCATAAGAATAACAAAGCCTGCTGCATTGATATATTTTTCAACTTTTCTCGGTATAGGCTTTTTGAATATCCATTCTATAAGCAAAAGTAAAAATCTTCCGCCGTCAAGTGCCGGGAACGGCAGCATATTGAATATACCGAGGTTAATTGTAATCAAGGTCATTACATTTAAAATATTAAATACCGCTGAGCCAAAGTTAGTTTCAAGTCCCTGTGATGCTACCTGAGTTACCGCAGTGGCAATGCCGACAGGACCAGACATATCTTTAAATCCAAATCTGCCCTGCACAATCCATACAAGCGACTGCCATACCATTCTGCCAACTGATACCGACTCTGAAAAGCCCTGTTTTATTACAGAAGTAAATGTTTTGTCGATAGGCTCAACATAAAAGTCAAGTGCTACCGACGGCTTATCTGCATTTTTATCCTCGTCATCTTTATAATAGGTAAAGAACTGAACATCGTTAAGCTCAACTTCCTTGCCATCTCTTATTACAGTTACTGTTGCTGTATAGCGCTGACGAGTATCTTTTTCTGTAATTGTCGGCAGAGTGTAATCTGTAATTCCTGCCATATCGTATAGCTTTTTTACAGTATCGTTCATCGCCTTAAGCGCCGCAGCCTTATCAGCAGAGTTATTTACTGTTGTGCAGCCATCTGTGGTAACATTGTAAAACTTTAAAAGTGTGTCATCGTCAGGATTTTTTTCGTTTACGATTTTGCCGTACTCTGTGCAGATTGCATTTGCACAATCCTGCTTATATACAGCAACCGACTTTCCGTCAACATTTTCGCAATTCACTCCGGCGAATGAAAAAGAAAGGTCTTTTGCGTTAAAAATATCGTATCCGTTTACCTTTACGATTTTATCGCCGATCTGTAAACCGCAGTTTGCAGAGTAAGAGCGAGGAGAAAATTCCTGAATAGTTGTAGAGGAATATGCCTCCTGCGGGATGACCATTATAAAAGAAAAAATTATGCCAAGAATTATATTCATTACCGCACCGGCAATAATGACTATCATTCGTTTCCAGACCTTTGCATTATTAAAAGACCGGGGTTCGGGACTTTCTTCGTCCTCGCCCTCCATTGCACAATATCCGCCAATCGGGAAAAGTCTGAGGGAATACTGAGTTTCGCCCTTTTTAAAACTAAACAGCTTTGGTCCCATGCCGAGTGCAAATTCATTTACCTTAATTCCCGAAAGCTTTGCTGTAATGAAATGTCCAAATTCGTGTAATCCTATAATCAGTTCAAAAAGCAGCACCGCAATTACTACCAAAGCAATAGTTACTAATATTTGCATATGTGGTCAATCAACTCCAGATAAAAATTCCGCAAAATTCAATTATTTGTTTACCGTTTTGCGCACAAACTCCCTTGCGAGAGCGTCTGCATTCAAAACATCCTCAACATTTTTTTGATTTATAGTTTTTACAGCCTCAAGCGACTGAGTAACAAGATTTCCGATTTCAAGGAAAGATATTTTTCCTTGACGGAATAAAGCGTTTGCCTCTTCATTTGCACCGTTTACAACCGCTGTTGCAGTGCCGCCGATATCAAGTGCTTTTTTGCAGGCTGTAAGACATTCAAATGTTTTGTAATCCGGTTCAAAGAATGTCATTTTAGCTATATCCGCAAGGCGCAACTCACCGACAGGCGATTCATAGCGGTTCGGATATGTAACGGCATACTGAATAGGTATACGCATATCGGGCAAGCCGAGTTGAGCAATAACCGAATTGTCGTCATACTCAACAAGCGAATGAATAATACTCTCTCTATGAACCACAACATCAATTCTGTCGCCTTCAACATCAAAAAGTCTGCTTGCCTCTATAATTTCAAGTCCCTTGTTCATCATTGTAGCAGAGTCGATGGTTATTTTTGCACCCATGCTCCAATTTGGATGATTAAGCGCCTGCTCTACCGTTACATTTTTAAGTTCCTCTTTTGTTTTGCCAAAGAACGGGCCGCCCGACGCAGTAAGTATCAGCTTTTTAAGCGCTTTGTTATTCGGTTTGCCCTGTAAGCACTGAAAAATAGCCGAATGTTCGCTGTCAACAGGCAAAAGTCTTACATTATTTTCTTTAACTGCATCGGTAACAAGATGACCGCCTGCCACAAGCGTTTCTTTGTTGGCAAGAGCAATGTCTTTTTTGGCATTTGCCGCCGCAATTGTGGGCAGCAAGCCTACCATTCCCACAACAGAATTAAGTACAAGCTCTGAGCTTTTTTCTGTTGCCGCCGCAATAAGTCCGTCCATACCGCCGAGCACCTTTGTATCGGTATCCTTAACGGCAAGCTGTAACTCTTTTGCTTTGCTTTCATCAAAAAGTACGGCAATCTGCGGCTTATATTTTCGTATCTGCTCCTCCATAAGTTTTACATTTGAGTTAGCTGTAAGAGCAGTAATATTAAGATGCAATTTATCGACAACATCAAGCGTCTGAGTGCCTATAGACCCCGTTGAGCCTAAAATAGAAATATTCTGAATCATAATTTACACCACCGTTGCAAAAGGTAAAAAGTGATTTACAGCAAGCATAACAGGGGCAGTGAAAATAATACTGTCAAATCTGTCGAGCATTCCGCCGTGACCGGGGAAAATTGAACTGTAATCCTTAATACCTACACTTCTCTTTATGAGTGAAAAGCTCAGATCTCCGATGATTGAAACAACCGCATCCACAATGCCTAAAATAATGAGTGCGGCAAAGTTAAATTTATAATCGGGAGCAATAACAAATGCAAAAAGGAAGCCAAGCACAACAGCAGTGAGCACGCAAAAGAGCACTCCGCCTATTGCACCCTCAACCGTCTTTTTAGGGCTTACATTCGGGCATAACTTATGCTTGCCAAAACTTGCGCCAATGAAAAATCCGCCTGCGTCTGCCATCCAAGGAAGTGAAAAAATAGTGGCAAAGTAAAAACTCAACGGCTTGCAATTAAGGCAAAGAGCCGAAAGCGCACTCATTCCGAATGTGATAAGTAGTGTGCCGAACATCGCATACGCAAAGTCAAGATAATTGATTTGCTTGTGATTGTATATCAGCATAGCAAATCCCACTATCATAAAAACAGCAATGATCGGATATACCAAACCCGTATTTAATACTATGGGGATTACTGCTGAAAATAGTATGCACGGAACCGAAATAAAATATTTTTTCAACAGCTTGTTAGCGTGTAGGTATTCGCCTGTCATAAACGCCGTAACCGCAGCTACCGCAAAGGCGATTACGAGCGGCTGTATTTCTCCCAAAAACAGCAAAACTAAAATTATGGAAATGCCTACAACTGCTGTAAGAAGTCTTGCTTTTAATGATTTCATAATTGATCTACCTGCTTCTTTATACTCCTCCAAAACGCCTGTTGCGCTGTGAGTATATATTAATAGCCTCGTCGAGGTCTGACTTTTCAAAATCAGGCCATAGCTTATTCATTATGACAAACTCTGTATAAGCCGCCTGCCATAGCATAAAGTTTGAAATTCGGTATTCACCGCTCGGTCTGATAATCAAATCGGGATCAGGCTGACCTGCGGTATAAAGATAATTTGAAAAAAGCGCTTCGTCAATATTTTCAACATCAATCTTACCGCTTTTTACATCTGTGCTTATATTTTTAACGGCACGCACAATTTCGTCACGGCTGCCGTAATTCATAGCAATGTTAAGCACCATACCGTCACGGTCTTTTGAGCTTTCCTCGTTTTCAATCATAAGATTTTGCAAATCTAAACTGAAATGAGATTTATCTCCGATAAATTTTACAACAATGCTGTCATCTTTGAAGTCCTCAAGCGCCTCGTTAAGGTAAGACTTAAAAAGTTTCATAAGGGCACTGACTTCGTCCTGCGGGCGTTTCCAATTTTCGGTTGAAAAAGCATAAACCGTAAGATATTTTATACCTATATCCGAGCAATATCTTGTGATTTTTCTAAAGGTTTTCGCGCCTTCACGATGCCCTACGGAACGAGGCAGACTGCGTTTTTTCGCCCATCTGCCGTTTCCGTCCATTATAATACCTATGTGCTCAGGTAAAATTATATCCGTATTTTTAGCCTCTTCGGATTTTGAATTCCAAAAAGCCATATTACATCTCCAGAATTTCTTTCTGCTTTGCAGCTGAAATTGTGTCTATATTTTTGATATACTTATCTGTAAGCTCCTGCGCTTTCTTTTCGCCCTGCTTTAAATCGTCCTCGGTAAGCTCACCGCTCTTTTTCATAGCCTTGAGCTTGTCGATAAGGTCACGACGAACATTTCTTACCTGTACCTTTGTATCCTCGGAAATCTTCATAATATCCTTTACGATTTCCTTTCGTCTGTCCTCTGTAAGAGGTGGGAATACAAGGCGGATAACCTTACCGTCGTTCTGTGGGTTAATACCGATGTCGGATGTAAGAATAGCCTTTTCAATCTGTCTTAAAACAGACATATCCCAAGGCTGAACGGTGAGAGTTCTTGCCTCTGTTACCGAAACTGCGGCAAGCTGATTTACAGGAGTAGGCGCACCGTAGTAGTCAACCTTTACCTTATCAAGTACACCGGGGTTAGCTCTGCCGGCTCTGATTTCTGAGAACTCCTGCTGCATATGTGATACTCTTCTCTCCATTGAGTCAGAAGCCTTTTTAATCTGTGTTTGCATAGTTGTTTCCTCCGTTAATTCACAAAATTATTAGTCAATAGCGTCAACAACAGTACCGATGTTTTCACCGCATACTGCACGATAAATGTTCTCCGGGTCTTCAAGGCTGAACACGAGAACAGGAAGTTTGTTGTCTTTACAAAGTGATGCTGCTGTGCTGTCCATAACCGCAAGGTCTTTATTGAGAACCTCATGGAATGATACAACATCATATTTCTTTGCGTTTGGATTTGTTTTAGGGTCGCTGTCATATACGCCGTCTACCATAGTAGCTTTCATCATAATGTCTGCCTCAATCTCGTTTGCACGAAGAGCGGCAGCTGTGTCTGTGCTGAAGAATGGGTTACCTGTACCGCAGCCAAAGATTACTACTTTGCCCGATTCGAGATGACACATAGCCTTGTTGCGGATATACGGCTCTGCAACCTGACGCATTGAAATAGCTGTCTGAACTCTGACAACGCAGCCGAGCTGCTCAAGTGCATCTGCTACACCAAGTGCATTAATAGCGGTAGCGAGCATACCCATATGGTCAGCTCTTGTTCTGTCCATATCGCCCGAACTTCTGCCTCTCCAAAAGTTACCGCCGCCTACTACGATACCAACCTGCACACCGGCATCTACACATTTTTTGATTGGTTTACATATTTCAACAACTTTGTCGAAATCAATGCCTGTTTTCTGATCGCCTGCAAGTGATTCACCTGAAAGTTTTAATAAAATTCTATTGTATTTTGGTTTCATAACTTAACACCCCACTGTGTAATATAATTACTATAATAATACTATAAAATGCCTGTTTTGTAAAGAAAATTAAGACAATATTTTCTGTTTTGCTCTCTTTATTTTAAATCGTGCGACAATATCTCAGATAAAAGCCGCCTAAAAGCTGATTCAAATCTTAAATCATCTTCTTTTGTGCGTTTTTTCGGGCCTTTGAGATGATTTTTTGATGATGCCATTCTCGCCTTTTTATTAATGTGCCTTTCCATCAAAAGTCCGTCTATATTATCATTTGTAAAAATTCTGCCGGACTGATGAATTGCGTAACCGCCTTTGCCGAGTACAAGAGCCGCAACTCCGTAATCCTGCGTAACAGCAATATCTCCGCTTTGACAAAGATTTGCAAGCGCAATGTCAACTGCGTCAGCGCCTGCACCGATTACTTTAATTTCACTGTAATCTGATTTTAAAATATGGTTTGTATCGCAAAGCAAAATAACAGGCGCACTAACCTCTTTAGCAACCTTTTCTACAATTTTTACAACAGGACAAGCGTCTGCATCTACCAATATTTTCAAAATCTCACCACCTTGTATATTCATAATTCCTTTAAAAAACGGACTTGAGAATATCAAGCCCGTTTAGTTTTAATTTGTAATTGTTATTGAGTTAATGACAGGCTGATTTTCTGCTGAAACAGAACCGTTGCTGTCAGTTGTAACTGCGTTCTTGCAAATTTCATCGACAATATCCATACCGTCGGTTACATATCCGAAACAAGCGTACTGACCGTCAAGATATGTGCTGTCTGACTGAACAATAAAGAACTGTGAACTTGCGCTGTCCATATCTGTTGAACGAGCCATAGAAATCGCACCTCTTGTATGTGAAAGGTTATTTTCTACGCCGTTCTGCGAAAATTCACCCTTGATTGTATTTTCAGAGCCGCCTGTACCGTTGCCGAGAGGGTCACCACCCTGCATCATAAAGCCGTCAATAATGCGGTGGAAAGTAAGACCGTCATAAAAATGGCTGTTAGCAAGATTTATGAAGTTAGCAACAGTAATAGGTGCAACATCGCCGTTAAGCTCTACCTTAATTACACCGTAGTCTTTAATATTAATTTCTGCGTGATGAGTGCCTTTTGCCTGAGATTCTCCTATTGTAGCCGATACATTGCTTGCAGAGGCAGAATCATTTGTCGCACCCGCACTGCCGTTTGATTTATTGGAAGTGATAACAAACACCACTATAACAGCAACCAAAAATACAGCTACGGCAGAAATGACAATCCACGCTTTCTTTTTGTCTGATTTCTGAGGTTTGGCAAGTGACAGCACGATTTCATCAAGAAAACTGTCGATCGAGTCGGGAATTTTTGCTTGAGCGGCAGCCTCTTTGACAATATTTGCCGAGGCAGTCATAAGAAAAATTATATCTCTTTTAGTAAACTTGCTGTCGCTCATTCTGAGCTGCTTTTTAATATTTTCTCTGCCGTACTCAAGCGAATTTTGAACTTTATCTTCGGATATTTTTAAAATATCGGCAATTTTCTTAGTATTATAATCACAAAGTAAATTGAGCAAAACAACAATGCGTTGATTGGCATTTATTGATTTGAGAGCATTAACAAAGAGATTTTTCTGTTCTGCTGTAATTGCAGATGCAGATGAAATTTTGTCTTTATCACCGAAAGGCTGCATTTTAGCTGCGCCGTTTTCATGATTATTTTCATCAGAAATTGCAGACTTGCACACCTTTGCGGTTTCACTTTTGACTATTTCATCAAGATTATCGGTATTTGGATTTTTAGGAATTGCCGAAAATATAGCTTTAAAAGATTTTTTAAAGGCATTTTCAGCTTTTTTATTGTCTGAAATTACAGTAGTACAGAAAAAATATACATACTTTCCGTATTTTTCGCAGATAAAATCAAGCGACTTTTTGTCGCCGAGGGCTGCTTTTGCAATCAATTTTTTATTATTCATCGGTTTGTCCTTCCTGTTTAATTTCTCAATAACATAATATAAACTAAAACTGACAGCAAGATATACTTTGTGTGATAATAAGGTGAAAATATCCCCCGCTGTCGCAGAAAAAACGGGCTGCCCTGCAAAGAGAGCAGTCCGTTAATACTCAAAAGCTAATTAAACCTTCTGGCAAACAGCATTGATAGACTCAGGAAGTTCTGACTCCTCAGCTGAAATAAGAAGAACGATGTTTGTTGAAGAAGCCTCTGAAAGCTCCTGCAACTTCTTTGTGAAAGTTTCTACACCGTCAACGCCTGTTGGGCAAATCTTGAATGTAGAGTCAACAAGAATATCTGTAACATCGTAGTTGCCTGCGCAAATACCGCTGATAAAGCCAAAAAGCATATCGTAACCCTCAATGAGGTACTGCTCTGTATCAATAAGTCTTGCCTTGTGTGTTACATCGTATGTGAGCTTAGCGCCCTTTTCGATTACAACAACATTGCCTGCTGAAGCAGCCACTGCCTCGTTAGCAAGAGCGATGAGCTTTTTTGTTTTGCCTGTTCCTTTTTTACCGATAAGTAAAGTAACCATATTAGTTCCTCCAGAATATTAAACTTATTTACTAAAGAAATTACTTGAGTCTTGCCTCAAGAGCAGCCTTCTGATCCTCATAACCCGGCTTACCGAGAAGAGCAAACATATTCTTCTTGTAGCTCTCAACACCGGGCTGGTTAAATGGATTTACGCCAAGCATATAGCCTGAAATTGCGCAAGCCTTTTCAAAGAAATAAATAAGATAACCGAGCTCTGATTCGTTCATTTCCGGAACATTGAGAACGATGTTAGGAACACCGCCGTCATTATGAGCAAGAACTGTACCCTCAAAAGCCTTGCGGTTTACATATCCCATTGTCTTTCCCGAAAGGAAGTTAAGACCATCAACATTTGTAGGATCTGTGCCGAGTGTAACTTCTTTTTTGCATTTATCAAAGAGAACAACAGTTTCAAACATAGTTCTTCTGCCGTCCTGAATGTACTGACCGAGTGAGTGAAGATCTGTTGAGAAGATAACGCTTGCAGGGAAAATGCCCTTGTTATCCTTGCCCTCACTTTCAGCGAAAAGCTGCTTAAACCATTCAGACATCATTGTGTAAGCAGGCTCGTAAGATACCATAACCTCCATTGTCTTGCCCTTGCGGTAAAGAATGTTACGGAGAGCTGCGTACTTGTAGCAATCGTTAGTAGCGAGATCGTCATTGTCAAATTCTTTCTGAGCTGTTGCAGCGCCCTGCATAAGTGCGTCAATGTCTGCACCTGAAACAGCGATTGGAAGAAGACCTACTGCTGTGAGAACAGAGAAACGACCGCCTACATCATCAGGAACTACGAATGTTTCGTAACCCTCTTCGTCAGCAAGAGCCTTAAGTGTGCCCTTAGCCTTATCTGTTGTGCAGTAAATACGCTCTCTTGCGCCCTCTTTGCCATACTTTTTCTCAAGCATTTCTCTAAATACTCTGAAAGCGATAGCAGGCTCAGTTGTAGTACCTGACTTTGAAATCATATTTACAGAAACATCTTTACCCTCGCAAAGCTCCATAATCTCTGCAAGTGCAGATGAGCTGATTGAGTTACCTGTAAAGTAAATCTGTGGTGTATCCTTACAAGTAAGGTTATAGTTCTGTGAAGTAAGAAATTCGATAGCAGCTCTTGCACCAAGGTATGAACCACCGATACCGATTACGATAAACACATCGGAATCTTTTTTGATTTTTTCGGCAGCAGCCTTAATTCTTGCAAATTCCTCTTTATCATAATCAGTTGGAAGATTAAGCCAACCGAGGAAATCATTGCCAAGACCTGTGCCGTCATGGAGTACCTTGTGAGCAGCCTTAACTTCGGCAGCCACACCGTCATACTCGTGTTCATTAACGAAGCCTTTCAAATATTTGTCTGTAAGTTTTGTAGCCATTATTAATTCCCCCAAAATTCCCTTTCGGAATAATACTGCCGGATATAATGCCAAAAACGGCGTAATTAAGCGGTATAAACCGAAACAAGTATCTTTGCTGTCTTATTATACTATAATTCCCGACTTTTTGCAAGGTCATTTTGTATATTTTATAAAGAAATTATAGAATTTAATAAAACCGAGAAAACGGAGGCAAAAGAAATTTGTTCTGCGTGCTGTAAAGCGGTAATTTCAAAGTTTTTTACGGCTTTTCCGTCAAGGCTATATGTAACAGTGCCTAACTTCTGTCCGCTTGCAACAGGCGCTTCTATGCTTTCGGGCAAATCAATTTTTGAAACTATTTTTAAACCACTGTTTTTATCAAGTACGATACTTGAATTTATGTCGCATCCAATTCCTATATTTTTCTGCATACCGTTCTCAACCTTAATCGTTTTGGGCAAATCATCGGGAGCTTTCAGCTGAGTAACAGAAAAATTTGCAAAGCCGTAATCAAGCAAAGCGGCTGCGTCCGAAAATCTTTCTTTGCCCGAATTACAACCGAGTACAACCGCAACGAGGCTCATATCTCCCCTTGTAGCCGATGCCGCCATACAGCAGCCGGCATCATTTGTTGTGCCTGTTTTAAGTCCCGTTATGCCTTTATATGTCTTTAAAAGTTTGTTGGTATTTACAATCTGAGTTTTTCCGTCACGCAGGTTGTCGAGCCAAATTGATGTATAGTCAAATATCATTTCGTGTTTCATAAGCTCTCGTGACATTACCGCAACATCGTATGCCGAGGTAATGTGACCGTCCTCGTCAAGACCGTTGCAATTTTTAAATACGGTGTCTTTCATTCCGAGCTGATTTGCTTTTTCATTCATTTTTTGCACAAATACCTCTTCACTGCCGCACAAGTGCTCGGCAAGCGCAACGGCGGCATCATTTGCAGAGGCAACCACTGTGGCTTTTATCATATCGTTTGCGCTCATGGTTTCGCCCTCTTCAAGCCATATGTCGCTGCCACCCATAGAGGCTGCGTGAGCAGACGCTGTAATTGTATCGTCAAGACTCAGCTTTCCGCTGTCGATTGCTTCGCACACAAGCAGCATGGTCATAACCTTTGTGATAGATGCGCAAGGACGCTGTTCGTGCGGATTTTTTTCAAACAATATTTTGCCCGATGAAGTTTCCATAAGCACGGCCGACGGCGCTGTAATCGTTTCTTCCGTCACAGCATTGACATCAACCGAAAATACAGGTACCGCCGTAAAAATTATTGCGATAATCAAAGCCAACGATAATTTTTTTATCATAAAAACACCTCGTTCAATAATATGAACGAGGTGTGGCTTGTATGATTTAAGTTAAATCATTTAAGAAAACCGAGGCTGCGAATAATCGGAATTTCGATTGACTTGTTGGCAAGTGACTTGAAAAGACAGATATAATTGCAAACAAGAACGATAACCTCACAAACAACTGCCGCAATCGCAAAAATACAAGTCCATGATAAAACGGCTCCGATTACGCCGAGGAAAAACATTACAACAAATGATTTAAGTCCCTGCTTGATATGGAAATCAAGATACTTAGACTTTCTTGAGCTCTGTGCAATAAGTGCAACAATAATACCGAGTATGCTTGAAACATAAATTACAGCTGCAAGGAGTTTGTTCTCTGAAACATCTTCAGTTGAAAACTCTGCTGTGTGATCGTAAGGATTTACAGCAGGCATTGGAGCTGCTGCATACTGATTGTACTGCTGCTGTTGTGGCTGTGGCTCAGGCTGCTGAGCTGTTGAAAAACCGCAATTCTGGCAGAACACTGCGTTATCTTCCATCTGTGCGTTACATCTTGGACAATTTTTCATTTTTTTGTGCCTCCATTATTCTTTGTGTATGATAAAAACATTCATAGATAAATATGTATGCTTAATATCCTAATTTAATTCATTGTAAATTATGCAGACCGCATGAGCGGAAATACCCTCAAGTCTGCCTGTAAAGCCGAGATTTTCCTCGGTAGTCGCCTTAACACTCACAAGTGAAACATCAATACCGCAGGCATTTGCAATATTCTCCCTCATTTGTGTTATATAGTCTTTAAGTTTAGGCTTTTGCGCAATAACGGTTGAGTCGATATTGCCGATTTTATAGCCGTTTCCGGTGAGTATTCTGCAAACCTCTCTGAGCAGAGCAATGCTGTCTGCTCCGCTATACCTTTCATCGGTATCGGGAAAATGCTTGCCAATGTCGCCGAGAGCCGCAGCACCGAGCAACGAGTCCATAATTGCATGAACAAGCACATCGGCGTCTGAGTGGCCGAGCAAGCCAAGCTCATACGGAATTTCTACTCCGCCGAGTATCAGCTTTCTGTTCTCTGCAAATTTATGAACATCGTAACCATGACCAATTCTCATATAGTATCCTTTCACTCAAAAATTACCGTTTTCAATACGGTTCTTGAGTATGCTTTCAGCAAGAATTACATCAACAGGAGTTGTAAGCTTTATATTTTCCTCGCTGCCCTTTACCACAAGAACTTCGCCGCCCATATTTTCTATAAGGGCGCAGTCATCTGTGTATGCAAGGCTGTTTTCTCCTGCGTTCTCAAGTGCAAACATATACAAATCTCTCTCAAAAACCTGCGGTGTCTGCACTGCTCTGAGCTGAGAACGGAGCGGTGTGCTTTCAATCTTATTAAAACCGTCAACAATTTTGATTGTATCGGTAACAGATGTTCCGAGAGTTGCCGCACCTGTTTCAAAAGCCGCCTCAACCACTCTTTCTATCTCATCAACGGTAATTAACGGACGAGCGCCGTCATGAATGGCAAAATATTTTGCCTTTTCATTTGCCGCCTTAATTCCGTTGCGCACACTTGCGGAGCGAGAAGAACCGCCGAGAACAACATTGCTGACCTTAGAAAAGCCGTTTTCATTTATGAGCGCATTTATACGGTCAACATCCTGTTCACGACAAACAACAATAATTTCTTTTATTAAATAGCATTTTTGAAATGCCTTTAAAGTATATTGAATAGCCGGCTTGTCAAGCAACGGAATAAATTGCTTGCTGTCTGCAATTCCCATTCTTACAGAGCCGCCCGCCGCAACTATTACAGCAGAAACATAAGCTGACATAAAATCAACTCCCAATGTATTTTTTAATTAAATATTTTCAAATGCCTGTGCAAGGTCGGCAATAATATCATCAGCGTTTTCTATGCCGACAGAAAGGCGGATAAGGTCAGGAGCTACTCCTGCCTCAATAAGCTGTTCGTCTGTCATCTGACGGTGTGTGTGGCTTGCGGGGTGAAGAATACATGACCTTGCGTCGGCAACATGAGTAACGATTGTGATAAACTTAAGAGAATCCATAAACTTTATTGATTCTTCTCTGCCGCCCTTGATACCGAAAGCAAGTACGCCGCATGAGCCGTTCGGAAGATACTTTTTAGCAAGCTCGTGGTACTTGTCGTCTTCAAGGTCAGGATAGGAAACCCACGCTACATTTTCGTTGTTTTTAAGATATTTTGCAACGGCAAGTGCGTTCTCGCAGTGCTTTTTCATTCTAAGGTGAAGCGACTCAAGACCGATATTGAGGTAATAAGCGTGCTGCGGTGACTGAATAGAGCCGAGGTCACGCATAAGCTGTGAAGTAGCCTTTGTGATGTAAGCCGCCTTACCGAAACGCTCGGCATAAACAATACCGTGGTATGAATCGTCGGGAGTTGTAAGTCCCGGATATTTGTCAGCATGAGCAAGCCAGTCAAAATTACCGCTGTCAACAATACAGCCGCCAACCGCTGTTGCGTGTCCGTCCATATACTTAGTTGTTGAGTGAGTAACAATATCTGCACCAAACTCAAACGGACGGCAATTTACAGGAGTAGCAAAAGTGTTGTCAACGATAAGCGGCACACCATGAGAATGTGCAAGTCTTGCAAACTTTTCAATGTCAAATACAGAAACTGTCGGATTTGTAATTGTTTCGCCGAATACAGCCTTAGTATTTGGCTTAAACAGTTTAGCAAGCTCTTCTTCGGGAAGATCCTGATCTACAAAAGTACATTCAATGCCCATCTTCTTTAAAGTAGTACCAAAGAGGTTATATGTACCACCGTAAATTGAAGATGATGCAATAAGGTGGTCGCCTGCCTCGCAAATGTTGAATACAGCAAAGAAGTTAGCCGCCTGACCGCTTGAAGTAAGCATTGCAGCCACGCCACCCTCCATAGCGCAAATTTTTGCCGCTACGCTGTCATTTGTCGGGTTCTGAAGTCGTGTGTAAAAATATCCCTCTGCCTCAAGGTCAAAGAGCTTACCCATTTCCTCACTTGTGTCATATTTAAATGTTGTGCTCTGATAAATAGGTAATTCTCTCGGTTCGCCTTTCTTTGGCTGCCAGCCTGCCTGAACACATTTTGTTTCAATATTCATTTTCTATCCTCCAAAATTTAATTCACAAAAATTTGTTTAACTGAACAGACCTTTTATAAAGCCTGTTATAGCGTCTGTACCATACACAGCAAGTGCTACAAGAGCAAGAAATGCTATGGCAGAAAGCACTCGTACTGTTGTGCGCTTAACTCCGCTCATTTTTTCAAATTTCTCGTCCAATGTAGGTTCGCTGTTATTTTCCTCTGCCTCATCATCGAGAATTTGAGTATTTTCCTTTTTGATAGCGCCGATTCCTATACATATATCGTAAGCCTTTTCGTAAGCGGCATACGGAACCAAAATATCACTTTCGGCAGAATTTTTATTTAAAAGCTCCTGCTTTTTAAGCTGTTTGTCCTTAATAACGCTGTCGCAAGGAATTGAGTTATCCTCCAATGCGGTTTTCACTCGCTCAATTTCAAAACCCTCGGCAGAGAGCAGATAAACGGGAGTGTTTTCGTCTGTAATACTTTCAAGCGGCGCATTGCAGTTACTGCAAACAGTATCTTCGTCATTATGTAAATGCTTGCATTTAGTACAAAGTTTCATAAAATATTTCCTTTTTATAAAAATAATCGCAATAATCTATGTTGATTACCATTTTATCACAAAAAAGCGATAGTATCAATACCCCATTGCCAAGTATTTGGAAATTTATGAAATATTTTTATTTCTCGCAAAGCAAAAGCGGCAAGCCAGTGCCTGCCGCCTTATCAAGAAAGGATTGTTTGTTGTTTAATTATTCTGTGATATTTGAATCTGTAATGCTGTTACATCGGCAACGGAGAGTTTGCCGTCCTTGTTCATATCAATGCAGTCAAACAACAGCTTGTTTGTTTCGTCAATAAAAGCCGAACCGTCGGTGGTTTTTTTGCCTGCAATGTGCATTTGCAAGTATGTAACATCGTTTACATTTATAATACCGTCTTGGTTTGCATCACCAATAAGATTACTTACATAGTTATCATATTTAAAGTTTTCATATGCTCTTTTTAGTGCAGATCTTTTCTGATTATCAGAGTAATATTTCCAATCGCTACTCATAATTTTTTCATAGTCAAAATTAATATCTACACAATTATCAATAATACTGTCATTTATTTCATTATATCTTGTTTCTGAAATTTCGTTTGCATCACCAAGTTTGCCATAGCCAAGAGCCCCGTCATAATAAGTATATCCTGATGGGTAACTCATAGAATATGCTGAATAGTAATTAACATCCAAATCTTTGCCGTTAAAAGAAAGTACATAATCGCCAACAATATAATCTGCAGCAGAACTGCGGAAATTACTTCTTCCTAATATTTTATTTTTACCGGTATTATAGTCAAAATAAGCACTTAATTTTGGAGTAACCAAAGAATAGCCGGAAATCATTTTCGATTTATCACCACCGCCTGCCTTTAAAAATTTTCCGTCTGTATAATAATATACAGCACAATCAACATTCATCATTGAACCGCAAGGATAAGAAACTATAAATTCATTTTTACCGTCAAAGTTCAAATCCGCAAATGTTATATAGCTTTTAATAAAAATTGGAGCAGAATCATACCAATATTTTGACCATACACTTTCATTTTCCAAAACAGCATCAATTAATGTGTCTTCGTAGCTTTGCGCATTTGCTGTAACAGGCATTGCCACTAATACAGTGCCTGCCATAGTGGCAGTAAGAAAAAGTGAGCAAACTTTTTTACATAATCTTTTCATAAATTTTCTCCTTAATACTTAATATATTATTTTGACTTAAATATTTGTAGAATTCATATCTTATTTATATTTTAAACGAGTTTTCGTTTAAAATCAACAATTTATGTTAATATTTACAAATAATTTGAATTGCCAACAAATTTATATACACTAATAGCAAAGCAGCCGCTCCGAAATATCAAAGCGGCTGCTGTTTTTTGAGTTTCAAGACTATATAAATACCGGCTGATATTGTTTGCCTTGCAATGCAAGCTCGGCACAATCTTGTATTTTTGAAAAATCAGCCACGAGTGAGTTTGGTTTTTTTATGCAATTATCCTGCCGCATTGGGACAAAATAGATGTTCTTTGTGTTCATAAGTCTGCCGATGTTCTGAGCCGATGCGCCGAGGGCGTCATTTGTAGCCACACACAAAAGCACAGGCCGCAGAATACGCAGGTGCGATTTTGCCGCCATTGTTACCGAGGTGTCGGTAATGCCGAGCGACAGCTTTGCAAGGGTGTTTCCGGTGCAAGGCGCTATAATAAGTAAATCGCACATTTTTTTAGGCCCAATCGGCTCGGTTTGCACCGAGGTGTGAAGTACCTTTTCTCCTGTTATATTCTCGCAAGTTTTAACCATTTCCTCTGCCTTGCCAAACCGAGAATCTGTTGAGTAGGCATTGCCCGACATTATAGGAATTACCTTGCAGCCCGAATCAACAAGTTTCTGCATTTGTTCAAAGGCTTGTGAAAAGGTGCAAAAGGAACCGCACATTGCATAGCCAATGGTTGCTTTTGTCACCTGTAAACCTCCTTGATTATGTTAAAAATCGTTTTTCTGATAATTTCTCCCGCCGCCTTTGGTGCGGTTCTGCCGGGGAGCGACAGGGCACGAACAGCATCTGTTTTATACCTTTTAGCCGCCTCAAAATCCACTCCTCCGGGAAGTGAGGCAAGGTCAATAATAATCGTGTTTCTGTCGGTATTCATAAGCAGGTTGCCGTCAAAAATCATTACGGGAATTGTGTTAAAAACAAGGTCATAACCTTTTACGCTTTTAAGCGAATTTGTGTTTATATGCTTACAGCCGAGTGCGTCTATATACGCAAAGTCTACTTCATTTCTTGCGCTGACCGTTACATCTGCGTTGAGTGATTTAAGCATTTTTGCAAGCATTTTTCCTATTCTGCCAAAACCGCACACAAGGCATTTGCTACCAAAAATTGTGCCCTCGTACTCATTCATTGCAATATTTACAGCGCCCTCTGCCGTTAGCAAAGCATTGGCAACCGCAAACTCTTCCTTTGCCGAATAGTCGTATATTTGGCAGTTTGAAAGAACAGGATATTCCTTTAAAAATTTATTTTTCATAGCAACAAACATAGGCTTATCTTTTAAAAGTGCAATCAAATCATCGCTAAGCCTTGTTTTTTTATCCGAAAAAGGTGTATTTAATGTGCCATCAGCGCAAATTGATGGCAACGGAAAAATTATAGCGTCTGATTTTGAAACCGCTGTTTTTATATCTGCTATTTCAATAGCACCAAGGCTTGTGAGCTTGTCAAATCCTCCAAGCGTAACATCAAAACAGCTGTCTGATATTGACTTTGCAAGAAAAAGTTGTCGCTTATCTCCGCCGATTATACCAAAGGCTTTTAGCTCTGTTTTTTTCATTTTTAACACCCGCACAATAATTATTCTCTACAATGGTATATTATGCAAATGCTTAATTTATGTGTTATTTAAAAGAAAAACTGCCCATATTCGTGTGAATACAGACAGTGTGTTAGTTAGTTTTCTTCGCTTTTCTTTAATATCTTGTCCGCCGCAAGCATTACACCGAGTTTACCGGAGCAGAAATTAAGTCCGCCCTGCATCCATACGGCATACGGTTCTCTTAAAGGCGCATCGGCCGAAAGCTCTATTGACGAGCCGAGGGTAAATGCTCCCGCCGCCATAATTACCTTGCTTTCGTAGCCCGGCATATCCGACGGTTCGGGTTTTACAAAGCTGTCTACGGCAGAGCCACTCTGTATTCCCTCACAAAAGCTGCATAGCTTTTCTTCATTGCCAAGCATAATAAGCTGAATAATATCACCCCTTTTTTCAGAATATTTCGGGGTTGTATCGTAACCGAGAATTTCAAAAAGCGCAGATGCGAATACCGCCGTTTTTAATGCCTCGCATGATACAAACGGTGCATGATAAGCGCCCATAAAAAGCTCACGATTGTTGCCGAGCGTAGCGCCGATTTCTTTACCCGTACCCGGAGTTGTAAGACGATATGCGCACATTTCTACAAGCTCTCTTTTACCTGCAATGTAACCGCCTGTTGGAGCAATACCGCCGCCTGCATTTTTTATAAGCGAGCCTGCCATAATGTCAACGCCGACAGCCATAGGAGTTACCTTTTCTACAAATTCGCCGTAGCAGTTGTCGAGCATTATAATTGACTTTGGCGACGCTTTCTTTGAAATATCGCACAGCTTTTTAATTTCACGATATGTAAGCGACGGTCTGACGCTGTATCCTCTTGAGCGCTGAATATAAACCATTTTTGGCTTTATTTCTCTGATTTTTTGCTCAACTGCCTCGTAATCAACAGTGCCGTCTGCCTTTAAGTCAACCATTTCAAAGTTAATGCCAAAGTCCTTGAGCGAACCTGAATAATTACCCTCAAGTCCGATAGCCGAGCGGATTGTATCGTATGGCATACCTGTTACGGAAAGCATAGTATCGTTTGGTCTTAAAATGCCGAAAAGTGCAACAGTCAGTGTATGAGTGCCGCTTGCAAAGTTATGTCTTACAAGTGCATCCTCTGCATCAAAAGCATACGCATATACACGATCGAGAGCATCTCTGCCGTAATCGTCATAGCCGTAGCCTGTTGAACCTGAAAAATGACTTTCTCTTACGCCTGCCTCTTGAAAGGCTTTAATCATTTTCTGCTGATTGTATTCCTGAATATCGTTTATTTCGTCAATTTTGCTTTTGCAAAGTTCCATAGCCTTTTGTGAGGCTTCAAGTATTCTGCTGTCTATATCAAAAAAACTCAAAATTTATCATCCTTTAAAATGGTATTCACTCCAGCTGTCAAAGCATTTGAATTTTAAATAATCGTAAAATGCCTTGTTTGCCTGCTCTGCCCTATGCACAAACACACGCTTGCCCTCTTTTACAAGAATGTTTGTAAGGTGATTTACTATGTATGTGCCGTATCCTTTGTTGCGGAATTTCGGTAAACACGCAACCGCACCGATTACAGCGCCCTGCTTGCTTTCGGCAACAGTTATTGCAACAGCCGCAAGGTCGTTTTCGTCATATAAGCCGAGCAAACGCATTGTGCCATGGCGCAGTTTATGGTTTATATCCACATAAAAGTCCTCAAACTTTGGCGGTGTAAAATATTTGTCCGCCGCCTTTGCGATAAGTTCATACGCCTCTTTTATCTTAGGAGTATCAATTATAAGGCTGTCATTCTCGCTAATCTCTTCAGTGCGCACAAGAATAGGGCCGTGCGATTTTTCGTATCCGAATAAATCGAGATTGTATTTATTACTGCAAATCACCGAGGCTGCGCCTGCAACACGCATAAACGATGAAACCTCGTTTATGTCCGACTTATCGGTTAAGAATAAAATAAAATCAGTTCCGTTTCGTGCTATTGCGCCTGTCGGATTTTTGGTTTTGTCATCAAATACAGTCCAATAATCAACAAACGGAAGTACAGGCTGATAGCTTGTACAAAGCGAAATTATGCGGCAGGCAAAAGGATCAAGCGCATCAAGACTTTCTATTGTGCTGATAAGTTCTTCATAATTATCGGCAGTCAATATCATTTTTCATAATCCTTTCGTCAATATTCTCCGCCTGCAATTTTGTTTGCAAGCATTGAAGTGATTTTTAAAATATCGTCGCAGTCGCTTGTATTTGCAACGGTAACACTGCTATGCAAATATCTGCAAGGAAGTGAGATTGCAAGAGTTTTTACTCCGCCTCGGCTTTGATGAATAACACCCGAATCATTGCCACCTGCAACGGCTCTCTTGTACTGAGCCTTAGCTCCTGCTTTTTCGGCACACTCAAATGCCATTTGTGCCATTTTCTTATCATAAATGGTGCGTCTGTCCATTACAGAAATTACCGCACCGTCCCCGAGATTGCACACCTGTCGGGTTTCCTCCACACCGGCAATGTCAGCCGCAGTTGTAGTTTCTACTACAATGGCAAAGTCGGGATCTACACTGTAAGCCGCAACCTTTGCGCCACGCAGACCGACCTCTTCCTGCACTGCAAAAACGAAGTACATATCGTACTCAAGCTCGCTTTTAATAAGCTCAATAAGTGCAAGACAGCCAAAGCGGTCATCAATAGCCTTTGATTTTATGGTGTAGCCGTTATTTTCATATATAGAATTAAAATTAACACTGTCGCCATAACTGACAACGCTGAGTGCATCCTCCTTGCTTTCAGCGCCAATGTCAATATACATTTCGGAAAGCTTCGGAACAGCTGTTCTTTCATCGCCGCTGCTTAAATGAACAGGTTTTACACCGATTACACCGTTCACATTATTTTTGCCGACAGTTACGGTTTTGCCAAGCACCACTCGTCTGTCAAGACCGCCTACCTCATCAAATTTAAGATAGCCGTCAGAGGTAATGTCTGTTACCATAAATCCTACTTCGTCCATATGCGCCGAAAGCATTAGCTTAGCTTTTGCACGATTTTTGCCCTTTTTAAAAACAATGATATTGCCGAGGTTGTCGGTTTTAATATCATCTGCAAAATCCGCAATTTCGTTTATAATAATTTTCCTTACACTGCCCTCGTCACCGGAAATGCCGTTTGCCGTGCATAATTTTTCAAGTAATTTAAAATCAGTCATTAAAAGCACCTCCGCTGATAATATACTCAGCAATTAAAGCCGCCGTATTTTCTGCATCGGTAATATCAATCACTTCAATCGGAGTGTGCATATATCTCTGCGGAATTGAAACAACGGCAGATGCAACACCGCTCTTTGCAACAGAAATATGGTCTGCATTTGTGCCTGTTGTGCCTGAAATCGGCTCATATTGGAAAGGAATATTTTTTCCTTTGGCAATAGAAATGAGTTTGTCGCTCATAACTCTGCTTAAAATCGGGGAAATGCAAATCATCGGGCCTTTTGCAAGCTCAATGCCTGCATACTGACCGCTTACATCAGGCTGAGATGCAAAGCTGACATCAACGGCAATCGCCTCGTCTGCATCAATTTGATAAGCGCCTGTCTTTGCTCCTGTTCCGTAGGTTTCCTCTTGAACGCTCAAAAGGATAACTACCTTGTATGAAAGCTCCTTTTTACTGATAAGCTCTGCACATTTAATAAGCGCCGCAATGCCGCACCTGTCATCAAGTGCGGGAGCGGTGATTTTGTTGTTCATAAGTTCCTTTGGCTCTCCGTAAAATGTGAGAACATCACCGATTTTAATTTTTTCGACTACCTTTTCATAAGGCAGACCAAAGTCAATCCACACCTTATCAATCGGTGCAGCCTTGTCCTCACCACCGTCTGAAAGGTGCGGAGGCATACAACATACTACGCCCTTAATCGGCTCGTCCGAGCAGGATACGAGAACAGCGTCAGATAAAACTCTTACATCTATTCCGCCGCATGACGCAACCTTTACAAAGCCTTTTTCATTGATAGAGGTTACAATAAAACCTATTCTGTCAAGATGTGCGTCAAGGAGAATGGTTTTGTCTGCATTTGTGTTGCCAAGTGTGGCAATTACATTTCCGTTTTTATCTATTACAGTATCTGCAAAGGCTGAAAGTTTCCCGGCGCAGAACTTTGCTATTGGTTCTTCACTGCCCGAAACTCCGCCCACACTGCATAAATCAAATAAAAGCTGTTTCATAGTCACATTATTTCAAAGCGTTTACAATAGCCTTGAAATGATTTCCTCTTTTCTCAAAATTCTTGTATAAGCCAAAGCTTGCGCTTGCAGGAGAAAGCGAAACAATATCGCCTTTTTCGGCGTGGTTTACGGCAGCCTCAACTGCCTCTTCCATATTTGTAACATTTATGATTGTAATTTCATTTTCGTTGTAGTTTTCAGCCTCAACAACGGCTTTTTCAATCTTCGGAGCAGTATCGCCGAGAAGAATGAGAACCTTAACCTTATCGTTGATTACAGGGCCGAGCGGCTCATAAGGAATGTGCTTATCGTAACCGCCTGCAATGATAATGATTTTTTCGTCATAAAGCGAAAGTGTGCCGAGTGCTGTTCTTGTAGGGCTTGACGCAATAGAATCGTTGTAGTATTTTACGCCATTGTACTCTCTTACAAATTCAGCTCTGTGCTCTACACCGCCAAATGTTTTGGCAACAGCCTTGATAGTTTCAACATCAACCATACCCCATACGGCTGAAATTGCCGCAAGGTAGTTTTCAACATTATGCATACCCGGAATTTTTATGTCCTTAATATCCATAATCTTTGTAACCTTGCCGTAGTCGCTGTAACATACGGTTGTACCGTCAAGAAATGCGCCGTTTTCAATGCTCTGCTTTACACTGAACTTTGCAAGCTGTCCCCTTACGCTGTCGGAGAATGAATTTGCAATGTCATTGTCAAGGTTAAGCACTGCCTTTGAAAAAGCATTTTGATGAAGTACAATATTTTTCTTTGAATCTACATACTCCTGCATATCCTTATGTATGTCAAGATGATTAGGAGCAAGGTTTGTAACAACCGCAATATCGGGACTCTTTCTCATTGAAATAAGCTGAAAGCTCGAAAGCTCCACAACTGCCACATCGTCCTCTTTAATGCTTTCAATCTCAGGGAGCAACGGCTTGCCAATGTTGCCGCCGAGGCGCACATTAACACCGCTCGCTTTCAAAAGCTCAGAGATAATTGTTGTGGTTGTAGTTTTGCCGTCAGAACCTGTAACGGCAATAATCTTGCATGGGCAAAGGTCAAAGAATACTTCCATTTCTGAGGTGAGTACAACGCCCCTTTCTCTCAATGCAACAAGCTCGGGTCTGTAAAACGGTGTACCCGGACTGCGGAAAATAATGTCGCCGTCAAGTTTTGAAAGGTAATCCTCACCCAAAACAAGCTCAGCGCCGTATTCTTTTGCTTTTACAGCATTTTCGCCGAGTGACTCAAAATCCTTTTTATCATATGCAGTAACTACTGCGCCTTTATCCGAAAACAACTTTATCAACGGCAGGTTGCTTGTACCAATGCCGATAAAGCCGACTTTTTTACCCTTTATTCCTTCAAAAAATTTATCTGCTAAGCTGTTCATAATATTATCCCCTTTTATAAAGTAAGAATTACATACATATTTAATTATACTATCTTATAATTCGAATTTCAACTACTGACAGCATATTGCAATAATAATATTTTAATGCTAATATATTTTAGGGTGATAAAATGCTCTATGATTTCATAATTATTGATAAAAATTCCGCTACACCGCTTTATATGCAAATTTATGCGTCTATAAGGCGCTCTGTTGAAAACGGTAGTCTTGTAAAAAACACTAAACTGCCTTCGGTTCGTCAGCTTTCGAGCGGACTTGAGGTGTCAAAAACCACCGTATCTGCCGCCTATGAGCAGCTTTGTGTTGAGGGATACATAAAAAACAAGCCGCAGAGCGGATACTATGTTGAGGCGCAATTTGAGAACGCTCCGAAAAAAAGCGAAAACAGCCATAGTTCGTCTGTTGCGCAAATCAAACGATACGATTACGATTTCAGCGGTAAAAGTATTGACGATAAAATCATTAATATTGACGAATGGAAAAAGTATGTTAAAGAAGTAATAAACACAGGCTATATGCTTATGTCTTACGGTGAACCGCAGGGCGAAACCGTACTTAGAAATGCTTTGCAAAAATACAGCCTCGGTGTGCGAAGTGTAAACACAAGCGCCGAAAACATTGTTGTGGGTGCAGGCACACAGCTTTTGCTGTATTTGCTCTGTTCGCTTGTAGGCACAGATAAAACCGTTGCAATGGCAAAGTCAAGCTATATACAGGCTGAGTTTATTTTTAAAACTCTCGGGCTTGATATAAAATATTTTGATAGCGACAGCAAGGGAATTAAAATATCTTCTCTTGAAAAACTAAATCCCGATATGGTGCTGATAAATCCGAATTTTATTGCCGAAAACGGTATGAGTATGCCTGTAAGCCGCCGTCTTGAGCTTATTAAGTGGGCGCAGGAAAATGACTGTATAATAATCGAGGACGACTACAACGGCGAACTGAGATACAGTACGCACCCCATGCCATGCGTGCAGAATTACGACATTGAAAATACGGTATATCTCGGCTCTTTCTCAAAAATTCTTTTGCCGTCAGTAAGAATAAGCTATATGGTACTGCCCGACAAATTACTTAAGAAGTACCGACAAATCAGTCCGTATATAAACCAAACCGCCTCGAAAACCGAGCAAAACGCACTTGCAAAATATCTTGAAAACCGCAGACTTGACGCACATTTAAGAAAGGCAAGGCGAGTTTATCTTGAAAAAAGCAAGCTGATTACCGAGTGTGTATATAAATATTTTGGCAATGACACTCAGATAATATTCAACGAAACCTCGCTTTATATTTCTGTAAAGCTGAGAGGTGTTTCCGATTACGATAAGGTGTGCAAGGCACTTGACAAAAACAGCGTTGCCGTAATGCCGGAAAAAGCTGAAATAAATGCGCTGAGCCTTAGCTTTTCAGGTATTTCTATTGATAAAATAGACGAAGGAATTAGGAAAATAAGCGAAATTGTAAACAGTATACTTTAGCAATAAAACTCCAAATTAAAAATCATAAAAGCAAACAGGTGACCTTACTTTTGTAAAGTCACCTGTTTTAACGGTAGGAAATAATATAATAAAAACAATCAAGCAAAATTAATTTTTGATCTTTTCATCTCTGCCGAGAAGATAATCAACAGATACCTCAAGAATGTCTGCAAGTGCAACAAGCTCAACATCTGTTACAAATCTTATCTGTCCCTCGAGCTTAGAAAGACCCGATGCGTTCATATCTACTCCGCTTACCTGAAGCTGAGCAAGGAGTTCTTTTTGTTTCATTCCCTTTTGCTTACGAACGCTTTCAACCCTGTGTCCAATCAAGTTTCTGTCGCCCAAATCCTGTTTACGAAGTCTCATTTTTCTCTCTCCCCAAAATTTATATTTCTTTTTTAAAATTCTTTAAAAACATTGTAGACTTATTATATTACTTTATTAGAAAAAAAACAAGGCTTTTTTGTAAATATTTTTAAAAAATTGAAATTTTTTTGAAGTTTAAATTACAACACTATAATATTTAGCGAATACTAACAAACAATGGTAATTTATATTGTCGATATTACATAGATTTTTAAAATTTTAGTTCATACGTGGAAAATTGTGAGTTGTTTAATAATTATATTTCAAAATGTTAAAATATGTTAATTCTCCTGTAAAAATATATTCTGCTTATATCGACTATAATTATTACAAAATAGTTACATAAATGTAATTTTTAAAAATCAGCTGACCGCTTGACATCCAAGAACATCTGTTCTATAATTTAATAAAACATTTGTTCGAGATGGTAAGTATGAAAATTTGTGACGCAGTAAATTCTGACCAATATAAAAGTGATCGTGCTATTTTGCATAGCGACTGCAACTGCTTTTACGCAAGCGTGGAATGTCTTTTGAATCCGAATATAAGAGATTTGCCTGTTGCGGTGAGCGGTGACGCAGAAAACAGACATGGCATTATCCTTGCAAAAAACGAAATAGCAAAAAGATACAGTGTAAAAACAGGCGAGGCTATATGGCAGGCAAAGAAAAAATGTCCTCAGCTTTTGACTGTTCCGGCACGACTTGATGTTTACAAAAAGTTTTCCGACAAGGTACGCAGAATTTACGCAGAATACACCGATATGGTAGAGCCTTTTGGACTTGACGAGTCGTGGCTTGATATTTCTCAAAACTACAAAAGTGATGCGCTCACCGTTGCAAAGGAGATTTCAGAGCGAGTAAAGGACGAAATCGGCATTACTGTAAGCATAGGCGTAAGTTTTAATAAAATTTTTGCTAAGTTTGGCAGTGACTACAAAAAGCCTGACGCCATTACCTGCATTACAAGAGATAATTATAAAAATCTTGTTTGGAATTCTCCTGCAAGCGACCTGCTCTATGTGGGAGGTGCTACACGAAAAAGACTTGAGCAGATTGGGATTTACACAATAGGCGACATTGCAAATGCTCCGATTGGTCTGCTGAGGACTCACCTCGGCAAATGGGGCGACTTAATCTACGGCTTTGCAAACGGCTATGACTCATCCCCCGTTGCAAAAATCGGCGAGTATTCCGAGGTAAAATCAATAGGAAATTCAACTACGGCTGTTCGTGATTTAAAAAATCTTGAGGACATTAAGGTTATTGCCTATGTGTTGTGTGACAGTGTGTGCAGGCGAATGCGTGAACAGGGCTTTGTGGGCAAAACCGTATGCATATATATGCGTGATACCAAGCTCTCCACCATCAGCAGACAGCACACTATGGGCACATATACTGCACTTACAAGCGAAATCACAAAGGTAGCTATGGCGTTGTTTAAAGAAAATTTTGACATCAAAAAGCCACTGCGCAGTATAGGCGTTTCCGTTACAGATTTTGCACACGATAATCTTCCCAGACAAATGGACATTTTTTCGGACGAAAGCAAAATAATTGCTGAAGAAAAGCTTGATAAAACCTTGGACAGGCTCAAGCAACGCTTTGGCAATTATATTATTCGTCCCGCATCACTCTTGACCGACAGGGGTCTGTCTGCCTTTAATCCAAAAGACGAACACACAATTCACCCTGTCGGTTATCTGTGAACTAAGGTTTACAGGAGGCACCTATGCTTAAAAAATATATTAAAGTTACCGCAACATTTGACTGTGACGGCAGTCTTGTGCCCGACTATCTTTTTTGGGATGACAACAGGCGCTACAAAATCGACCGCATAACAGATGTGCGATATGCATCTTCGCTTAAAGCAGGCGGTTGCGGTATTCGTTACACTTGCAGGATTCTCGGAAAAGAACGGTATATTTTCCTTGAAGAAAACAAGTGGTTTGTTGAAGTAAAAGAATGCTGAGGTGTTTTTATGCATAAAGTTAAAGCTAAGGGCATTTTGTCAGCCTCAAACGGTATCAACATATACAGAGGTTGTCTGCACGGATGTATTTACTGCGATTCACGCAGTGACTGCTATCAGATGAAACATAAATTTGAGGATATTGAAGTAAAAGAAAATGCACCCGAACTTCTCGAAAAGGCTTTGGCATCTAAAAGAAAGCTGTGTATGATTGGTACAGGCGCTATGAGCGACCCATATATTCCGCTTGAAAAGGAATTAATGCTTACGAGAAAATGCCTTGAAATTATAGAAAAGCACTGCTTTGGTGCGACTGTTCATACTAAATCGGCAAGCGTTATGCGTGATATTGATATTCTTGAGAAAATAAACCGAAAAAGCAAAGCTGTACTGCAAATGACGCTTACAACAGCCGATGAAAATCTCTGTAAAATTATCGAGCCTAATGTTTCGTCAACAGCCGAAAGAGTAAGAACTCTCAACGAGTTTCACAATGCAAATATTCCGACTGTGGTGTGGCTCTCGCCGTTTTTACCATTTATAAACGATACCCAAGAAAACATTGACGCACTGCTTGATTATTGCATAAAAGCAGGTGTAAAAGGTATTATTTGCTTTAAAATAGGCGTTACATTACGCAACGGCGACAGGAAATATTTTTACAGTCAGCTTGACAAATATTTTCCTGCAATGAAAGAACGGTATATAAAGACCTATGGCAACGCATATGATGTTGCAAGCAAAAACAATGATTTCCTTATGAAACGGATAGAAAATGTATGCCGAAAAGAGGGCATTATGTTTGGAATAGAAAGGGTATTTTCGTATCTGCACGAATATGAAAACAAATATGAAAGTCAAAATAAACAGCTTAGCCTGTTTGATAATATATAAACAAAAAGATATACAGCGTAAAATCACTGTATATCTTTTTTAATGAATTATTTTCTTACATACATCAAGCCTCTTCGTGAGGTGGCTGCATAGCATTTTCTTTATTTTTACCTCTGCGGAAAATCAATCTGAAAATAAGGCGAACAAACGGGCCACAATAGAACATTTGATAGCAGATAGCCATTGGGAAATTAAGCGCCCAGGTCTGTACCCATGTACCGAATGACGGTGTTTTGAAAAGGCAAGTAGCAATAAGGCTCATTGTAGGGCACATAATGCAGCAAATGCAGATTGAAATAGCATATGTAATAAACTGTGGCTTGTCAGTAGGTTTCATTACAGTAAAAGCGAGCTTTGCGGCAATTTTACCGACAATAAAAAATTCGAGAATGAAAGCAATAGGAGCCATAAAAATAAGTTCATGTGTTGCCGCAAGGAAAGTTGTTCCGTCAACCTTGCCTGTGTTAAGCGCAACATTATAAACAATCATTCCGTACACCATAACGGTTGCCATAATGGCAGTAAATACTACATCTTCAAGTTTGTTTTTTGGCATAATAAAGTCCTCCCATGATAACATTAGCTATGTGTTGTTCGTTATCATCCGGAGGATGTGCGTTTCCAATAAGACCATATTATGTTGTATTTTGCTGAAATCAGCTTGAATATAATAGCATACTAACAAATAAATGTCAAGAATTTTTTTATTAAACGCAGGCAATACTTAGATTTCTAAGTATCAGCCTGCGTTTTGTTTAGTAATTTTTATTAAGTTTTTTCAATAGTTGGGGTAAATTATGGTTTATAGAAATATTCATAAAACAATTATAACAGTTTGTTAAACCATAATTATCCCACAACGCTGTTTAATTCATATTTAAAAACGGTTTTAAATACTGACCTGTAAATGAATTTTTATTTTTTGCAACTTCTTCGGGAGTACCCTCTGCAATTACAGTTCCACCCATATCTCCACCCTCGGGTCCAAGGTCAATAACATGGTCGGCAGTCTTTATAAGGTCAAGGTTATGCTCGATAACCACAACCGTATTTCCCGTATCAACAAGCTGTTGAAGAACATCAATAAGTCTGTGAACATCGGCAATATGAAGTCCCGTAGTCGGCTCATCAAGAATATATACAGTCTTGCCTGTGGGGCGCTTTGCAAGCTCGGTAGCAAGTTTTACTCGCTGAGCCTCGCCACCCGAAAGTGTGGTTGCAGGCTGACCGATTTTTATATATCCAAGTCCTACATCACAAAGCGTTTTGAGCTTTCGGTAAATTTTCGGAATGTTCGCAAAGAACTCCATTCCATCTTCGGCGGTCATCTCAAGCACATCATTAATCGACTTGCCCTTATACTTTACCTCAAGGGTTTCACGGTTGTAGCGCTTACCCTTGCACACCTCGCAAGGCACATAAACATCGGAAAGAAAATGCATTTCAATTTTAATAATGCCGTCGCCCTGACAAGCCTCACATCTGCCGCCCTTTACATTAAACGAAAATCTGCTTTGCGAAAAGCCTTTCATTTTTGCGTCTTGAGTGGTGGCAAAAAGCGCCCTTATATCGGTAAACACGCCCGTATATGTTGCGGGGTTTGAGCGTGGAGTTCTGCCGATCGGACTTTGGTTAATGTCGATAACCTTGTCGAGATTTTCAATGCCTTTTATGCCTTTATTCTTACCCGGAATTATTTTTGCTTTATTAAGGTCACGAGCGAGGGTTTTGTATAAAATCTCATTAATAAGCGAGCTTTTGCCCGAACCCGAAACACCCGTTACGCAAACAAGTTTGCCGAGCGGAATTTTTACATTGATATTTTTTAGGTTGTTTTCAGCAGCTCCGAGAATTTCAATAAACTTTCCGTTGCCTTCTCTGCGCTTTTCGGGTACGGGAATAACTCTTTTATGGCTGAGATACTGACCTGTAATCGACTTTTCGCAAGCCTTTATTTCATCAACATTGCCTACGCAAACAATCTCGCCGCCATGCACACCTGCGCCCGGGCCGACATCAACAATGCAGTCGGCAGCGTACATAGTATCTTCATCATGCTCAACAACTATAACCGTATTGCCAAGGTCACGAAGTCTTTTAAGCGTACTCAAAAGTTTTTCATTATCTCGCTGATGAAGTCCTATGCTCGGCTCGTCAAGAATATAAAGCACGCCCATAAGACTGCTGCCAATCTGAGTGGCAAGTCTTATACGCTGACTTTCACCGCCGCTGAGTGTACCTGCCGAGCGAGCGAGTGTGAGATAGCCTAAGCCTACACGCTGTAAAAAGCTAAGTCGCTCTCGGATTTCTTTTATAATTTCAGCGGAAATTATCTTTTCTTTTTCGGTGAATTCGATTGTATCGAGAAACTCAAGTGCGGACACAACGGATTTTTTACAGAAATCGGCAATGTTTATTCCGCCGACAGTCACCGCAAGACTCTCTTTTGAAAGCCTGTCGCCGTGACATTCATCGCAATGAATTTCCGACATATATGTTTGGATTTCTTCCTTTATCCAATTACTCGAAGTATCCTTATATCTGCGCTCAAGATTATTTATAATTCCCTCAAATTTATGCTCATAACTTCCGCTGCCGTAAACCGACTTGCGGTGTATTGTTATGGTTTCATCACCTGTACCGTAAAGCAATATATTAATAACCTCAGGCGAAAGCTCGCTGAGCGGTGCATCAAGCGAGAAATTGTATTTTTCAGCGAGAGCCTCAAAGTACATAGCCGCAATAGAGCTGCCCTCCATTGCCCAGCCACTTCCCTTTATGCCGCCTTGACGAACACTTTTGCTCATATCGGGAATTATTTTGTTTTCGTCAATTTTGAGGAAAACACCAAGTCCCGTACATTTTGGACAAGCACCGAAAGGATTATTAAATGAGAACATTCTCGGCGTTAAATCTTCAATGCTCACGCCATGGTCGGGGCAAGAATACTTTTGAGAAAACATTACATCTTCTCCGCCGACAATATTCACAAGAATAATGCCGTTTGAGAGCTTTGAGGCGGTTTCTATGCTGTCGGAAAGTCTTGAAGTGATTTCAGGTTTGACCACAAGGCGGTCAACAATTACTTCTATATTATGTTTTTTATTTTTCTCAAGCGGAATTTTTTCTGACAAATCGTAAACTATTCCGTCTGCCCTTACTCTCGCAAAACCCGATTTTCTTGCGCTTTCGAGTACCTTTACATGTTCGCCTTTTCTGCCACGAACAACAGGAGCCAAAACCTGAATTTTTGTGCCCTCGTCATAGGACATAATTTTATCGACAATTTGATCAACTGTCTGCTGGCGTATTTCTCGACCGCAAACAGGGCAATGCGGAACACCTACTCTTGCGTAAAGCAAACGCAGGTAATCGTAAATTTCGGTAACAGTGCCCACAGTAGAGCGTGGATTTTTTGATGTGGTTTTCTGGTCAATAGAAATAGCAGGTGACAAACCCTCAATGCTTTCTACATTTGGCTTATCCATCTGTCCTAAAAACATTCTTGCATAAGAAGAAAGGCTTTCAACATATCGTCTTTGTCCCTCGGCGTAAATGGTGTCAAAAGCGAGTGAGCTTTTGCCCGAACCTGAAAGACCGGTAATTACAACAAGTTTGTTTCTCGGAATTTCAACATTGACATTCTTCAGATTATGCTCTTTAGCTCCTCTTACTATAATTTTGTCGTGTTCCATCTCTTTCCCCTTTTCCCTATATTAGCAAATATAGCCTCTCAAAAGAGAGGCTATAAGATTAATTATTAGTTATCTTCGCTATTTTCGGCGGTTGAACTTTTATCATCATCCGACTCGGTTTCTTCTGCCTCAACAGGCTCAACATATGTGCCGTTCATAACAGCCTCAAAGTCATCGCCGCCCATTTTTTCGTGCTTGATAAGGTAAGCCGCAACCTCGTGGAGCTTATCAATATTATCTTTCAAAATGGTTTCTGCTCTGTCGTAAGCGTTGTTGACAATCTCAAGAATAAGCTCGTCAATCTTAGCGGCTGTTTTCTCTGAGTAATCCTGAGTATGACCCATATCTCTGCCGAGGAATACGGCGCTGTTGTCTTTGCCGTAGCAAATACAACCGAGCTCCTTGGTCATACCGTACTTTGTAACCATATCACGAGCTGTTTTTGTAGCTTTTTCGATATCGTTAGATGCACCGGTTGAAATATCGTCAAGAATAATTGCCTCTGCAACTCGACCGCCAAGACATACTACGATGTCCTCAAGCATTTCTGTGCGTGAGTTGTAAGACTTATCTTCAGACGGCAACGGCATTGTATAACCGCCTGCCATACCTCTCGGAATAATAGAAATCTCGTGAACAGGGTCTTGTGTAGCAAGCTCGTGGAAACAGATTGCGTGACCTGCCTCGTGATAAGCGGTAAGTTTCTTCTCTTTGTCGCTCATAACTCTTGTCTTTTTCTCTGCACCGACTACAACCTTGATTGTAGCCTCTTCGATTTCTTCCATAGTGATAGCTTTTTTATTCTTTCTTGCAGCAAGCAAAGCAGCCTCGTTAAGGAGATTCTCAAGGTCTGCACCTGTGAATCCTGCTGTTGTCTTTGCAATAGTCTTGAGCTTAACATCAGGAGCAAGCGGCTTTTTGCGAGCGTGTACTTTAAGAATAGCCTCTCTGCCGTTGATATCAGGATAGCTTACAATTACCTGTCTGTCAAATCTGCCCGGACGCATAAGAGCCGGATCGAGAACATCGGGTCGGTTAGTAGCGGCAATAAGGATAACGCCCTCGTTTGCACCAAAACCGTCCATTTCTACAAGCAACTGGTTAAGGGTTTGCTCACGCTCATCGTGACCGCCACCGAGGCCTGCACCTCTCTGACGACCTACGGCGTCAATCTCATCAATAAAGATAATACAAGGTGAGTTCTTTTTAGCCTGCTCAAAGAGGTCACGAACTCTTGACGCACCAACACCGACAAACATTTCTACGAAGTCAGAACCGGAAATTGAGAAGAACGGAACTCCAGCCTCACCGGCAACAGCTCTTGCAAGCAAGGTTTTACCTGTACCAGGAGGGCCTACAAGAAGTACACCCTTAGGGATTCTTGCACCGAGTTTATTGTACTTTTCAGGAGCTTTCAAAAACTCTACGATTTCCTGAAGTTCTTCCTTTTCTTCGTCAGCACCCGCAACATCATCAAATGTAGTCTTGCGCTTTTCATCGTTTGTGTTTTTGATTTTAGCCTTGCCGAAATTCATTTCCTTTCCGCCAAGACCGCCGCCCATTTTCTTCATAATGAATATCCATACGGCAATAAGGAGAACTCCCATTACAAGTATAGGCAAAAATTCATAGAGAAGAGTGTTGTCACTGCTCCTTATATAATCGTAAGAAACAGCTTCATCTGCTGAGGCAGTATAAACAGAAACATCGTCAATAAATCTTTCTACATCGGCAAGAGTACCTCTTATAACAACATTTTTAGTATTGTTAGAGTTGTTTCTATCGTTAGGATTTGTAGTGTCAATCTTACCGTCTGCATTAGAATTATCTTGAACAATGCTGTCTGATGTAGCGATATCCTTTACAGGCTTGAGTTTTACACCGTCTTTAAGTGTAATTTCTACCGCACCTGTACCGTAGTTGATTTTGTAGCTTGATACCTTGTCCTCTTTAAAGAGATTGACAAGCTGAGAGGTTGTGTAATTGTCAGATGAGTTCTGACCCCACAAAAACGCAATACCGAGCACAATCATTACCGCAACAGCAATATAAATAATTATGTTACGCAGTTTTTTGTCCAATAGGAATCACTCCTTTTTATAGTATGAATTTAAAAGCGTAATTTTATGTATCGTGTGAATAAACAGATTCCTTAAGTACGCCGACATAAGGGAGGTTTCTGTATTTTTCGGCATAGTCAAGACCGTAGCCAACAATGAAAGCGTCAGGAATAACCGAGCCAACATAGGCAACATCAATATCGGCAACTCGTCTTTCAGGCTTGTTAAAGAGAGTACAAATCTTTACAGACGCAGCATTTTTAGCATAAAGATACTGAGAAATAAAAGCAAGTGTTCTGCCCGAATCCACAATATCCTCTACAATAAGAATGTGCTTGCCGTCAACAGAGGTTGAAATATCTTTCTGAATATTTACTCTGCCTGAACTTACCGTTGAATTGCCATAGCTTGAAACTGCAAAAAAATCAATACCGAAATCAAGGTTAATTTCTCTCATTAAATCAACCATAAACGATACGCAGCCCTTAAGCAAACCAACCATTATAAAGTCTTTGCCATTATAATCCTTTTCAATTTCTTTTGCAAGCGATTTCACAATATTTTCAATATCTTTTTCGCTGTAAAGTACTTTTTCTATGTCCTTATGCACAAAAAATCCTCCCTTGCTCACATATTAAAAATTTTCTTTTTTCTGCACTATAAGAAGTCTGAACGGATTTTATCCCCTTGCACCACTTAACATTACTGTTCACTGCCACGAGAGGAATTTTATCTCTCAGCTCAGACGGGATTTTAAATTCATTCATAGCCTTGCGTAAAGGCTTAGTAAGGTTTCTTTCTTCAAAATATATCTTGTCGCCCTGCCTGCGAGTACGCAAAATGGCGGCATTGATTTCTTCATCAGAAAGATAAATTTGATTTTCAACGGTTATATCTGTATTTTTTATTTCTTTAACAAAATATTTTATGTTATCAAAGATAAATTCCTTATCAATTATATTTGAAAACAATAATTCTTCATCAGCATTATTATTATCGGTCTTTTCAATTCTGAGTATTCCCTGCTTGGCAACCGCTCTGAAATTTCCAAACAAATCCACACTTCCGCCTTTTGCGAGTATTTTCTCTATAAGTTCAATGTGAATATGCTCAGGAATACAGCTTGTGCTCTCAAGACAAATTTCTTTAATTACATTCTGCCTGATTATTTTATCAAGCTCGCAAATCTTTTGAGTGCTGTATCCGTATTCACGCTTGCAATCACTCATTGCGGCAGCCGTTTGCTTGTCCATATATTCGGCAAGATTTTTGGCATCATCGCAAAGGCGCTTTAACGAGGTTTCAAAACTCGGATTGATTTTTTTAAGTTCAGTAATAACATTGTGACGGATTTTATTTCGTGTGTAATCATCGGTAAGATTTGTGCTGTCGGTTACAAAATCAAGCGAATTTGCTTTGCAATAACTTTCAATGTACGCTCTGTCACATAAAATCAGCGGTCTGATTATGTCATCTCGTTTTTCGGGAATAGCGCAAAGTCCGTTGAGCGAAGTACCTCTTATAAGATTAATCATAAAGGTTTCCGCATTATCCGACAATGTATGAGCCGTTGCGATTTTACAGCCAAGCTCTTTGGAAAGCTCGTCAAAAGCCTTATATCTGACATTCCTTCCACAAAGCTCCGTACTGATTTTTTCATCCTTAGCAATGTTTGGCACATCTATTCTTTTTACAAACAGCTTAACCGAGAGTTTTTCGCAGTATTTTCTGCAAAATTCTTCGTCCCTGTCTGCCTCTGCACCTCGTATCATATGGTTTATATGGATTGCATACAAGGTAAGATTATATTTCTGCTTTACAGAATAAAGCATATGCAGCAGAGAAACCGAATCTGCGCCACCCGAAAGTGCAACCGCAACAGTATCATTATTTTCAAGCAAATTGTATTTATTTACAGCGGTTAAAAAAGGATTACTCACTTCTGTCCTCCGTACCTGTAAATCTCATAAATTCGCCCTGCCAATGCATTTTTACTGTACGAGCCTCACCATGACGGTTTTTAGCAACTATACACTCACCCGAATTCTGATCTGCGCCCTGCGGAGAATCGTCCTCATTTTTATCGTAATAACCCTCACGATAAAGAAAGAGTACAATATCGGCATCCTGCTCGATAGAACCTGAATCTCGAAGGTCGGAAAGCTGCGGTCTGTGGTCTGTTCTCTGCTCACTCGCACGAGAAAGCTGTGAAAGTGTGACAACAGGAACATTCATTTCCTTAGCAAGAATTTTTAAATTTCTTGTAATCTCCGAGATTTCCTGTACTCTGTTATCAATTCGTCTGCCACTGCCCATAAGCTGTAAGTAGTCTATGATAACAAGGTCAAGTTTTCTCATTCTTCTGAGCTTTGACTTCATTTCGGTTATCGTAATACCCGGAGAATCATCAAGATAAAGTTCAGATTTTCCGAGAATATCGCTTGCAGGAATAAGTCTGCCCCATTCCTCATCGTTGAGCTTGCCTGTTCTCAGCTTTGTGCCTTCAATGAGTGCCTCGGATGAAAGCAAACGGCTTGCGAGCTGTTCCTTTGACATTTCCAAAGAGAAAAAGGCAACAGTCTTTTTTGCCGTACAGGCTACATAACGGGCAATATTCAGCGCAAAACTTGTTTTACCCATACCCGGACGGGCGGCAAGAAGAATAAGGTCACTTCGGTTAAGACCTGTAATAACTCTGTCAAGGTCACCGATACCTGTTGATACAGGTTTCATACTGTCATCGGTAGCGCTGTTGAGAGCGTCAAGTCGGTCGAAAGTCTGCATAATAACAGAATTTATCCTTTCAAGACCTTTTTTCTCGTTGCCCTGTCTTATATCAAAAATTTTCTGCTCGGCAGAGTCAATTATAACCGAGGTGTCCTCTGTACCTGCCGTTGCGTCATCAATAATCTCTCTGGCTGCGGTAATGAGTCTGCGTGTGTTATACTTATCTCTTATAACCTCGGCATAAGCCTCTGCATTTGAAATGGACGGGCAGTTGTTGGCAAGGTCATAAAGGTATGTCTTACCTGTGGTTTCATCAAAAGAGCCTGTCTGCTTTAGCTTTTCAAGCAAGGTAACAAAGTCGATTTTGCCGCCAAAGTTGACCATTTCGGTCATTGTCTTGAAAATCAGCTTATGGAGAGATACATAAAAATAATCGGGCGACTTAATGTATTCAATTACTTTGTCAAATACATCGCTTTCAAGAATAATTGCACCCAGCAATGCTTGTTCAGCCTCTGGACTGTACGGCATATGAAGTCCGTCATAGCTGCTTGAAATCTGATTATCCGCCATCTGTCACCTCTCCTTTAATTTACTGTAATAAAAATTAAGCCTCAGAAACCTTAACTGTAATATTGGCAACAATGCCTGTATAAAGTTTTACATCAGCTTTATAAGAGCCAAACTCTTTAATATCGCTTTCAAGCACAACCTTGCGCTTGTCGATATTTATATTATACTGCTTTTTAATCTCCTCGGCAACCTGTTTTGCAGTAATACTGCCGAAAAGTCTGCCGCCCTGACCTGCTTTTGCTTTCATCTCAAAGGTTTTGCCCTCAAGCTGAGCCTTGTAACCCTCAGCCTGCTTTTTCTCGGTAGCAATTTTAAAATTCTTTGAGTTTTCTGCGTTTTTATATTCATTCATAGCTTGTGCATTTGCCTCTCGAGCAAGGTTCCTTGGAAAAAGAAAATTTCTTGCATAACCGTCTGAGGCGTTTACAAGGTCACCTTTTTTACCGAGTGCCTTAACATCCTGCAAAAGTATAACTTTCATAATATCGTTCCTTTCTGTTATTTGCAACTTGCGTCCTCAAGATTTGTGTCTATAACATCAATAAGCATCTTGAGCGCCTGTTCTTTATTTATATCACTAAGCTGAGTAGCAGACATTGTTTGGTGTCCGCCTCCGCCGAGTTTTTCCATAATTATCTGCACATTTACTGCGCCAAAGCTGCGAGCAGAAATACATATCTTGCCGCTGCTTTCGTAAATTACAAAAGATGCCTTTACATTTTCAAGTGTCAGCAATTCGTCTGCCGCCTGAGCCGATGCAAGTCTTACATCGCCGTCAGCGCCTTTTGCCACTGAAATGGCGCATCCCTTGTATATCTTAGCATCACACACAATGTTTACTTTTTCTCGGTAGGTTTCAATGGAATCTGAGAACATCTGCTTAACATTAATAGTAGTTGCTCCTCGTCTTCTCAAATATGCTGCCGCCTCAAAGGTTCTTACGCCTGTTTTTAATACAAAATTCTTAGTATCAAGCATAATTCCTGCAAGGAGTGCGTCAGCCTGAGCATAGCCTACCGCCTTGTCATCAATACAGCTTATAATTTCACTGCACATTTCACAAGCCGAAGATGCAAACGGCTCATGACAAAATACAATGGCATTATCTATGTAATTCACCGCTCTGCGGTGGTGGTCTATGACAATTACCTTTTTGCACTGATCGTAAATTTGCGGACTTTCAAGTGAATTTCTAAGGTGAGTATCCACAATAATAAGCAAAGTTTTCGGTGTTATTTGCGTCATTGCCTCTTCGGGAGTAATAAAAATATCTCCGCCGATATTTTTCTCGGCATAGTCAATGAGCTTTTCAGCCATGGTCTTTGTTTTATCAATTACGATTTTAGAATACAAATTAAAAGAATTTTCCATAACCGACTGCATACCAATAGCTGCGCCCACGCAGTCAAGGTCAGAAAATCTGTGACCCATTATAAGCACCTTGTCGCAGTCGTTGATTGTACGGGTAATTGCATTTGCGATAACACGCATACGAACCTTACTGACTTTTTCTGAGGTAGCCGAGGTGCCACCGAAAAATTCATAGACATTATTGCTTATAATTGCAACCTGATCTCCACCTCTGCCAAGTGCCATTTCAAGCGCTTTTCTTGCATTGGTTTCGCTGTCTTTAAGTGAATTTATACCTCGGCACAAACCGATTGATACGGTAGCTGAATGCTGACCTGCTTTTATGGAGTGAATTTCCTGAAGGATCGGGAATTTTTGCTCAACGAGCTTGTCAACATCGGTTTCCTTAAAAATAATCATATAACGATTACTGCCTATAATTTTGAACAGTGCGTTATATTCGTTTGCCCATCTTTGCAAAAACGACTGAACATTAAGCGAAACTTCGGAATAAATTTCATCGGATTCATTTGAAAAGTCATCACTGTTGTCAAATGTAATTATAGCAACACAAGGGCGTGTAGCGTGGTATTCACGCATAATCTGCTTATAATATGTATTCTCCACAAAATAACAGACATAGCCCTCTTGTGTGGAGATAGCAAAGCCGACAAACTCGTTGCCGTTGCAAGCGGTTTCAAAAGTATCGTGGTCAGCGATTGCCGTAATTTTTTTATCCCCTATGTATGGCGAAATCATATCGCCCTCGGGGTTTTTGCCGTTGCAAAACTGTTTTCTAAATCTCGTATTGCTCCAAATAATTTCTCCGTCAGCGCCAAGCACAGCAACGGGAATTTTATATTTATCAAGAAATTCGGGATTAAACCCGTTAATTTTTTCAACGGTACTGTGTACGGTGTTTGATATATAATTTTGAAAGCGAAGGGTTGAAATTACGACTATGCCTGCGGTAACAGCTGAAACGGCAATTTCAATATAGCAAAGCATAGGGTCATAGCCATATGAAGCAAAAGACATAGCAAGCATTGCAACCGAAAATATTATAAATGACGGCAATGTTGAATATTTTTTCTTTCTCAATTCAAGCCCTTCCTTTCTTAGTTTTAGTTTAAACTTCCTGTAAAATCGGAAGAATCATTGGGCTTCTGCGTGTTTTCTGAGAAATGAGCTTAGAAACATCATCTTTAATTCTGTTTTTGATAATGCCCCACTCGTGAATGTTGTTTTCTGCACATTCTTCAAGAATGTTGCCTGCAACCTGTTTTACCTCTTCAAGCAAGCCCTCGCTCTCACGAACATATACAAAGCCTCTTGATACAATATCAGGGCCGCTGATTACATGACCGTCGTAAACATCGAGAGAGGCAACAATGATAATAAGTCCGTCCTGTCCGAGGTGCTTTCTGTCACGAAGTACAATACTTCCTACATCGCCTACACCAAGACCATCAACAAATACCTTGCCTGCCGGTACTGACGGCAACTCTTTCATATAGTTTTCGTTGATTTCTATGCAGCTGCCCACATCACCAATATAAATATTCTTTCGCTCCATTCCGAGGAACATAGCGAGATCAGCGTGTTTTCTCAAATGCTTTTGCTCACCATGAACAGGAATAAAATACTTAGGCTTAACGAGCTTGTGAATAATCTTAAGCTCTTCCTGACAAGCATGGCCCGATACATGAACCTCATACATTGATTCGTAAACAACCTTACATCCCTTTTTAAGCAATTCGTCAACAACATTACCGACTGTTTTTTCATTGCCCGGAATAGGATTAGCTGAAATTATAATAAAATCACCCTCGCCAACCATAACCTTGCGGTGGTCGGAATATGCCATTCTCGACAATGCACTCATCGGTTCACCCTGACTGCCTGTTGTAACAAGCACAATCTGCTCTCTTGGGTATCTGTCGAGCATATCAAGGTCAATTAAAATATTTTCAGGCACGCTAAGATAGCCGAGTTCACTCGCAACAGCCATATAGTTGACCATACTTCTGCCCGAAAAAGCTACCTTTCTGCCGTACTTTTCAGCACAATTAATAATCTGCTGTACTCTGTTTACATTAGACGCAAAGGTTGCAATAATAATTCTGTCGTGCTCTGCTCTTCTGAAAAGGTTGTCAAAGCTGTCGGATACTGTTCGCTCGGTCTGAGTATATCCGGGGCGCTCTGCGTTTGTACTTTCGGCAAGGAGAGCCAAAACACCCTCGTCACCTACACGAGCAAAAGCAGACAAATCTATCATATCTCCTGTAATAGGTGTGCAGTCGATTTTAAAGTCGCCTGTATGCACAATAGTACCTGCCGGAGTACGAATAGCAAAAGCTACCGCATCGGGAATGGAGTGGTTTACATGAATAAACTCAACGCTCATACAGCCGAGTTTAATTGTTTCACCTGCGTTCACTCTGTTAAGGCTCGACTCATTATATAGGCTATGCTCCTTGAGCTTGTTGCCTACCAGACCGAGTGTAAGAGAAGTTCCGTATATCGGAATATTAACCCTGCCGAGCAAAAACGGAAGTCCGCCAATATGGTCTTCGTGACCATGAGTAAGCACTATACCTCTGATTTTATCCTGATTCTGCTCAATATAAGTGAAATCCGGAATAACGAGGTCAACACCGAGCATATCACCGTCCGGAAATGCCATACCGCAGTCAACAAGAATAATATCGTTCCCACATTCAATCATAGTGATATTCTTGCCGATTTCATTAAGACCGCCGAGAAAAGCAATTTTTACCGACGGCTTGTTTTTAACAGGCCTTGACTGTTTTTGATATGGCTTTTTGCGGTAATTTTTAAAATTCTTAGCGCTCTTGCCGCTCTTAAACGAATCAGACTCCCCTCTGCCTTGTGACGGCTTGTAGTAAGATCCGCCATAATTCTTTTTACCCTTTGAGTACTTACTGTAACTGTTATTTTTCCTTCGATTATCGTACTTGTATTCTGTACTCACAAATCTACCTCCATATTAAAAAATTTATTAAAATTAACATTTCACACAATACAGGCAAAAACTTCCTTTTGTATGTAAATATAAAAGCCTGAAAATTCATAAAGCGAATGTCTGATACAAAACGGTCATATCAGAAAATGAAATATTAATAATATACTGTATATAAATATTTTATATCTGTATTCCATACAGATTAAATCCTAATTATAATTCTCTTTATTTTACCGCAAATCCAAGAGGAATGTCAAGCATGTATAAGAATTAAATGACAATTTTAATATTACATTTCAGTAAACATTCCATATCCTACTATTTTAGTATGCGCAAAAATATAAGAATAAAAGCATAAATATACAACAATTCAAAATTCAGGATAATTATTTAATAAATTAAGCTAATAATATACTTAAATTTAAAAAATAAACATAAAATATGGTTGCATTTGGTGATTTTGCGTATTATAATATAGGTTGAACATCAGCTAAGGAGAATTGCAAATGAAACAAGTTGAAATTTTTACAGATGGTGCTTGCAGCGGCAATCCGGGGCCCGGTGGCTGGGGTGCGATTTTGAGATATAATGAACACGAAAAAGAAATTTCGGGCGGAGAAGCTGTCACTACAAACAACCGTATGGAAATTAGTGCCGTAATTGGTGCGCTTTCTCTACTTAAAGAGCCTTGCAATGTAACTCTGTATAGTGATTCTCAATATGTTTGCAACGCATTAAAGCTCGGTTGGGCAAAAAAGTGGAAAGCAAACGGCTGGATGCGCAACAAAAAGGAAAAAGCTCTTAACCCTGAGCTTTGGGACAAGCTCCTTTCCCTTTGCGATATCCACAATGTTGATGTTGTATGGGTTAAAGGTCATGCAGGTCACCCTGAAAATGAGCGCTGCGATCGACTTGCGGTTGCCGAGGCTCACAAGTTTTCTAAATCCTAATGACCGATTTTATATAGATATAGATTGGAGATTATCAAGTATGAGATATATTTATGCAGACAACTCCGCTACAACAGCTATATCGCCTACTGTACTTGAAAAAATGATGCCTGTACTCACCGAGTACTATGGAAATCCGTCAAGTCTTTACAGAATCGGCGGTAAAGCCAAGGAAATTCTTGAAAATTCAAGAGAAAATATTGCAAAAAACCTTGGTGCGGCTAACGCAAATGAGATATACTTTACCTCAGGCGGCAGTGAATCTGACAACTGGGCTTTAAAGGGCGTATGCAGAGCTCTTAAGGCAAAAGGCAAAAAACACATTATTACTTCAAAGTTTGAACACCACGCTATTCTTCACACCTGCCAGACACTTGAGAAAGAGGGCTTTGAGGTTACTTACCTCGATGTGTACGAAAACGGTATTGTTCATCCCGAAGATGTAGAAAACGCAATCAGAGAAGATACAGCTATTGTATCTATTATGTATGCAAACAACGAAATCGGTACTATCCAGCCAATTACCGAAATCGGCGCAATTTGCAAAAAACACAAAGTAATATTCCATACTGACGCTGTTCAGGCTGCAGGTTATGTAAAAATAAATGTTCAGGAGCAGAATATTGATATGCTTTCAATGACTGCTCATAAATTGCATGGTCCTAAGGGCATCGGACTTCTCTATATCAGACGAGGTATCAGAATAGAGAATTTAATTGACGGCGGTGCTCAGGAAAGAAATAAAAGAGCCGGCACTGAAAATGTTGCAGGAGTAGTAGGTCTTGACGCAGCTCTCCAAGAGGCTGTTGACACAATGGACGAAAGACGAGAGCATCTCGAAAAATTGCGTGACAGACTTATTGACGGACTCCTCAAGATTGAGCGTTCAAGAGTAAACGGCGACAGAGTTCACCGCTTACCGGGTAATGTAAATATGTGCTTTGAGGGCATTGAGGGCGAAAGCTTGCTTTTAAGACTTGATATGAACGGAATTTCAGCGTCTTCGGGCTCTGCTTGTACTTCAGGCAGTCTTGACCCAAGCCATGTTCTTCTCGCTATCGGTCTTCCCCACGAAATTGCACATGGAAGTATGCGTCTTTCTTTCTCAGCGGAGCTTACTGACGAAGATGTTGACTATATGCTCGAGGTTATTCCGCAGATTGTAACCTACCTTAGAAATATGTCACCTCTTTGGGAAAAAATCAAAAAACAAGAGGCTTTGGAGAAGTAATTTCAATTATAAAACAGGAGGTTTAAGATATGGCTTATTCTGAAAAGGTAATGGACCACTTTGCCAATCCAAGAAATGTTGGCGAAATTCCCGATGCAGACGGTATCGGTGAGGTTGGCAACTCAAAATGTGGCGACATTATGAAAATGTATATAAAAGTTGAGGACAACAGAATTGTAGATGTTAAGTTCAAAACTTTTGGCTGCGGTGCAGCTATTGCTACAAGCAGTATGGCTACTGAGCTTATCAAGGGCAAAACTATTGATGAGGCTTTAAAGCTCACTAACAAGGCAGTTATGGAGGCTCTTGACGGACTTCCGCCGGTAAAGGTTCACTGCTCTGTTCTTGCCGAGCAGGCTATTAAGGCTGCTCTCGCAGATTACTATAAGAAGAACGGTATTGACCCTACTCCAATCATCGGTGAAATCGGAGATTGTGACGATTGTCATTGCCACTGATAATATTACGGACAGGCTTTATCGCCTGTCCTTTTTTAATACCGGTGAAAATACTTAATTGAACCACAACCTGTTTTACTGTATTTGCTGTATAATTTTTGATATTTATGCAAAAGATAATGCAGGTGATGAAAATGTATAAAGATATGCCGTTAGGCTTTGTGAACGCACTTGCTAAAAATGAAAGTGCAATGCAAAGATTTGCTCAGATGGATAAATCTGAAAAGCAGGAGTTACTTGACAAAGCACACAATGTAACTTCAAAAGCTGAAATGCAAAACCTCATAAACAGTATAAACTCATAAGAAAAAGACGGTCTGTTGACCGCCTTTTTTATACTAAAGATTAGAACTGTTATCAAATCTGTTGCGCAAAAGTTTTAGTGCCTTGGTTTCAATTCTGCTCACATACGAGCGAGATATATTCAGCTTTTGCGCAATTTTCTTTTGAGTTTGCGGTTTGTTTCCATCCAAGCCGTACCGCATTACAATTATCATCTTTTCCCTTGGGCTAAGCTCCTCGTTAATGAATTGTCCGAGCTTTTTTCTGTTCAGTTGAAAATCAAGTTGTTCAAGAATATTATCGTCAACAGACATAATATCAAGCAAAGTTAGCGGATTTCCGTCTTTGTCGCTGTCAATGGTTTCGTTAAGTGAAATGTCCTGTGCAGTCTTTTTGGCGTTGCGAAAATGCATAAGAATTTCATTTTCAATACAGCGAGAGGCATAGCTTGACAGCTTAATTTTTTTACTTAGATCATAAGTATTTATAGCCTTAATAAGTCCGATAGTGCCGATTGACACCAAATCGTCCTGCTCGCTTTGATTTCCGTAATATTTTTTTATTATGTGAGCTACAAGCCTTAAATTGTGCTCAACAAGAGTATTTCTCGCCTCAATATCACCGTTAGCACTGCGCACAAGATATTCGTGTTCTTCTTTTTCTGAAAGCGGTTTAGGAAAAGAACCGTTACCGCAAATATGCAGAATAAAAAAGCAAATATACTGACCGAGAAAGTTTATTAATTCAAACAAAAAATCACCTCTGACAAAATCTATAATCAAAAATACTCCTGATTATAAGTATTCGGTCAGAGGATTTATTTTGCTTGTACTAAGGTTAAATATCGTAAGAAATTATTTTTTTATTATCAATCACAATTTCTTTGTTGCAAATTTCCTTAGCTGCCATTTTGTGTGAAATGAGAATACAGGTTTTATTCTTGAGCGTTTTTAAGTTTTTGAGAAGTTGCACTTCGGTTTCTGCATCAAGTGCCGAGGTTGCCTCATCAAAAATTATAATCGGCGAGTCGCAGTAAACTGCCCTTGCGATTGCAATTCTCTGAATTTGTCCCTCAGAAAGTCCCTTGCCATTCTCTCCCACAACAGTATCGAGTTTTTGGGGCAATTTTTCTATAAAATCATACGCACACGCTATCTTGGCGGCTTTAATGATTTTTTCATCATCGGGAGAATTAGCAGTAAAAGCTATGTTATCTCTGATAGTGCCCGAAAGCAGAAAGTTTCCCTGCGGCACATATGAAAACATACTGCGCACATTTTTATCTATATACACCTTACCACCATTTGCAAGCGAAAGGTAAATTTCTCCGTTATCGGGCGTAATAACATTAAGCAACAGCTTTGTAAGCGTACTTTTGCCAATTCCCGAAATGCCTGCAAGCAAAACGAAGTCACCTTTATTTAACTCAAGACTTGTATTTTTTAGGACATCTTCCCTGCCGTAGCTAAAAGTGATATTATCAAACACGATTTTCTCGGTTTGACTATACAGCTTGAGCACATCAATATCAGACTTGTTGATTATCTCTTCGTTCTCAAGGTTTTCAATATCCATAAGTCGTTCGGCAGACGCAAGCGCAGAATAATAAGACGGCAAAATACTGCTGATTCCACGAACAGGGCCTTGAATTTGGGATACAAGGGCAAGCATAGAAGTAAGCACACCGTATGTAATTGTGTGGTCGCTGATAGCGAACGCACCCCATATGAGAGCATACATATAGCCAAGTGCAAAAACAAACGAAAATCCTGTGGTAGCAAATATTGAAATATAGTTTCTTATTCTCTTAATTCTAAAATTATTTTGCTGAAGATTCCTTGCATTTTCGGCTACCTTGCTTTCAGCTCCGAAAGTTTTTACAACGAGCAGACTTGAAAATATCTCCTGAAAAAAAGAGCGAGTTTTGCCGTCAGACTCCTGAACTGCCTTATGCAAAGATTTCATTTTAGACTTAAAGAGCAATACAACGGCAAACATAAGCGCTCCGCCGAAAACGAACACAAGGCAAAATGTTTTGTCAATCGAAAAAAGCACTATAAAAACGCCGACCAACTTTACCAAAAAATAAACAATGTTTGGAATAATAGAAATTATAGAACTAACTACAACGGAAACATCACTTGTAATTCTGTTGAGCAATTCACCTGTATGTATCTCGGATATTCTATCGTATTTTTTTCTTATAATGTGATTGAATAAATCCTGTTTCATACGGATTTCAAGTTTAGCAGACACATTAAAAGTCAGCACCCTGCTTAATATTCTGATGACAAGCTGTGCAACTGTAAGTGAAACGAGGATAACTGCGTAAAAAACAATTCCGCCAACATTGGTATTAACAGCTGAATCTACGATACCTCTCGACAGGGTTGCAACGGCAACGCCAAGATATGCCATTGCTCCGTATATTACCGACATTAAAATTATGCTGAGTATTTGCGGTCTTGCTTTTTTGAATATCCACTTGTTGGTTTCAGAATCAAGAATTTTTTTCAGCTTATTCATATCTATCTCCCATCGGTCAAAAATTTCTCACAAATTCCAGCTGACTCAATATCAGTATTACATTTAAACAAATAAAAATTATTTTCGCTTATTAGCTTATCGGCAGTAGTCAACATATAATCGGCATATTCATCATCAAGGGATAACTTAATTGTATTCTTATAAAGCATAGGAAAAACATCTTTTTTATTCAGCTTTACAATGCTGTTTGTCTGTGCCCTTTCAAGAAATACTATTCCGCCGAGCTTTGCACGAGTATTAGTGTTTACCCCACTTCCGCCGTCAAATGGCGAACCGTACACATACCATTCGTTCTCTATAAATCTGATAATGGGTTTATCGTCATTTAGAATTTTTATCTTGTCTTTACCAAATTTTTCTATCCATAATTTTGTATGGGTTGACTTTCCAACACCGGAATTTGCGGAAAACAAATACGCTTTTTCTTTATAGATAATTGCGGATGAATGAAGAAATATTGCGTTGAATTTAAGTATTTTTTTATTGAAAATATCAGACATAAAGATATTTTCCAATCCGCCAATGCTCATAAGCATTTTATCATCATATTTTTGTCGCACATAATCTTCACGAATTGTAAATTTTATTAAAGGCGGCTCATCCCCAAAGTATTGATAATCTTTTGCTTTTGACTCAAATTCCTTAAAATTGGATTTCAATTTGCACACGATATCTGCTATTTTATAAATCGGCATAACATCACCGAATATATTATATTACAAAATCTGAAAATAAGCAACAAAAAGCACAGATGTTCCCACCTGTGCTTAAGTTTAATAATTTAGTTTTGACCGTTAGCAATAAATGTCTGAATAGCTGTAACATCAAGTACATCGATAATTCTGTCCTTGTAAAAATCAGCAGCCTTAACAGCGTCATCCGTTAATACAGACTCACCTGCAATGTAACGCTGAAGAAGTGTTGCATCATTAACATCTATCTTGCCGTCAAGATTAACATCGCCGTACAAAGTTTTTTTGTCAAGCGATACAAAGTTAATTCCGTTTTCCTCTGCATAAGTTTCAGCATAAGAATTTGAATAACCGTAAATTGTAAGATTATCGCACTTAGCAAAAGCATTAGGAGCAATATTCTTTACAGTCTTTGGAATTACTACTTTGTTAAGTGATGTGCAGCCTGAAAAAGCAAAATCAGAAATTGTATTTACAGAATCAGGCACTGTAAACTCGGTTAAAGAAGTGCAGTTCTGGAAAGTCTGTCCTTTAATTTCTGAAATATTAGAACTGATATTTACAGATGTCAAAGAAGTACAGCCCATAAATGCGGCATAACCGATTTTATCAAGCGTCATAGGAATATTGACTGACTTCAAAGAAGTACAGCCGCTAAAAGCAAACTCACCGATTACATCTATTGATTTTGCATTTGAAAATGAAATTTTTTCAATCGCTGTGTTATTCAAAAATGCGTAATCAGCAATTTCCAAAACAGTGTATGCTGAGAGCTTATTAGGCACAACAACATCTGTTTTAGAGTCGGTGTATTCGTAAATTCTGCAATTAAACTTGCTTATAGGTGAATATTTAAAACCGTTTTCTTCAAAATATGTAGCTGCGTTAGCAGATACAAAAGCTGACATTGTGAATATTAATACAAGCATAACACTTGCAATTCTTACGAATTTTTTAGTTTTCATAACAAATTACCATTCTACATCAGCACCATCAGTAGCAATAACATCAGGGTTGCTCTGTTTAATTCTTTGCAATTCAACATCATCGTTCTCACTGCCAGCGAGAATATTCTCAAATGAGAATTTAGTTACTTCAACTTCAGGCGAAGAATAAACCTTTTTGTTTTTCATTCAAATACCTCCATAAGTATTTTAACGGCAAGGCAGATTTTACTCTGCCCTGCCAAAAAATTCAAATCATCAAACTGTTGCGTCAGGACCTAAGTTGATGTTTGCTAAGTCAGAAGTAATATATGTAAGGTTACCGATATCATACATATTCATATAAACAGGATCACTTAAGTAAATCTCTCCTGAAACTGTATCATAAATATATGAGTAAACCTTCATAACATTCTGCTGTGATGTTTCACTGTTCTTGAATCTTAAGTAGTACTCAATTCTATTCTTTACAGAAATATTTGAGTTCTTAATCTCATATCTGTAAACATTTCTGTCAGCACTTTCGCTATCAACTTTATAAGTGCCTACCTTACCGTTTGCAGTTGCAGCCTTTACCAAATTGCCAATAGCATCTTTATTAGAAGATGTTTTATAAGACTTGAGATCATTAATATCGTTATATTTTGCAACGACTTCAAAGGTAACTCCAACCTTGATATTAGCATTATTCTTGATGAGTTCCTGATCCTTATCAAAGCTGAGAGCAAAGTCTGTGTAGAGGTAATCGGTCTTAGTAGCACCTGTATTAAGTGTTTCGCCGTCACCCTTTACACCGTCGCCTGTTGTCCACTGGTTTCTTGTGTACTCAAGGAGTCTGATGCTTGCCTGAGCCTCTTTAATATCTTCCTTAGCAAATCTGTCTGCATATACAGGAACGATATAGTAGTTCTGATAGCTTACATAGTTATATTCCTTAGAATATGACTTAGCAATGAGGTTTTTATAACCGTCAAGCTTAGAAAGTTCTGTTAATCTTACTGACATATCTGTATTAGGATTAGCCATATAATTCTTAACTGCATCGCTAAACTGCTGTGCGCTATCTCTGTTATCAAAGATTGCCCAGTAGCTGAGTTCATACTCATGAGCGTCATCTGCGGTTGAATACTTAATAGTATCAGGGAACTCGGTTGTGCCTGTCTTGTAGAGATAATCACCGTTTGACATAGCTAATTCGCCATACTTAACAGTTTCAGGTTTTGTCCATCCACCGTCAACAGCAAGAGCTGTAATTGTAAGATCTGGAGATTTAGTAGTAGCATCAACAGTAGCGGTATAGTCGGTGATTACTGCATGATCAATATCCCACTTAATCTCATTTCTGAAGTTAGATACAAACGGAGCTTTCTTTGTGATGAATTCTTTGCTAAGCTGATCTTTCTTAAGACCTGCAGCCTCATTAGCAGCCCACATTTCCTCTAACTCAATACCTGAAACTGTGTCTTTGACTACATAACTCTGTTCGCCGTTAAGTCTTGTTTTATAAGTGTAAGTAATCGTGTATTCGAGTGGATTTGATTTGATATTTGAATAGAACGGAATGTTTGACTTGATAAGTCTGTATGAAGTATTATGATCAACATCTTCATATGAATCAAACAATTCCTTAATTGTTTTACTAACCTCGTAAGTCTTTTCGCCTGTACCTGTTACACCTGAATTGTAATGTTCCTTGTTGCTGTTATAGAAATCTTCAACAGTATCATTACCGTAAGGAACAGTTCTAAGTGTAGCCTTAATGCTGTATTCGCTTGTATAGACAACATATCTTGCAGGAACTACAAGGTTACCTGAAGTTTCAGCAATTGTAGCTTTAACAGCACCAGTCTTGTCAACGATGTCTGCCTTAATAAAAGTTTTGCCATCTGCAGAGCCTGCAAGCAATGTGTGTGAAAGTGTTAATGTGCCGCTTGGAGTTGGAATAAAGCGAGCAACATAAGTTGCGTTGTTTGTCATTGGGAAGTCAGCATCGGACTCATTTGTAATGAATGAATAACCGTCAGAGGTCTTAAGGTACCAGCCAATGAAATAGTAATTAGCATTGGCGTCTGTTTGAGCATGAACACTGAAGTTACCGCCGTCGACTATACCCTGACAAGTTGTCTTGCCTTTGGAATCAGCATTTGTAAAGTAAGCCTGAGCTTTAGTATTTACACCAACATTGCTGCCTTCAACAAATGCATCTTCAACAAACGGAGAAGTACCGTCTGCTTTGTACTCAATCTTAACATTAGCGGAAATCTTCTGAGCTTTCTTAGAGAAATACCAACGGCCGTCAGCACGAGTACCCTTATCATCACCGCCGAAATTTGACTTTTCATAAGCAATCATTACAGGATATTTAGCATATAACTCGAGTTTTTCATAAGCTTCCTTGTAAGTAGGGTCAACCTTGCTCTTATCAATAAGGCTAGAACAGTTGATTGTAGTAATGTATTTACCTTCATGGTCATATACTGACCACTCGGTAGCATATTTACCAATATTTTTAATTTCCTTATAACCGTTAGATATTACTGTAAGATAATTGCTGTCATAAGCAGCAGTCCAATCTTTTGAAAGAATATTTCCAAAGATGTCAACGATATTACCATAGTAATCCTTAAGCGGTTCAAGCTCTTTTTTATTATAAGTAGAGCTGCTTAAACCTGCCTGTGAAGGCTTGTTATCTGTTGTAGTTCTGTAACGGAAGTCGAAGATAATATTATCTACATCATTAGTTTCAGAAAGCTTGTAGAAGTCGTCATAGTCATAAGTCTGGCAGTTATCATTAATCTGGTCTTTAAAATTACCACTATGGATACTATCCCAGATATAGTTGTTCAATGTGATACCTGATACCTTATTTGTAACATTACCGTTAAGGTACTTAGGAATCTGCATTGAATATTTACCACCCTCGTATACCAAAGGCTGACCGGGATAACCGCCAAGCGCATTCTTATTAGGAGAATTATATTCGCCTTCTAATACGCCATCTACGTATTTTTGTTCATCTACACCGTTTGTGTACCAAGCCTGAACAGCAACTGTGTTGCCCCACTTTTTCTGTACTGTTTCGTCAAAGCCCTCTACATAGAATGTAACGGTATCTTTGTCATCAATGTAGTAGTAAACAGGTGTGATTTCGATAAACTTATCTGTGCAATCCTCAGGAACCGTATATTCAAATGAATAAACACCGTTTGCTTTATCAGCAGCCGAGCTGTTGATTATGCCGTAAGAATAGCCGTTCACACAGAATGCTTTTACATAATACTTGCTTCTGTAATCCTTATCAATTGTAGTTGTAACTGTAATTGTTGAGCCTAACTTTGCGTAGCCTTCATTATAATAATCAGCAGATTTCAGCTTAGTTACATCATCACCTGTGTAAGAAATTACAGTATCTGCCATATCAGCGTACTTCTGATATGTAGCTCTGACAGTACCGTCTTTAGCATATACTTTAACTCTCGAAGAAACTGTGCCTGAAGCATCAGGAATAATCTCATAACTTGTAGACTTTGTAGAGTCAGTTGAACTCTCAACAATGTCGGTACCGTTGTAGTAACCGAGGTTAATCTTTACGCTTGAAATAGTATCTGCATAATCTTCAAGTACTCTAAACCTTGCGAAAGTTGTACTTACATATTGATCTTGACCTTGCTTAGGCAAGTTATGTCCGCTTTGACCGCAGTCAAGATACTTTTTATTAGATTCATTAGCAAAAGCTTTGGAATTATTGTAATTATCATACGCATATTCCCATGATGTTGACTTACCTACTGAATCAGAAATCGTAAAACAATATGTTTTAGAGGTGTCAAAGTCTGCGCTGTCAAAGTAAGCATACACCTGATTATTTGAATCACGGTAAAGGTTGAGATGCTTTGTGAAAGCACTCGGGTTTGAATCGCTGTCGCTGTAAATGAGGTAAAGATTCGGAATCATTGTACCTGTAGCTTCAGCAAACTTTGCAAATACATCAGTGTCTTTTGTAAGTTTAAATGTGTATGTTGTATTTGTTGAAAGGCAATCGCTTGTACCGTTGATATCTGAGTACCAACCTTTAAATACATAACCTTCCTTAGCAACAGCATTAAATGTTACCTCTGTACCATACGGATATGTGCCTTCATCTATAGGACTGCCATTGCTCGAACAGCTGAAAGTACCCATTTTATCATCGCTGCCTGTTACATAGCCAAAGCCTAAACGGCAATCCGGTTTTTGTGCAAATGTAGCAGAAACAGTTACATTGCTTGCAGGCATTGTGTAAGAACCGTCACTGTTAGGTTTGATAGCATTACCGTTTGCATCTTTTACAGTAACAGTATCAAGCTCATAACCGTCACTCGGTTCGGATGTTACTGTAAATGTCTTTCCTTCCGCAAGTAAGGTTTCAGAAGTAGTAACTGTACCGTTTTTGATATTTTTATCAACAGTTACTTTGTAATTTACAGCTGATGAAGCTGATGTAACTGTTACTGTTTTATCACCATCATATTTAATAGTAATATCAGACTGATTTGTTGTTTCAATTTGAAAATTACCATCTTTTTTTGTCAATTGACAGCCGTCATAATTAAGTGTAAAATTATCAACTGATATCCATGTGCTGTTTCCGGTAAATTTAAACTGATAAGTTCCGGCTGGTTTATTACTGTAAGTTATTGAATAAGTTTTGGTAGATTCATCATATGACATTTTATCCTCAGCTTGTGCTGGAGTCCATTCTTTACCATTAACAAGGCTATTCTCACCGGCAACATAGTAAGGTGTAACTGTTATAGGTTGATCTCCTTCAGTAACAGTTAAATAGTTATTGCCGTTTTTGGAAATAACGGTAAATGTAACTTTACCTGTACCTGTGCTTGACACAGTATATTTCATAGGTTCGCCTTTTTTCCAAGTAAGTTGATACTCAGTACCGGCTACAACTGTGTCACCGTATGAATTCATAATTAAGGTACCATTTTCATAAGCATCGGTTCTAAACTCAACAGTTTGACCTTTATAAGCAGAAAGGTCATAAGTAATAGAACCGCCATCAGCACCACCAAATTGGATTTCATTCCACTCATTGAATGAGCCTCTTAAAACCCAATTGCTGATAGCCGCATTCGAAGTAACCATACCGACAAGCATAGTCGAAAGCATCATCATAACAGCAAGCACAATAGAAATCGACTGTTTGCCAATACGCTTGAAATTAGTTTTCATTTTTATTACCTCCATTTAAAAAATTGAAATATATGAGCCGAATAAAGTCTGTACCGTCCGAGAGGGAAGTTTTGCTTTGACGGCGACCGCTTTTACCGACTGACCTTCGGTGAGTTTGCTGTATTCGGCAGTCAGACCGTATACTAACCCATATTTTTATTTCTTAACATTATAACATTTTTAGGTTTTTATTTCAATATTTTTTTGATGTTTTGTCGATTTTGACTTTTCTTTATTAATTATATACAAAGCATATATATGATTATTGTGCAATAATTATATTTTAAATTACTTCAAAGAATTATAATTTTATAAATTTTTTATAATAAAAAATTTTTGCTGTCAATATGCATAATTTGTATTAGTTTTGTACTTATTTATTATAACCGCACTTTTTCAGCAATATTTTTCACAATAAAGCATTATACCAAAAGAAAAAGCCTTGCCGAAATCGACAAGACTTTTTTAAAATTATGGCGGAGAGAAGGGGATTCGAACCCCTGGTACGGTGATTACCGTACACATGATTTCCAATCATGCTCCTTCGGCCAGCTCGGACATCTCTCCAAAGACAATGATTATTATATCAAATAGAAAAGTGAAAATCAAGACTTTTTTCAAATTTATTGATACTTTTACTCACTTTCTCTGATTGCCCTATTAATGTAGTTAAGCACACGCTTTTTGTCTGCGCTCCACATGGGTGCGACAAGAATATTTTTGTCGCCGTCACCTGTAAGACGATGTATTACTGTTGTTTTTGGAATAGCTTGCAGGCATTTTACAAGAATTTCGGTATATTTTTCAAGCGAAAGTACAGAAACATTGCCCTTATAATATTCATCGCACAAGTCGGTACCCTTTAATATGTGCAACAGCTGTAACTTAATGCCGTCAGAACATTCGCCTGCATACCTTGCGCTTTCAATTATCATATCATCGGTTTCGTTTGGCAAGCCTATAATAATGTGGGTTATTACGCTTATCCCCTCTTTGTGCAATCGCTTTACGGCATCGTCATACACACTCAGCGGATAACCTCTGCGGATGTAGTCCGCCGTACTTTGGTGAACAGTCTGCAATCCAAGCTCTACCCATACGGGTTTAATTTTATTGATCCTTGACAGCAAACCGATAACTTCGTCGGGCAGGCAGTCGGGACGAGTGGCAACAGAAAGCGCCACAATTTCATCGGGCGCAATAGCCTCGGTAAAGATTTTTTCGAGATACTCAACAGGCGCATAGGTATTTGTAAACGGCTGAAAATACGCAATAAACTTTTTGCAATCGGTTTTCCTGCATATTCTCTCCTTTGCCTGCGCTATCTGCTCGGTTATACTTAGATTTCTGCTTGCGGAAAATTCGCCCGAACCTCCCCTACTGCAAAAAATACAGCCCCGTGTGTCTATTCTGCCGTCACGATTTGGGCAGGTCATACCTCCGTCAAGAGAAATTTTATATACCTTTTCGCCAAAGGTGTTTTTTAAATATTCGTTTAGAGAATAATAATACATAACTGCTCCGTTTTTCCGTAAAATGCAAAGTGACCGACTATGTCGGTCACTGCATTGGTTAAAAAAATTTAGAAGAGGAAAATCTATGAAAATGTCTTATTAGTTTTATTGTGCTTATATAATAACCCTGCTTTGTGACGATTATATGAATAGAAGTACAATAATGTGTGAAACATTGTGAGTTTTATCAAAAATCAAAAGGTTGAATACAATTTGATATACTCAAGAAATTTTGCATTGATTTCATCTTCAAGTTTTTTTCAAATTCTTTGTCAATGCCGCCGTTGAAAATTACTTAATATGAATTTGCATTGAGAATTGTAAATGTAAACATAGTTTATCTAAATAATTCCATATCAGAATTATATAAATCCTCTCTTGTAATATCTGCGTAAAACTCCTCGCCCGTTGCATTTTCCAATGCTTTTATAACAAGGTTCGGGTTTGCGTTATCGGTACTGCCTGCCGAAAGTGTAATTTCAAGCTCGGTAAAGTCGGATTTCTCGGATAAAGAATATTCCTTAATGCTTTTCTTTAAATCAACGGTCTTGTATCCCGATTTCGACTTCTTTTCAAGCATAATTTCTTCGCTTTCCAAAAGGTCTTTAAGCGCAGTATAAACCTTATGCGAGTTTAATGCGTCGCTTGTGATTTTGATATTAAAGCTCGCAAATGCGATTTTGCCTGCTTTCATAATCGGCTCTGTAACGGCAAAAACTCTTATTCCCTGCGGCAAACAGGCATTTAAGTTGTTTATTAATTCCTCATCAGAAATATCTTCTATTAATTTTATATCCATACACTCGTTTATTCCCCTAAAGCCAAGTGAAAGCGGCAGTGGAAATGTAGCGAACGGGTGCGGATTAAATCCCTCTGTATGCCATATCGGCGCTTTGCTCTTATGCAATGCTCTGAGCATACAGCGGTTTAAGTCAAGGTGCGATATATAACGGCACTCGTTATCTTTCTTAAACCAAACTCTTGCGTTTTTCAAAGCACACACCCTCCCCGTATTTTGCTGCACCGCAGTTATTGCACTTTAGTCGGCAATGCGGTGTTGTTGTATTTTCATATGCTTTTTTACATTCTTTAATAAGGTATTCCTTTGTTACGCCGTAATCAAGATGATCCCATGGGAATACTTCGTCAAAGGAGCGCTGACGGTTTGCATAGAAAGTCGGGTCTATGCCACATTCGTCAAAAATATCAAGCCATTTCTGCAAATCAAAGCAATCGCCCCAGCCGTCAAAATGAAAGCCTTTTTCGCAGGCAAGCTCCATAGCTTTGCATAGCTTTCTGTCGCCACGAGCAAACACCGCCTCAAGATAGCTTGTGTCGGCATCGTGGTAATTGAACTGAATTTTACGGGTGGTAATGCTCTCTTTAATATGCTGTTGTTTTGCATGGAGGGTAGGAATTGTATCCTGTCCGTGCCACTGGAACGGCGTAAACGGCTTTGGCACAAAAGATGAGGCAGAAACCGTAACTCGCACGCTCTTGCCCTTTGGCTTTGTGGGGCAATGATAATAGGTATCCACAACCGCCTGCCCGAGGTCGGCAATAGCCTTTACATCGTCCATAGTTTCTGTTGGCAAACCAATCATAAAGTACAGCTTTACGGTAGTCCAACCGCCTGCAAACGCTGTTGCGCAGGTCTGCATCAATTCATCGTGCTGAACATTTTTATTGATAACATCACGCATACGCTGACTGCCTGCCTCAGGAGCAAAGGTAAGTCCGCTCTTGCGCACTGTTTTTATCTTATTCATAATGTCATCGGTAAAGCCGTCTACACGCAATGACGGCAGAGATATGCTGACTTTTTCGTCTTTGCTCCACTCGTTCAGCTTAGTAAGCAACGGCACTATTTGTGTATAGTCGCTTGAGCTGAGCGAAGAAAGCGACACCTCGTCATAGCCTGTATTATCGCACAAGGCTCGGCACTGCTTATTGATGACTTCGGGCGATTTCTCTCGTACAGGTCGGTAGATAAAGCCTGCCTGACAGAATCGACAGCCACGAATACAGCCACGAAAAATCTCCTGCACCGCTCTGTCGTGCACAATTTCCACAAGAGGAACTACAAAATTGTCGGGATAGTAGCTTTCGTCCATCTTTTTCATAAGGCGCTTATGCACCACAGCAGGCGCACCACACTTTGGAATGTACTGCTTGATTGTGCCGTCCTCGTTGTACTGCACATCATAGAGTGACGGAACATACACACCCTCAATCTGAGCGCACTCAATCAAAAACTCTTCTCTTGATTTGCCCTCATCTCTGCACTTTCTGTAAAGCTCCATAACCTCAAGGTCTACCTCTTCACCCTCGCCGATAAAGAAAAGGTCGATAAAATCAGCGATAGGCTCAGGGTTACAGGCACATGGACCGCCTGCAACAACAATCTGCTTTAGACCTTTTCGGTCGGATGAATTAATCGGCACACCCGAAAGTTTGAGCATATTGAGCACATTTGTAAAGCTAAGCTCGTACTGCAAGGTAAAGCCAATAAAATCAAATTCAGATACGGGATCTCCGCTTTCGAGTGCATAAAGCGAAATATTGTTTTTAATCATTTCCTCTTCCATATCAATCCAGGGCGCAAAAACTCGCTCGCACCAAATGTACGGAATTGAATTAAAAAGGCTGTAAAGGATTTTCATACCGAGATGTGACATTCCCACTTCGTAGGTATCAGGAAAGCAGAAAGCAAACCTCACATCAACATCTTTTTTATTTTTTACGACTGCGTTAAGCTCTCCGCCCACATATCTGCCCGGCTTTTGAACCTTTAGCAAAAGTTTTTCTACTTCCTTGCTGACCATTGTATTACCTCCGTCAGAAATACCTGTTGTTTTTAAAAATTAATGAAAGTATAATATAACCGCATACAAACAACAGCGAAAAATTATAATCCGAATTAAACAGAATTATAAAACCCAGCACTGCTATTGGAAATAGTGCGATAAAAGTTACAATATTTACTGTCTTTTCAGCCGTAGTGCTTGAAAACCTGCGGCTTAGCAAAATATACAGCAGCTGCCCTCCGTCAAATGACATAACGGGGAGCAGATTTAAAAGGCATAATGATAAATTTACATAAGCAAATTTCATTAAATCTATTCCGCTATATAAGTATAGCAGAAAAATTATAATAAAACAAACAAAATTCGCAAAAGGGCCGAAAAAAACTATTAAAAAATTCTGTAAATCATTTCTTTGCTGTCGGCACTCGTCATTTATTGCAATTTCAAATAAAGAAATGCTGATTTTGGTGGGTTTGCTCCCGAAAATCAGCATCATAGCCAAATGCCCCGATTCGTGAATTACAACGGCAAAACAGCACATTACAAATCCGCTGAATATATCAAGAATAATGCAAGCCGCAATAAGACAAAGCAAGGTGTAGGAAATACAGAATTTGATATTAAGTATTTTAAATTTCATCGTCAGTCGCAGTGCCGAAAATTTCGGATAACTTGTAATCATCCGGAATATCTTTTGCTATAATCGACTTGTTAAGCTCACCGTAGTACCACTGTCGGGTATTGGCATAAAAATCTCCGCCGATTGTTTTTATTATAAATGCCGCCAAAGCGATTAACAGGCAAATTATCAGCTGAGCTGTAATGAGCACCTGCGAATTGTGCGACTTTTTTCGCTTTTCAGGCACAGCCTCCATTGTGTCAGCACTTTCTGTTTCTGTATTGGCTGGGACGGAATATTCGGGGCAAGACGCACTCTGCCAACCGTCATCGTATGTAATTTCGTTTGTAAAATTTTCTTCTGTCAAAACAACCACCTCAATGCAAATATATGCACTGAGGTGGACAAAATTAACCTAACTTTTTAAAATCGCCTTTTACAAGGTTTATAAAGAAACCAATCGCAATTGCAAGCGAGAAAATCTCGGCAATCGGAAAAGCATACCATACAGTGCCAAGTCCCCAAATTTTTGAGAATATAAAAGCAATCGGTAAAATGAGAACGAGCTGACGGGCAAAAGACATAATAAGACTTCTGATACCCTTTCCGACAGCCTGAAACAATGTGGTAAAGATAATGCCGGCTGCAGCAGGAATAAAGCAAAGGCTTATAATTCTGAATGCCGGAACACCAATCTTCATAAGCTCATCTGTACCGCCGAACATTGAAATAAGCTGCTCCGGAATTGCCCACATTGCAATAGTTCCCAAGGTCATAATAATTACACCGATAATAATACCACGCTTGAGTGCGGAATATACTCGCTTGCGGTTTCTTGCACCGTAGTTATAACCGATAATCGGCATAACACCCTGATTAAGACCAAAGCAAGGCATAAATACAAAGCTCTGTAATTTATAGTATACACCAAGCACTGTTACTGAAGCCTCGGATGATGCGAGAATACCGTTTAATCCGACAATCATAATCGAACCGATTGACTGCATAATAACAGACGGGAAACCAACGGCATAAATATTCTTAATGGTCTGCATACTGAATTTAAAATTTTTAAATGTAATTTTTATCATATGAGATTTTAAGAAAATTATAAGCAAGGCAAAAACCATACTGCAAAACTGTCCGAATACGGTAGCTATTGCTGCACCCATTACACCAAGTTCAGGGAACGGACCTATACCGAAAATCAAGAGCGGGTCAAAAATAATATTGATTACAGCACCTGTAAGCTGAAACAACATTGGAAAAATCATATCGCCCGTAGCCTGCAATGTTTTTTCGATTGTAACTTCTATAATCGCAAAGAGCGAAAAGCAGAGAACCACTGTAAGGTACTGTGTACCGTATTCTATGATATTTTCGTTGGTTGTATAAAGCATCATAAAAGGTCTTGAAATCACAATACCGAGGACAAGAAAGATTGCGTAGCTGAAAAAACTTAACAGCAGACCGTGGGTTGCAACCTCGTTTGCCTCTTCAAAGTTCTTTTCGCCAAGTCGTCTTGATACAAGCGAGTTAATGCCAACGCCTGTACCGACAGCTACGGCAATCAACAGCATTTGCAAGGGATAAGCAAGAGAAGTTGCGTTAAGTCCCTCCTGGCTGTACTGACCGATAAAGATACTGTCTACTACATTATACATTGCCATAATTGTCATTGAAAAAATCGCCGGCAACGACATTGTAAGAATAAGTTTTGTCATAGGCATAGTGCCCATTTTGTTTTCTTTTACATTTTCCATTCGTTATTCATATCCTTTCTCTTTTTAATTCTTTATTTTTATTTTAGAAACAAAATGCTTTTTATAAATCATAAACACTGCAAGCATAATGAGCGAACCGAAGAGTACACCCGAAAAATCAAGCAGCACATCGGTAATCATTCCTGCCCTGCCCTCAACATTGAGCTGTATTGTTTCGTCACATACAGCTGTGGCAAGTCCGCAAAACATTACATTAATATAGTATTTGTATGGTTTTAGTTTATCAAATGCAAATGCGCACGACATAAGCATTGCGCCTATTGCGGTGTATTCGCTGAAATGCGCAGCTTTTCTTACTATATGGTCTGTAAGGTCGGGAGTGAATCCGATAAAGGATAAAAATTTTTCCAAAAACTCAAGAACATTTCCGCTCTCCTCCTCCGAAATATCGGCAGGCATTGAAGAGTGAATAAAGGCAAATGCCACAAGTGCAAGTGTGATTATTATTAAAATTGCTTTTACTTTTTTACTGCAACTGTAAGTATCCATTTTTAGTCACCTCGTATTATTTTACACAAATCTACATAATATGTCAATCGGCTTATTAAGGAAATGAGATATTTTAAATGTGTGTTAAAAAATCAAGGAAAAGACGGTGTTTTTTAGATAAAAAATAAATTGCAATATATATGTATTTCTGTTATACTGTTAAATAGCTTTTTAAATTGAAAGGGGTATTGTTTTGTTAAACTATATCTTAGTGTTTTTGATTTCTATGGTTCCTCTTATTGAACTCAGAGGAGCTGTTCCGTTTGGCGTGGGAATGCAGCTTGATTTGTTTTGGGTGTATGTCCTCGCAATTTTAGGTAATATGCTCCCTGTACCTTTTATATACTTTTTCGCAAGAAAGGTACTTGTTTGGGGCAGTGATAAAAAATTCATAGGCAAATTCTTTAAATTCTGCCTTGAAAAGGGCGAAAAGGGCGGCAAAAAATTGCAGGCAAAGGCAGGCAAAGGCTTATTCTTCGCTTTGCTCTTGTTTGTAGGCATTCCACTTCCCGGTACAGGTGCATGGACGGGTACACTTGCCGCAAGTATGCTTGATATGGACTTTAAGTCAAGCGTTATAGCTGTTATGCTCGGCGTAATACTTGCAGGTATAATTATGGGACTCGCAAGTATGGGACTTTTCGGCGGATTGAGCGCTATATTTGCTCCAAAATAAAAAACTTACGGGCAGCAAAAGCTGCCCTATTTTTTAGGATGATAACTTTGACAAATACAATTTACGATATAATTATTGTCGGCGCAGGCGCAAGCGGACTTGCAGCGGCAATTTCGGCAAAAAGGAAAAACAAAAATTTAAAAATCGCAATACTTGAGGCTCAGAAAAAAGCAGGCAAAAAAATTCTCGTTACAGGCAACGGCAGATGTAATCTTACCAATACAAATGTAAATAAAGATTTTTACCATGGCAGTTTTGATGTTGCCCCTGTTCTTAAACGATATTCAGCTAATAAGCTAATGGCATATTTCTCTGCACTCGGTCTTGTTTGCGATACAGAATCAAACGGGCTTGTGTATCCTCACTCAAGACAAGCAAGCGCTGTACTTGATGTGTTGTTAATGGAAATTAAAAGGCTCAATATTGAAATAATTTGCGAATGTAAAGTTGAACTTATCCGCAAAAAGAGCGGCACTTTTACTATAAAAACCAACAACGGCAACTATGTTTCTAAAAAGATTGTTATATCTTGCGGTGGCAAGGCGTTTCCAAGTGCAGGCGGTACAGGGCTCGGACTTGATGTAATTAAAAATCTCGGTCATAAAATCGCACCCGTTTCTCCTGCCCTCTGCCCCATTCAGGTTAATAGCTGTTGTATAAAAAGCCTTAAAGGAATACGAGCAAAAGCAGAGGTCACTCTTTTTGACGGCAGCAAAGCCGTAAAATCAGAGGTCGGCGAGGTTCAGTTTACCGACAGCGCACTTTCGGGAATTTGCGTGTTTAATCTTACCACCCTATTGTCAAAAGTGAAAAGTCCTGTTATTTCAGTTAATCTTGCAAAAGATTATTCCTATATAGAATTATTAAATCTACTTAACGATAGAAAAAAGCTGTTTGCAAATGAGCCGATAGAAAATTACTTTACAGGTCTGTTCCATAAAAATATTGGAATTGCCCTTTTGAAAAGCGTTACCGATAAGCCAATGACTGAAATATGCAAAAGGCTCAGCGATAAAGAAATAAGAGCGCTTGCAAATATTATACAAAATTGGAAATTTGAATGTAAACAATGCAAAGATTTTTCAAAAGCTCAGGTAATGCTCGGAGGAGTAAACGGCAGTGAAGTAAACAACTATACATTTGAAAGCAAAATTGTAAAAAATCTATTCATCTGCGGCGAGGCACTTGATATATGCGGTGACTGCGGTGGATTTAATCTGCATTTTGCTTTTGCGAGCGGAATTATAACAGGAGAAAATTTATGATAAGAATAAATAACATACACTTGCCACTTGACTACACAAGTGAAACCGTTTTAAATAAGGCGGCTAAATCAATTAATGTTGATAAAAAGTTTTTTAAGAGCTGCACAATTTTCAAACGCTCGGTTGACGCCAGAAAAAAGGACAATATATTTTTTCTTGCCACTGTTGAGGCAGAACTGATTATAAATGAAGAGAAAATCTGCAAAAAATTCAAGAATGCTGAAATTACAGAAAAATACGAATATAATGTAAATGACTTTAAAGGTACAGTAAGTCCTGTTGTTGTGGGCGCTGGCCCTGCGGGCCTTTTTGCGGCGCTCATTCTTGCGCAGAGCGGTGCTAATCCTATTCTTGTGGAGAGAGGCAGAGATGTTGACTCACGAACCGAAGATGTGCATAACTTTTGGAAAAGCGGTGTTCTTGACACAACAAGCAATGTGCAGTTTGGCGAGGGCGGCGCAGGTACTTTTTCAGACGGCAAGCTCACAACGGGCACAAAGGATACCCGTCAGCGCAAGGTGCTTATTGAATTTGTAAAGCATGGCTCTCCCGAAGAAATACTTTATAATGCAAAGCCCCACATCGGCACTGATAAATTAAGACCTACTGTAAAAAGCATACGAAATGAAATTATCCGACTTGGCGGAAAGGTAATGTTTGAAACAAAACTTGTAGGTTTTACAGAAAAAAATAATGTAATTACAGGTGCGCAGGTTGAGCATAACGGCACTGCCGAGGTAATAGAAACAAACGCAATTATTCTTGCTATCGGTCACAGCGCAAGAGATACTTTTGAAATGCTAAGCGAGAAAGCTATTCCTATTGAGGCGAAGGCTTTTTCGGTAGGTGCAAGAATTGAGCACCATAGAGAAATGATTGATAAATCACAATACGGAAAATTTGCAGGCAACAAGTCGCTCGGCGCAGCAAACTATAAAACGAATGTTCACCTTGACAACGGCAGAGGTGTTTATACATTTTGTATGTGTCCGGGCGGAAAGGTAGTAAATGCCTCAAGCGAGGAAAACCGCCTTTGCACAAACGGTATGAGCGAGTTTGCAAGAAATGAAGAAAATTCAAATGCCGCTTTACTTGTAGGAGTTACTCCTGCCGATTTTTCTTCCGACAGTCCGCTGGCAGGAATGTACTTTCAGCGAGAGCTTGAAAGCAAGGCTTTTGTAGCAGGCGGAGAAAATTACAACGCACCTGTTCAGAGAGTGTGTGACTTTCTTGACAATAATGCAAGCACCACAATCGGTGATGTTAAGCCGACTATCGGCCCTAATTTTACCCCAACAAGCCTTGACAACTGCTTGCCGAATTTTATTACTAATTCTATGCGACAGGCGATTATCCAAATGGATAAAAAACTGCATGGCTTTGCTTACGGTGACGCAATACTTACAGGTGTAGAAACACGCAGTTCTTCCCCAATCAGAATTATGAGAAATAAAGATTTGCAATGCGTAGCGATTGCAGGACTTTACCCATGCGGTGAAGGCGCAGGATATGCAGGCGGTATTATTTCAGCCGCAGTAGACGGAATTAAGTGTGCCGAAAAAATTATAGAAAATTCTGTATCAGAATAAAAACAAAATTACAGCAAGCAAAAAGTGCAGTTCATACGAGCTGCACTTCTTTTGTTTATAAGGTATATGAATATTTAATTTTGAGTTGCAATATACATCTGAAGTTCTGTTACATCGGATACTGTAAGCTTACCGTCACCGTTGAGATCGAGTGCCTCAAGTACCGCCTTGTCGTTTTCATCTATCATAGGTGTACCGTCATCATTTTTAGAACCCGAAATATGGAACTGCATATGTGTAACATCAGAAACATTTACAACCCCGTCACCATTTGCATCACCCTTGAGCACTTTTTTGCCATCAATAGCCACAAATTTCAGTTTGTTGCTATCTGTGCAAGAGTTTACATAATTCTGTGCATACGAACCTTCGTAACCGTAAATTGTAATGTCTGAGGTCAGGTCATAGAATAATTCTCTGCCAATAGATGTTACGCTCTTCGGAATAGTTACACTTTTAAGACTGTAACACTCTGCAAATGCATACTCTTCAATAGTTGAAACACCGTCCGGAATTACTACGCTTTCAAGGCTTGTGCAACCCCAAAAAGCACAACCCTTAATGTATGTAAGAGTTTTTGGAAGAGTAATGCTTTTCAAGTTTGCTTGATTGTAAAATGCACCACGAGCAAGCATTGTTACGGTTTTGCCGTCTATCTTCTCAGGAACTACCAAATCGGTATCACTGCCAAGATATTCCCAAAAAATAATCGAATTTCCGTCAATATTCTCATAGCGGTAGTCGCCACTTGTTATAACATAATGCTCAGCATCTCTGCTCTGCGAAACCTTTGGAACATTTACTTCGGCTGCGTTTGCAGTAAAAGGTATTGTCGAAAACGCAGAAGTAAGCATTACGGCAGCAATTATTGTTGCAATAGCTTTTTTAGATTTTTTCATCTTATAACCCATAACTAAAAATAATTACATATTCATATTATCACTGCAAAAATTCTTTGTCAATAAAAGCGATAATAATTGACTCTATTTTCATATATTACAAAAAGCAAACACAATAAATTTGTATAAAAGCGAGAATATTAGTCAAAACATTGATTTTCCAAAATCATAAGTTTATAATTAGTTAGGATTTTAACTATTAGAATTATAACTATTGAGGTGATTTATATTGGAGTCTATACACTACCTGCTTATGTCAGATCATTTTTTAGTACAAAAATCTCTGCTTACGAGTATAAAGGATTCAGAGCTTACTCCGGGGCAGCCGAAAATACTTGACTATCTGCAAAATCACAACGGCTGTGTGCAAAAAGAGATTGCAAAAGGCTGCCACATTGAGCCTGCATCCATAACTGTTATTTTAAAGGGTATGGAAAGCAAAGGCTATATAGAGCGCAAAATGTTAAACGGTGACAGGCGCTCGCTGTATGTTTTTTTGACAGAAAAGGGCAAAAAATATATTGAATACTTAAATGAAAAATTTGATAAGGTAGAAAACACTGCGCTTAAAAATTTCTCGGAAGATGAAAAACAGCAATTAAATGATTTGCTTATGCGAGTTTATGAAAATATGATAGCAAATGAAAAGGAGGAAATATAAATGAATTTAAAAAATATGAAAGTGCGATTGCCTATGTACCTAATCGGCTTGTTTATAATGACAATAGGCATAGCGATTTCGGTAAAATCTAACCTTGGCGTATCGCCTGTAAGCTCTATTCCCTACACAATGACCTGCATATGGGGAATTGAAATGGGAAAAGCAACAATATTGTTTCATATTGTTTTGGTGCTTATTCAGTTAATTATTCTCAGAAAGAATTTTAAATTAATCAGTCTTTTACAAATTCCTGTCGGAGTTGTTTTTGGATATTTCACAACCTTTTGCAACTACTTGGCAAGTTTCTTTCCCGATACCGACAACTTGGTTATAAGAATCATTATGGTTCTCATAAGTGCTTGCATTGTAGCAATCGGTATTTTTCTGTATCTGCCTGCCGATGTTATTCCTCTTGCAGGTGAAGGAGTAATGAGTGCGGTTTCACAGGTTACAAAAATAGAATTTTCAAAGGTAAAGATTGCTTTTGATATTACTATGGTTATTGTTTCGGGCGTGTCTTGTCTTATTTTTATTCATAGCCTTGGCAGTGTTGGTATAGGAACAGTAATTGCGGCTTTCCTCGTTGGATTTATTCTCGGTATTATAAATAAAGCATTCGGAAAATACAGAGATAGGCTCTTAGGCAAGATTGAAGTCGCAGACGATATTGCTGAGTCAGACGACAACAAACCGACATATGTAATTTCTATTTCAAGAGAATACGGCAGTGGCGGCAGAGAAATCGGAAAAATTCTTGCAGACCGACTTGGCTATAAATATTATGATACAGAGCTTATCAAGCTCGTAATGGAAGAAAGCGGTTATTCACCCGAATACATAAAAAAGAATGAGCAAACTCTCGACAAATCAATTCTTAATGACTTTTTTGAATGGTATCAGCCGAACGGTGAAGATGCAGTGCCGAATATTAACAGCTTGTTTAATAAGGAAGAAAATGTAATTAAGAGTATAGCAAAAAGCGAAAACTGCGTAATCGTTGGCAGACTTGCAAACTACATTCTCAGAAATAAAAAACATCTGTATAATGTGTTCATTACTGCCGATGAAGAGAGCGAGATTAAAAAGGTAAGCGAACGAGATAATCTTTCAAAGGAAAATGCAACCCGTCAGGTAAGGAAAGTAAATCAAGAGCGCTCGGCTCATTGCAAATACTTTACTGATACCGACTGGGGCAATGCAAAAAATTACAATCTTACTGTTAAATCAAATGACTTTGGATATGAAAAAACCGCAGAACTGATTGAAATTTTATTTAAGCAAAAATTTTCATTATAACAAAAAAGGCTGTCCACTACATAAGTGTGACAGCCTTTGCTTTGCTACTAATTATTTGATGTAAAATAAACTTCGTAATCCTCATAATTAAGGGAAATAGAGTCTATTTCTTCGCCTTTTCTATGAATTTTAAAATCGGTGGTAGTTTCTCCGTCGTCAAAAATGGCGGTAATTGTATCTCCCGATACAGAATATTTACCCGAATGAGTGCCGTCCTCAGCAGTTCCCGGAGTAAGCCACAACGAAAAAGTACCGTCATCTTTAAATGATAGCGAGCCTTTATATGTAGTGTAGTTTGTGTTGTAAACCTCTGCCATTTCTACCTCGTCACCGCTTGCGTTTACGGCACTTGAAGATACCCACTCGGTATTAGAAATGTCACTTTTATTATTCTTAATTGAAAGCAAAAGCGCACACACAACTACCGCAATCAAAAGTACGGTTATTGTAGCGATAATCGCTTTTTTAGTATTTGCTTTGCGCTTAGAATTTACCACAGGATTTACATTCTTTTTCTTTTTGGATTTTTTACTTTTGCTCATTAATCTGCACTTCTAATTTTAAAATAAACATCATAGCCTACATAATCAATTTTAATCTCACTCGGAACATTTCCGTTATACGAAATAATCTCCGCCGATTTATTCTTATCATTTGAATATGTCATATTGATAACACCGTCAGTCACTGTATAAGCACCAAAGTTATACTCAGTTTGTGTAATGTTATCAGAGAAAAGTCCGTTTTTATCAAAGGTAATTCCCTCGCCGCCATAAACAGAACCGAACACCTCTTTTAGTGATGCGTCACGCTTTCCCTCATTATCAAAAGCCTTATACGGATACATCTCAGCATCAAAGTTAAGATCTTTATCCGCACTTTCAGCACCGCTTACTGCAATAGACTGTGTAGTCTGCTCGGCAGTAGTTTTTTCTGCTTTTGTTTCAGGCTGAGTAGTTTCAACTGCTGTATTCTCAGTCGCCTGCTCGGTTGTGGGCTGGGTAGAAATATTTGTAGTCTGCACCTGTTGTGTGGCAGTTGCAGTGCTGTTATTCTCGGCATTAAGCTCACGATTAACCGAATAAAAAGTAATACCTACAATAAGCAAAACCAACACGGCAATGATTGCAATAAAAAGCCAAAGACTGATTGTAATTTTATGTGTTTTTTCAGCGTGTTTAGCTTTCATCAGACTTTCCCTCTGCTTTCTCTCTTTTCATCTTTATAATTACACTTCTCTTAACCATTTTTCCGTTATAGAAAATATACTCGTCACCGTCTTTGTTTTCTTCAATGTCAAGGTCAAGAAATTCATCATTAATATGATTTTCATCTTCCTCGTCATCAATAAACTGTCCCTTACGGCGATTATCCATTTTCTTATCAATCTTCTTAGAACGCTTTTCCTTTTCTGTCATAAGATTATACATACCGGGATATACCGAGGCATTAATTACATAAGAAACAATCGTAGGCACAAAAAATACCATTAGGATTGCCGTTGTTATGATAAGAGCTATACTGCTGTTTGCATTGCCGACAAAAAGAAGTATTGTGGCGCATAAGAGTGCGACCACAAAAAGTCCGAAAGTGGCGATTATATTGTGCTTAAACTCACCAAATGACATAAGCGCACTGTTTTTATAGATATTTTTAAGCGACAGTTCAAAGGTTACCGTCATTGACGGCACATAGTAAAAAATAAAAAGAAAGGCTACCGTAATAATTATTGAAATAATCAAGCAAACATAAAGCATTACCAAAAAGAAAGAATCCATATTCGGATTAGAAATCATAGCACTGTAAAGCCTTATAGAAAAATAGCTGAAAATTACAGCAAAATATGTAACCACGCCATGGAACAAAAATCTTTTCCAGTTGCTTTTTACACCCTCAACAAATGTAGGAAATACCTCAAGCTCCTCTTGCCCTCTTGCAAGTCGAGTAGTAACAAGCGTTACACCTGCAAAAAACGGTGAAATAGGAATTATTGCAAGTAATAAAATGAAATATCCGTTTAACTTGAGCGCACTGTCAAGAAAATAAAAAGCCACAGTGAAAACCGCAAGCGGCACTGCAAAAATAAGATTGGTAAGAACGATTCTGCCAAAATTAGAAAATAGGTTGCTGAAAAAATCAGCCAAAGCAAACTTTGCTTTTTTACCTGCCATTGTTCGACCTCCAAAGGATTAAAAATTAAAATTCCCCGCAAAAACTCCCCATAACGCAGCGTCAAGGACGGCAGAAAGAAAAGCAAGTATCAAACAGCTTACTCCTCTTGAAAGAAAGTCTGAAATATACCTGTGCGAAGACCCACCGCCGTTTTTATCTGCAATAATCTGGAAAAAGATTTTTCCGGACGAATAAAAAGCGGCAGCAGCAAACAAAATAAGTGCCAGACAAAACAAAAATGTGCCGGGAAGTAATACAAAAAGATAAAAGACTATTCCCTTAACAGAATGCACCGAAAATAAATATCCGGCTGTTATTCCCGTACCAAATCCTCTTAAAAGTACAACAAAAGGCATAACAGGTATTCCCCAAGGGGTTAATCCAAGTAAAAATATTGAAAACAAAAATACAAAGTCTGACGCAAAGCAGGCGCAAAATGTACTTATAACATTTTGTGTAAGCCTTGCATCAAGGTTTGTAAAAAACAAAAAATCAAGCGAACTGAGCATTTGACTGTCAGTTGAAATCGCATAAACAGTACCGCAGGCAAGTCCGACTATCAGTACAAAAATAAAAGCTGCATATACCCCATATCTTTTTATGTAATATTTAATATCCTGCGCCGAAAATGAAAACCTGCTGTTGTGTATTAAATCTGTTTTTCTTTTAAGTGAAAATATAAAGCCTTTCACAAAACATTCCTCCATATAATTATCCTAAATAAAAATATGCAGAATGTTTTGCGTGTATGCTCATTATTTAACGCTTATTTGCCAAGCTCCTCTGCTCGCTTTGTGCAGGCAGCCATACCTTTTTTAACGGCATCATAAAAGCCGAGGCTCTCAAGGCAGTCAAGAGCCGCTATTGTAGTGCCGCCCTTAGAGCTAACCTTTTTAATAAGTGTATCGGCGCTGTCACCACTCTCTTTGAGCATTTTAGCCGAGCCCTCAAGTGTAGCGCAAATAAGGTTCATAGCCTTGTCATAATCTATGCCGCACTCCTGAGCATAATCAGCCATAGCCTTTGCGAAAAGATAAATATAAGCCGGACTGCTGCCGTTTACAGATATAATCTCGTTCATATGCTCCTCTGTAATGTATTCACATACACCGCTGCCGGCAAACATATTATAAACTATCTGCTTATCTTCCTCAGAGATATTGTCTGACGGGCAAAGAGCCGAGGCGCCCTTGCCGAGCAACAACGGAGTGTTTGGCATAACTCTGACAACAGGGCATTTGCAATCAAGAAGAGTCTGAACATAAGCGATAGAAATACCTGCCGCAATAGAAACAAATACTTTATTCTCTGTAACCTCAGGCTTTAACACCTCAAGCACCTCAGGATAATTCTGTGGCTTAACTGCAAGTACGGTAATGTCGCTTGCAAGCATTACATCAACCGCAGATTTTTTGATATTAATACCTTTTTTGCTCATAATATCGCATTTGTCTTTATCAAGGTCAAATACATTGATAAAATCCGCTTTGCCGTCATTTTGTCCCATAAGGCTGCCGATAATGGCGGTTGCCATATTTCCTGCACCTATAAAACCGATTTTCTTCATTACAATACTCCCTTTCATTATATCATTGCGAAAAAATCCGAAATGATTTATAAACCAAAGCTCGGGTTACTTGCACAAGTATAACTAAAGCCATATTTGTTATCGTAGCCGTCCCTTATGTAGTCACCGTAAAAGAACACCTCTGCCTCGTCAACTCTGCGGTACAACAATCCCTCATAGCATCCGCCTGCGGCATGATGATATGCAAAAAAGTTTCTCGCAAAAGCCGACTTGCTTACATTATCAAGGCTTCGGCTTGCCGATACAACCGACGCATAATCGGAATATATGTACCCGACAGTACCGTCTGTAAGTCTTATTTTATACCAATTACCGTTATACAGATTTCCGTCTGCAAATGTAAAGCTTGTGCCGTAAGACATAACGGTTACAACCGAGTATGAAGTTGACGCACCGCTCCTAAGATTTACGCCGTCGCCGCTTACATAACCCTGCACATCTGTGTCAGGACTTTGTGAAGGCAAAGCCGTTGTGTTAAGCAAAACATCAGATAAGTCGCTGTCATTATCTATTGCATATGCTCCTACATTATATGTAAAGCACACAAGTGCGTCAAATTGCTGTTGATTGCATTTTACATTATTTGTAAGCAAAAATCTGTTTACTCTTGTTGTGTAGCCGCCGCTGTTCACCGTCTGACAAAGGTAGGCATATGCCTCTGTTTTTGTAAGATTATTATAGAACTGTTCGCCTGACCATACCACCTTGCCATAACCCAAGGTTGCGTCACCTGTGATATAATCGGGAGTTACATTTGGTAAAAATCCCTCATAGTTTGCAATAAGAGAAATTATATCGTCACTTGCTCTGCGTTCGCCGAGTACCGCAGTGGTAGTATCGGTAGATGAGGTAACAAATACCTCACCATCTGCGTCATCCTCTACCGTTTTATAAGAATTTTCATTCTCGGCAAGAGAGTAAGCTGTGTAGCTCCACTTGCCCGATGAGTTAAGAACTACTCCTGCCGACCATATATAGTGATTTCCCTCTTTTTGAATGGAATCTGCGTGAAGTGTATAGCTTTTTGTGCCATTTGTAATAATAAAGTACAAACCTCGTTTTGTATTATCAGTAATGGCATTCAGCGTAACAAGGCTGTTAAGCGGAGCTGAATTAGGAGATGCGTAAACAAAACGGACAGGCGCAGTTTTAGTTACCGTTACTATGCAAGTACCAGCACCGTAGCTTGTTTCTGCCGAAATTACGGCAACACCTTCATTTTTTGCATAGACAATGCCGTCTTCAACAGTAGCAACATTTGGATTAGAGGTTTTCCAATCAACATATGAATCTGTGGTAAGGAAAACGGATTTATCTTTGTTTATGCTAACGGTTGAATCTGAAATGCCTACATAACTGCCGCTTGAAACCGTTACATAGCATGACTCAGAAACACCGCCATATCTTGCGGTAATAACCGCCGAACCTGTGGCATTTGCATACAAAAGTCCGTCTGATGTAACTGACACAACGCTTGAATTTGATGAAGAATAGCTTACACTGTTTGCGCCGTTTACATACAAGCTGCTGTGATTGCCACGATACATGGTAAGACTTGTTTTAGAAAGTCCTTTTCTTTGCGGCTCGTCACTCTTAATTGTTACATAATCGGCATAAACATAGCCTTTTATGCCGCTGTCAAGCTCAACATAATACCAGTCGCCGCTCTTTGAAATTGCCGTCAATGCAGTGCCGTAGTCAAGAGTAGTAATAACAGAATAACCCGTACCTGCTCCCGACCTCATATTTACATCGCTTGCATTTATGTAGCCACTGCCAATAACCTTATCGTTTTGGCTTTCCTTTACAGAGGCGTACTCATAGTAAATATAGCCTTTTGTGCCATCGGTAAGGGTTATTTTGTACCACTCGCCGTTGTAAAGTGTTGCGTCATCAAAGGTAAACTCCGTATTGTACGGCATTACAGTCACAACGGCATAGCTTGTGCCTGCACCCGAACGAAGATTTACACTGTCATCGTTTACATAGCCGTTCGCTCCGCTTGTAACGCTTGCACTTACGGTTTGAACCGAATCGTTAATCTCAGCCGCATTTACAGGCAACGAAAAAAGCAGTAAAACAGCAATAAGAAAAGGAATTATTAATTTTTTGGCACTTGCTTTCTTCATAAAATTACCTCTGTCATTTTCTGTATTTAGGTTTAATAAGTTTGTTTCTTAAAATAACTATGTAGTATGTTACGAGCTTTGTTGCTGCAAGGTCGTAAATTATAAAGAATACATTACCTGCAAGCAAAAACAGCCACGGAACATACATACCGGCTATTGTATATTCCTCCATAGGTACAGCCAATAAAAATGCCGCTATAAAAAACGCACCGATTACAGCTGCGTTAAACACAAGATATTTTAAGACATACTGCGTGATTTTGTTTTTAATTTTTCCCTCTATTGCTCCTTTTATTATCGGATAATAGCCGAAAAACATTATATAATAAACCACTGCCTCCTTGTCACCCGCAAGGAAAAGCGACAGCAGAGAAACGCATAAATACGCTCCCCATGCCCAGCTGTGACCTGCCTCAATTACAACAACCATCAGCACAATGCCTGCCATACACGGAAATGCAAATGTGCCGAGCGGCACTAAAGATGTTAGCATCATCAGTACAAGTGAAAACGCACAAAGCACCCCGGAAATTGTAACCTTAAAGGTTGTTTTTAAAGGACTTGAAGATGATTTTTTCATATCAGCAACCCATTCTGCAACAGTTGCAAAGGCAGTTTGTAAGACAGTTTATGCACAAACAGGTTGTGCAGGCATCACACATTGCACCTTCGCTCGTATTTGGAGTGCCCTGAGTATAGCCGCCGTAATTATAGCTCCTTTGACTGTTCATATTGTTGAGTGCGGCACGATACTCCTGATTATTAGGGTTCATATTTACAGCCTGTGTAAAATAAGAGTATGCCTGATTTGCCCAACCCTTGCGATATGCGCACATTCCCTTGAGATAGTGCCATTCCGCATCACGATACTGCTGTTCTGTATTGTCGAGAATTTGCTCAGCCTCGCTTATCATATTGCGCTGAATATAAATTCTTACTCCATGAAATCTTGTAGATTGATTAGAATATCCGCCTGCATAATTAGACGAAGAGCCTGTACCTCTGCCCTTTTGTCTTAACTGATTTATAGTATCATACGCCTCATTGATTTCCTTCATTTTCTGCTCGGCAACATCTGCAAGCGGACTGTCCGCATAATTGTCGGGATGATATTTTTTAGCTAACTTTCTGTAAGCCGCTTTTATTTCTTCATCGCTGGCATTTTCAGATACACCGAGTATCTCATAAGGATTATTCATCTTTACTTCCTTTCTTTGGCTCGTTTTTTGAGTTTGTTTTGCTTGTTATTTTATTCTGAATTTTCGGGAAACCTCTGAGCATCATATTGTCGAGTATTCCCTTAAATGGTTTTATATCAAGTAAAATATAAGCATCATACGCCCGAGCAAGGCATTGATTTAATGTAAAAGTAATTGTGTTGCTGTCGGCTGCCGAATTATCTTTCATTATAAAAGGGTTAAAGCCGGAAGATTTTAAATCCTTTTCTATATCGTCAGCCGCATCTATGAGATAAATCCACCTGCCTATATTGTAGCCGAATTCATACAAAACTCTGCTTTCGGTTTCATCTTTACCGTCATGTGCAAGAATTTTACCGAGCATTTGAGCGGTAGGGTCTGCCGAAATATCAACAGATGAATTACTATCCTGCTCTATAATTGCCTGCTTGTCCATCATTTCAGCAACATATTCATCTATCCACGGATAGAGTTTCTTGGCTTTTTTACGCTGATGAGAGAAAAACGGCTTTATCAATCTTGAAAAAAACGATTTAAAAAATCCGCTGTCATTTATATCGTCAATCAGCTTATAGTAAACGGTTATAATCGAAAAAGCCGACGCTTTCGAGAAATCATCGCTGTTACTGCAAGCAAAGTTACAGCTTTTTAAAGGATTGCAGGTACACCTGCCCTTTTTAAAGCCGCCGCATGAGGAATGTAAGGACATTAAAAGCATTGCATAAAAAGTGCAGTCGTAGCTGAGAGTAAGACGAGTTAAAAATGAATAATCCTTACCCATTTGCTTGCACAATCCGCAATAAATAGCTTTGTATGTTTCAAATTCCTTTACAAGAAGTTCCTCTTTTTCAATCTGCAAATAACCGAACACTATATTACTCCCATATTATTACTCACAATATACTATACTATATTTTAAGGTAAAAAGCAACAGTAAGTATGCCGAAAATAAGTGATTATTAGGTGAACAAGGGTATTGCAAAACATTTGAATTGATTATAAAATATAAGTATTTGACAAACAAGAATTGTTATGGGGATTATTTATGAATGTTTATGACTTTGACAAAACGATATATGACGGCGACTCAACCGCTGATTTTTATATTTTTTCTCTTAAAAGGCACAAAAAAATACTTTTGCTTGCGCCATCGCTTTTCTGTGCTTTTTGTAAATTTTATGTTTTTAAAATCGGCACAAAAACTCAGTTTAAAGAAAAAATGTATAGATTTTTAAAATACTGTGATATTGAAAAGGATATAAAGGATTTTTGGAGTATTAATCTCGGCAAAATCAAGCCTTTTTACAAAAATCAGCAAAAGGAAGATGATGTTATTATATCCGCCTCGCCCGAATTTTTACTTGCTCCTGCCTGCAAAGAGCTTGGCATTAAATATCTTATGGCATCTGTGGTTGATAAAAATACAGGTACATACAGCGGAAGTAACTGCCATGGCGAGGAAAAGGTAAGACGATACCGAGAAGTGTTTAAAAGCAAGCCGATAGATGAATTTTATTCTGACAGTTACAGTGATACTCCGCTCGCCAAAATTGCGGATAAGGCTTTTATTGTTAAGGGGAACAAATTATCTGAATGGGATTTTACAAAATAATTTACACAAACGAAAAGACAGACAGTGTGTACTGCCTGCCTTTTTGTTTATCAACCGTTGCAACTGCACTCAAAATTACATTTTTCTCTTTCCTCTGCCCTTGCGTTAGGCGGGAAAAATGAATCATTCGGAAAGTCTACCCTATTAAATACTTCACATGGGTCGTCGCTTTCAGGCTTACATTCCTTGCGAGGAATACAGAAATCATATGACGGAATCATTAACTGCACATTTCTCTCAAGCTGTGTAATTGTAAATATACCGATTGTTGCTCTTACGCCTGCATCTCCCGTAACGGCGAAATCATCACCAAAGTATGTTATTACACATTCGGGTATCGGAGCGCATGGAAGCGGAGGAACAGAATCCTTTCTGAGCCTTGCGGAAAGTGCCATTGGCTCGGAAATCTGAACGGTGGCTTTTGGCATAATCTCTGAGCAAGCACACGCTGTCGGAGGCTGTGAGCAAACTATACAGCTGTCACTTGAAAAGCTCTTTGAATTTGATTCACTGCCATAGAGAACAGATCTTTTACCGTAAATTGCAAGTCCGTTTACCTTTGACGGAATGGTTGAGCCGCAGGTATAAGCCTCAAGCATTATATCAAAATAGAATGTAACATCAACAGCATAACAGCCTCGATGAAATGCAACCGACTCGACATTTACATCGGCGGTAATAACGCTTGCTTTACAGATTTTTACTGATGAGGCGTTGTTGATAATGCACTGATTGCAAGGAGTAAAAAAAACATCAAGATTACTAAGGCAATCCTTAGAGCCGCAGCTGTCATAAATACGGCTTGCGTTTATACATACCGCATCTGTGCATTTGTTTTCGGCAGACGGTTCACTGCCCGACTGCCTCGGAACTGTGCCGTATGATACATCTGGCATAAAATAACCTCCATAATAAGTATTAACAGGCTTACGCTCTGTAACAATACATTTTATGAAGGTTACGCTTAATTGTGAATATTCAGTTGATTATTTTAAATATGGCTGTAAAATTTCGTCAAGTTTTTGATTTATGTTTTTAGGGTTTGACTGTGTGTAATTTGAAAAGGCAATAAACACCTTGCTTTGGTCTTGTGCAAACAAGAATTTTGCATTAAACCTGTAAAATGAGGTTTCATTGTAATAATTTCCGTATTCATCAACATACAAACCGTAAGCAAAACCTGACTTATAGGGTGTAAACATTTCTTCTCTGGACTCGGCAGTTAAAAACTGTGTATCGGTAAGTGCATCTGTCCATTTAAGCAAATCATTAAGATTGGAAATCAACCCCATTGATGAATAAGCAACACCCGGATATAAATTCCACTCGTCATCATAAATATCTTGATAGCCTGTTGCGAGTTGATCTGTTTTTTCAAAAGTGGTAGAGGTCATAGAAAGCGGCTCAAAAATATTTTCCTTTAAAAAATCTTCATAGCTTTTACCGCTTGCCTTTTCGATTATATCGCCGAGAATAAAGTAATCGGAATTTGAATACTTAAACTCATCTATTTTCTCTTTGTCTACATCCTGCGAAAAAATCCACTTCATTATAACCGAGTGATTTTCTTTAGCGGATTTATCATCTGCCACATCGTAAAGTGATGAATTTGCCCTGATACTTTCGTTTGATTTACCAAGATAGTCGGGCAAACCTGTGGTCATAGTAAGCAGATTGCGGATAGTAATATCAGAACCGTACTTATAATCGGAATAATATTTATCAAGTGTATCTGAAGTGCTGAGTTTGCCCTGCTCCTGCAAAAGCATAATGGCGGCGGCTGTAAACTGCTTTGTAAGAGAACCGACATAATAATTTGTATTGAGTGAGTTATCGGTATGTGAGCCCTTGTCGGCATAGCCGTTGTTGCCTATATATTCAAAGTCATTGCCTATTTTATAATAAACAGTGCCTCTGAATTTATTTTTTACAAGCGCATTATCAAACTGCGCCATAACAGTATCGCTGTCTTGCTTAAGCTTTGCATAATTAAATACAGGATTTGTAGGCACTTCGTCAGCAGTGGCGGAAGCAGTAGTAAGTATCTGTGTAGACGCACCTGTGGAGTTTGTTGTCTGCGGTGCTGTTGTGTCGGTGGTCTGCGAATCTGTGCCGCAGCCTGTAAAAGCTACGGCTGAATATGCCGCCATAGCCACACACATAAAAGATTTTGCTAAAGCTTTCAAAAAAATCACCTCATCAGATTTTTTCCATTTTACTGAAATTAGCCATAAGAGTTTTTGTTCCTGCTTTATCGAAAGCAACCTCAAGCATAGTATCGTTACCCATTTTTTCGGTTTTCATAATCATACCTTTACCAAATACCTTATGGAATACGCAGTCGCCCTTTTTGTAAACAGTGCCTGATTTAACGGCAGGCTTTGTAAAGGTATTAAAGCTCTTATTCTGAGTATATTTTGAGCCTGCGCCGAAGCTCGATCCTGCACCTATGTTCACTCGACCTGCAGAAGTAGAAAATCCGTTTGCAGATGCAAAGGTTTTTCTCTCTCCTGTGTACTCAAGGAGCTCAGGCGGAATTTCATTTACAAATCTTGAAACCTTGTTATAGCTTGTATGTCCCATCAACATTCTTGATTTTGCCTTTGTGATATACAGCTTTTCTTTGGCTCTTGTAATACCTACATAGGCAAGTCGGCGCTCCTCGTTAAGCTCGTCAGGGTTCATCATAGTAGCTATTGACGGGAAAACACTCTCTTCCATTCCTGCAATAAATACAACAGGAAATTCCAGACCTTTAGCGCTGTGCAATGTCATCATAACCGATGAATCCGCCTCAGCGTCGTAGTTATCTATGTCAGTCTGCAAAGAAATTTCTTCAAGGAAGTTTGAGAGCGACGCCTCCTCGGCATAATCCTCCTCAAACTTAATAATATTTGAAGAAAGCTCTTCGATGTTTTCTATTCTTACATCCGGATTATCTTTTTCTGTTTTAAGATATTTTTCATAGTCGGTATGCTCAAGAATTAAATTATATAATTCTGCAAGCGAATAATCGCCGCTCTGTTCAGCCTCGATAAGACCGTCAATGAGTGCAACAAAACCCTTGAGCTTTGTCGCCGCCCTTGTAAGCTGAGGATAGACATCGGCATCCTTAATTACAGAATAAATGCTTTCGCCAAGGCCTGCGGCAATCTCGCCTGCTTTTTCAAGGGTAGTAGCGCCTATTCCTCGTTTTGGCACATTGATAATTCGGCTAAGTCTTATATCGTCGTGCGGATTATTGATAACCTGAAGATACGCAACCATATCTCTGATTTCTTCTCTGTCATAGAAGCGTCTGCCGCCGATTACTCTATGCGGAATACCACTTCTTGACAAAGCCTGCTCAATGGCATTTGACTGTGCATTCATTCGGTAAAGAATTGCAAAATCAGAGAATTTTCTGCCGTCTGCAACACCGTCAAGAATAGTTTTAGCTATAAATGCCGCCTCGTCACGTTCTGAATCCGAGGTGTGCACCTCAATTTTATCGCCAACGGCATTTTCTGTCCACAATGTTTTGCCCTTACGCATTGTATTGTTTGAGATTACGCCGTTTGCGGCATTAAGAATATTTTGCGTACTACGATAATTCTGCTCAAGCCTTATGATTTTAGCGCCCTTAAAGGTGTTTTCAAAAGATAAAATATTCTCAATAGTAGCGCCTCTGAATTTATAGATACTTTGGTCATCATCACCGACAACGCAAATATTACCGTACTTAGCGGCTAACATACTTACAAACTTATACTGTACCTTGTTGGTATCCTGATACTCGTCCACCATTATGTATTTAAACTGATTTTGATAATATTCAAGAATATCGGGACAGGTTTCAAAAAGATGAACCGTATTGCAAAGCATATCGTCAAAATCCATTGCGTCCGCTGTTTTGAGTCTTGACTGGTAAATTTCATACACCTTTGCAACAGACTGTTTAAGATTATCGTAACCAGCCTCTTTGAGCATTTCCTGTGGTGTAAGCATTTTATCCTTAGCTTTTGAAATCTCGTTGATAACCCTTTTTACAGGCAACATTTTCTCATCATAATTGAGCTGTTTTAAAATATCCTTGACGAGTTTTTTCTGATCGTCAGTACCATATACGGTAAAATGACTTGTAAAGCCTATTCTGTCACCGTATCTTCTCAATATTCTTGCGCAGGTAGAATGAAAAGTAGCCGCCCATATATCAGAGCCACCGTCGGGAACAGCGTTGCAAATTCTCTCTTTAAGCTCGCCTGCCGCCTTGTTGGTAAATGTAATGGCAAGTATCTGCCAGGGTCTGCAAAGCTCAGACTGCAAAATATAGGCAATTCTGTTTACAAGAACAGTAGTTTTTCCCGAGCCTGCACCTGCAAGAATAAGCAAAGGGCCTTCTGTGCAAAATACAGCCTGCTGCTGCATATTATTCATATGTGAAAATTGTTTTTTTATTTCTGCTTGTACCATATCAAATACCCGTTTCGATATCATATGTGGCTAACACTTATTTTAATTAATGATATTACCACTTGTTTTGGAATGTGACTTTGTTTTTACATAGGAAACGGGCGAACAGAGTCCGCCCGTATAATCTGACGATTTTATTTTATGTAACAGTAGAATGTTTCAAGAATTTCAGGACCCTGATCGGCTACGATCATTGTAACATAGTTACCGTCCTGAGTAACCTTGCAAGCCTCAACCATTGGGAGCTTTTCAGCATTATAACCTGAATACTGAGTAACGATTGAAGTGTATGTCTTTGAGAGAGCCTCGTTTACTCTTGCAGCTGCGTCTGAGTCAACAGCCTCTACAAGCACGATTTCTACTCTTGAATTGCTGTCTGAATTGATTTCAGCTGCAAACTGCTTTACATCGGCAGTATCAATGCTGTAATACTTTTTAAGATCGTTTGCCTCTGTAAGCTCTTTTAAGTCTAAAGAATACTTAGAGTTAATGTCGGAAAGAACAGTTTTTAAGTCAACCTCTTTACTGCCCGAACAACCGACGAGAGCTGTAAGACAAAGTACAAATACGGTTACCAAAGAAATTATCTTTTTCATAATTAACCTCCAAAACAAATTTAATAAAAAAATTACGCCGAATCTGATTGACTCGGCGTATTCAGATGGTCGAGGTGACAAGATTCGAACTTGCGACCCCATCGTCCCGAACGATGTGCGCTACCAAACTGCGCTACACCTCGATAAAAACAGCCCCGATCACTCGGGGCTATATTGGCTGAGGAATAGGGATTCGAACCCCAACAAACAGAGTCAGAGTCTGTCGTGCTACCGTTACACTATTCCTCAATGTTTATTGCTTATTGCTTATTGCTAACAGCCTTGCAATCAACGATGTATATTATATATCATTTGGTTTGATTTGTCAACACTTTTTTGAAAATATTTTTAAATCTTCAAAAGCAAGTAATTGATTTACATCTGCTCACTGTGAACACCCTCGCAAACAACGATATTTATTATATAGTACAAAGTCTGTTTTGTCAACACTTTTCTGCAATTTTTTCAAAAATTCTCCAAAAGGTTTTCAAAAAAGCCAAAATTACCCGATAATCACCGGCTTTTACTGAAAACTTCTTTTTAATCTAATATCGTCACCTACAAAATTCAGTCTTACTCCCTCGCCGTATATTCTTGAAATAAATCTTGCGGTATAGGTTTTTTCAAGTTCATTAACAGAAAGATTTGTATTTATAATCAAAGGTTTTCTTAAAAGCATTCTTGAATTGCAGAGATTATAAAACTGTGTATTAGAAAATGATGATGAAAATTCAGTGCCGAGATCGTCAATAATAAGCAAGTCGCATTTAGTAAGCATATCAAAATACTCTGAATCGCTTTGTTCCCTCGAAAAGTGCATATTACTTAATGTAGACATCAGCATAGGAGCAGATACATAGATTACTCCAAAGCCACGCCTTGTAACCTCATTTGCTATGGCAAGCGAAAGGTGAGTTTTGCCAAGGCCTGTGCCGCCACGCATAAGGATTGACTTTGACTGGGTTGTAAAAGTCCTTGCATACTGAACGCAGTAATTATAAATTTTCTGCATTTTATCGTACGGAGATACTCCGCTCTCTTTGTCAACTTCGTGACTATAAAAATCAAGATTAAAGCTATCAAATGTAGAAAGTCTGAGAGGCGCAGTGCGGTTAAGCTCCTCACAGGCTGTGGCTACAAGCAGCCTTTTAAAGCAGTTGCAATATACGGTTTTGCCGTCTTTTTCTATATATCCCGTGTCCTTGCAAAGCTTACAGTTGTAATGCGGTTCAAAGCAATTTTCATCGTAGCCGTTTTCAACAAGCAATTTTTTAACTTCATTTTGCATAGCAATGCTTTTGTCACGCAATTTTTCGGTATTTGCCTTTACATCTCCGCCATTAAGTACGGCACGAACCGCAAGTATTCCGCAGGAAGATATTTCCCTTTCAAGCTCCTCTATTTTCGGTACTCTTTTGTATACCTCATCACGCACCTGTTCTGCCCTTCTTTCGGCTTTTGTGCGCCTTTCTTCCATTCTTGCCCTTGTAGCTCTGAAAATTTCTTTGCTGTATCCCATTTATATCACCACACTAAATACTGTCGATTGTATCTAATCTTTGCAAATCATTTATATTATATGATGCGTTAGATCCGTTTTTGCTGTTATTTCGGTTAGAATACTTACTTTGATTAGAATCAAGTCTTTTCAAATCATCAACATTAAATATTCCGCTCGAATTCCAGCGTTTTAAAATTCCGTTTATGTATCTGAAATCGCAGCTGCCCTTGCTGTCTACACATCTTTCGTAAGCCTCTCTGAGCATTTCCGGCGAAAATTTCCACTCATTCACCCACAAATCAGCGTACTCCATCTGTTTTTTAGTAGGAGAGCCAAAATTTTTAAGACCGAAAGCCGCCGATACAACGGTAAAACTTTGGCTCGCCCTATGCGCCTGCTTAATTTTATTTTCGGCTGCCTCAATAGAAAACACTCCTGCATCTGACCAACGAACGCCTATGGTTTCTATTGCTCTAATATTTGATTTTCCTATGCTTATGCAATACTGAATAAGCATAATAATTACCTCGGCAGGAAGTCCGCAGGTGTTTTTTAGCATCAATAATGAAGACGCATCGGAATTTGATATTGTTTTGCCTAAGGCTGTCTGTGCCTCATTTACAAGCATTTTAAATTCTTCGTCCACCGCAAGCTGCTGTGCAACATAAACATAATCGGGGCGCTGTGGTCTTACAGGAATATGCTGTGGCTGCTCCTCACGCTTTTCTGTGCTGATTTCGTTATTTATGCTTTCTGTCTGATTAGTTACAGTTTCCGTTTCAAAATCTTCCTGCTGTGCAGGTGCAATTTCTCCGTTGCTTTTGCAGAAAATTCCTTTCATAACCCAATATTCAACTGCCTCTGGAATATCGGTTTCGTTTACACCTGTCGCTCTGCTAATATCTTTCTCACTTACATCTTCGCCGCTGTGCCTTAAAAGATACAAAAGCACCTTTAATTTAACTCCGTCCGAAAACTTAAGTCCCTCATCAACAACAGATGACGGAACGGCAAATATTGAATTCCAAGCTCCAAGATTAATTTTCATAGACATTTCATATACCTCTGACCAAATTTATTTATATCTTATCGTACCCATTATTATATCACACTAATTTTAAAAATCGACACATATTTTAAAATTTTATGGATTTTTTAAAAGAAATGTGTTAGAATACACTTGAAATGTTTTAAGGAGGTAATATTATGAAATATACATACATTCCAAAGGGCGTTTGCTCAAGACAGATTAACCTTGAAATCAACAACGGTATTATTGATTCCTGCGAGTTTGTCGGCGGTTGTGCAGGCAACACTCAGGGCATTTGTGCACTTGTAAAAGGTATGGATGCTGAGGAGGCTGTAAAGAGATTAAAAGGCATTGACTGCCGTGGCAGAGGTACATCTTGTCCCGACCAGCTTTCTTATGCTATTGAAGAGGCTCTTGAACTCGAATAAGCTAAAAGCCGATTTATAATTTAATATCAAAACTTAAAGCTCTCTTTATTTTATGTAAAGAGAGCTCAGTCTGTCGAAAAAACTCGAAATTCAGGATAACTGGATTTCGAGTTTTTGATTT